>Ga0181612_146730_pt1 | contig 15243 bp, 6 predicted proteins | sample HoacroProtozoa21_FD_119630 | JGI IMG/M metagenome (GOLD analysis project Ga0181612, IMG submission 119630) | Hoatzin crop microbial communities from Cojedes, Venezuel. Combined Assembly of Gp0051906, Gp0051904, Gp0051908 | reverse complement strand
TGGGGAGAGGGAGGGAGTGAGAGAGTAACTGCATGGTTCTTTGTTGCAAATTGAGGCAAGACCACAACAACATTTCAAGTATCTCACATTCAAAGCAAGATCAATCTCTTCACTCTTAACTGCAGGATTTGTAGTGTAGTGGCAGATTTAATGATATGGTCACATAGGCTATTGAAATGATTGCTTTTCTGATTAGAAGTGGTCACCCAAAGTCAATGGCTCAGTCATGTAATAGGAAGCATCATGGGATGGTTGCCAGCTTCTTCCCCTTCAAATGAGTTTTCCATCTGGAAGGACTTGGAATCCTTTTTCAATCATGTAGACTAGACCTGGAGACCTATCACAAGCACATTAACTGGTATAACTGAGAATGTCGGAACTTGCCAGAGGAAGGAAAGAGCAGTGAATCACTGCAAGCACAAAAAAACAAAGGGTAAGACAGGTCATGTCAATGTGGATCATGGACTACTACTACCGTGCACTAAAGAGACCCCCAACTGAAAGAAGGCTGAACCTGGTAAAGTAACATAAAATATCTGGATATTAACACAGATTTTCTAAGGCGAACTGAAGCTGTCCAACAGCAAACTACAGAGCTATAAAGACTCTCGACCAGGAAAATGAGTGCACTTCCACTCAAAGCAAGGGATACAAAGAATGAAACTACAGCAGAGAACAGGGTCTAGAATCCATGTCAAAGGAAAGTAGCAAGTGCACGGTGACAAAATTGCCTAAGAAAAATTTAAGTGAATGAAACGCCTGGAGTAAATAATGGTCCTGTCCAAAAAGGGGCTTTGTACAATTATTCTGAAGAGAAGCCACAGTGCCACTAAGTACAACTATCTGGTGTCCTTCCTAGTTCTTCCTTCATTGACTATACCTTCACACTACATAATACTAATGGACAAAGAAATTAATGGCAGCTCATACTCTGACACTTCAGTGACTGTAGAAAAGCATTTCACAATGATGCTGCTATAGCAAGGAACAGAAAAATTTAAAGATTTCATTGTAGAATCATTTATATTTTCCAAAATCTTTCTCCATACACAGCAATTAAATGATTGCTTTGATGCCACTGCTGGCATAGGCAAAGGTACATCATCTCACTGCAATGTCACGTACTGCTCTGTAACAAATATCTGGCACGGAGACCGGCGTCCCAGGGGTGTTTGGCAGTCTCAGTTTGCTGGGGATATCTATTCATCAGCAGATGAGATACAACAAAAGACAAACAGCTTAGTCAGAACAGCCAAACAATAAGGTCTTATAATCAACAGGTCAAAAAACAAAGGCTATGAAAATAAGTATGAGCTTACGTGGCACCACTGTTCTAGAAGAAGTAACTGCAAGCATTGTTGTCATATTTATTTACCCAGGCAGTATATCTGACAGCCCCTGTGACTGTCTGCAGTGCAGGGCTCAGATGCGCAAGGGAAGGACTTCTGGTGAGAATACAGAAGTCTAACACAAATAAATAATGTCTTCACTAAACTGTGGATCAGGGAGAAGCAATAGGTTTATCAAGCACTGTTTAAAAAACTTTCAGTTGGTGATCCATATAAGATTTTCACAATAAAATTATGAGATAAAGAACAATGACAATTGAGGTGTATACAATTATCAATAGTTGACCAAAAGCAGAGATAAGAAGGTAGAATATGTTGGCCATATCCTGACAATACTGAACAAAAGACTTGGTGAGCAGTGAAGAAGTTGACTTGAGGAATGACTTTGCAGGACATTAAGGACTGAAGAAGTGACCTCGCAGATTAGCAGATGGATCAAATTAAACATATTGCTCTGTGATAGGATTGGTTAGGGGAAAATGACCTCTGCCTTATGTCCCAGCACATGTGAGGAGCGGATTGCTTTAGAGCACCCTTTTATGCTGAAGTTTTCTTTGTATAGAAACCAGGCACATGGTCTTCCCACATCGTCAAGACAATGGCTATACTCTTGCTGTCTACTGTAGGCAGCCTGGAGTTTGCTCTCATGGCCAGTTTTCCCTCCTTTACACATTACAAGCCTGTAAACCTGCCAATGATTACTTTGGACATCTCACTTCCAGTATAATCACGTGCTTACTGGAAAAGATTTTCAGGTACAGTCCATTCAGCCAGTTTTTTGCTTTCCATTGAATGTGCCAAGAAATTCACCACACATCACCAAGTGTGACAGTATCTTTTGTGATCTCCCCTCACAGAAACAGAATTTAAAATACTTGTTTATTACAAGTTATGCACTGATTTGTACTGCATTTAAAACAAGGGGGAGGCTTAGACATGGTTACCCTAAGCACCTAAACTGACTAAACCTTTTAGACAGGTTTTAGCAACACAACACAAAAAAATTTATTCCTTAAACATGTCACAGAACTGCGGTCTCTCAGTACAGTGACCCAATAGAGTCCATTTCAAACAAACAGGAGAGCTTTTTCGTAACTCATCAAATATTTGCATTGAACTATGTGAAAAGAGTGTTCAACATACAGCAATACAGTCATAGGGTAGTAATCATTACACTGAGAAGTTTTGCAGGTTCCAACATGGCTGTTTACATGTCTATTTTCAAAAATAAATGCCTGATAAAGGCGTGTGCATGCCGAGGCATTTGTCCCTTCACCTCCTAAGGCATATTAATGTACAGTTTTCTATAGCTACATTGAAGATCATAAGCAATTATTGGAGAACACATCTCTCAAACCTCTTTCACAACTAAATGAAGGTACTCAATAGATACATATGTAAAGATAAGACAAAAGGAAGGAAAAAGGAACAGATGGTGGCAGGAAGATAAAAAAGAAGCATTTTATCTTGTTTTACCTTGAATCCAAAAGCACATGCGTCACTGAAGGTTTTTAACAACAATGTAGAAAAAAGCGTATCTCAGGCAAAGAGCAAAGACAACTTAATCTCCTTACTACAGACATTTGGACTAGCCAATTTTTTTAAATCCCTCCCGTAAAACCTAGAATGTTTTGGGATACTTTGTTCTCTTCAATCACTTTTGACTTTGAGGAGTTAATGTCTCTAACAGGAGAGAGAGTGAGAAAAGGCTGCAGCCACCTCGCCCCAGGTTTTGCTGCCGCTGGCTCACCACAAAGGCAGCCCTGCGGGGCTCAGGGGCAACCCTGTTTGGAGGACAGAGGGCTTGTTTCAAGCCAGGTGAGTTCCCAGAGCCAGTTTATTGCCTGGCCACACAAGTGTGAGTGCTGGCAGAAGGGAAGGATCAGAGGAGGAGAAGTGGCACGTGTCCGGGAGCTGGGGGGAGCAGGACTTGATCTGCAGCAGGATATGATCTGGCTTAACGTGACCATGGAACAAGACTGTAAGTTGCTGTTATGGCATTGAGGTCATTGTAATTAAAGGTTTCTGTTTTCATTACACATCTGGTTTGTCACTGAACTTCCGCACCCAGAAGCCATTATTTAGATATCCAGTTCCACTCAGCATCAGAGTTAAACCATGGGTCTGGACTGAGGGTCGATGTGCCAAATTTTGTCAGCCTGAGTTCAGTGTGTACTTGCACTTCACCTTTCAGATATCCATTATTTCTTTCACTAACATGATAGCTAGTCCATGCAACACCATTGGCCTCCCCAGGAGGAAACACTGACATTCACATCCCTCCTCCAGCTTCTTGGGTCTCTTCTCTCCACTTTGAGCCATGAAAGCTGCCATACTTTGTCACAGCAGGACTTGCCCAGAAGGCAAACGCTGGGCAGGAGGCTCTGATGGTGTGGCCCCTTAGGTTACTACCATCCTTTCTCCCCATGGTGTACCTGGGAACCCACTGACATGGGCTGGCTTGAAGTACAGTAGCTATTCTGTTTCCTCAGCACCAGCTGGTGCCTTTTTCCCAGTCGTGCAGGAATTCAGCAATAGCTTTGTACACTTGTTTTTGGACGGTAGCCCCATCCTCATTTACTTTTAGAGACTTCTGCATTGCAATTTACATGTATAATGCATAGTTAATTACAGTTTAAATTAAGCACACAAAAATCAAGATCTGATGATCTGCTTTATCAAATCAGGCTGTGTAAGATTAACAGCTATTATAAAATAAATGGAATATGTAGATAACTCTTACCATTTCAGTGGCTCCTTTACAGAGCTATTAATTCTCTGGGATGCAGGGAACATACAAATGGGGACCATGTTGCTCATGCTAAAAATCCAGTCCCATCCTTTGTCTTCTTTTCCATCAGGCTGCTGCTCATGCACACCAGAAGCTGAAATTTCCTATGGTTTAATGAAAGTCTGGTATGTTATACCCTAAACTTCATGTCTTTTCTCTTGCTTACCTAAGTACAAGATTTAGTAACTGTCTTTGCTAGGAAAAAAATGAGTATACAAAAATGTTAATTTTATTAACAATGCATATCTTGATACAGTGTCTGGGTCTGTCTTTTCTATCTCTTAAGCAGAACAACAGTAAAATTAATAGAGGATGTTGCCATATCCCATCCTGACTAGGACTTCGGAAGAACTTTGTGGTCAACCCTTTTCCATGAGTACCCCTCAGGCTGCTGCTCAGAGTGCTCTCTGGGGAAGCAGGATTCAGGTCCCACATGCAGAGATGGGGATTACTTATGAGTCTTCTACCGCCCAGATATCACTGATCATAGAGTGTTGCATGAAAAGTCGGTATCTTCTCTCTGACAGGCTTCAGAATCTAACATCTAGCCAAAACTACTTGGCACATTTTTCTCAGGTGTACAAATAGTTTGGGAATAACTAAAACAACATTTGGGGACAAATTTGCTATTTGCAGTGAAAAAAAAAATAGCAATTTACCCAGCTACAGCTGTGAATGTCCTATGTTTTCCATGCCATGCTTAGTGATGCACCTGTGGGGAAGCAAGGATGTACTCTAGAAACAAAGTAAATTATCCAGTAGCAGTTCTTAAAGTGATCAAAAAGAAAGGTGTAAGCTAATTATTTTTTAATACAAAAGAGCTCTTCTTTGAGGTACTGATCAAACTAAACAGAAAATCAAATGAATTAAGGATTGGCTTCAATAGAATGCACAGGCTTCTGCTGAGACAGAAATTAATTATTTTCCCAAACAGCAGCAGTGCCCGCCAGAATAAATTATTTTATTAAAGCCAACCTCCACGTTGCTTGATATGGTATTCAGTATTTTTAACTCTGGACTAAAAAGTGAACATTCTCTGGGAAGATAAAAACCAACCTCTATTTAAGTGGTTCTTTTATTTCAATGAAATAAGCGTAGCTGTAACAGTGAAGCTAAAAGAAACAAAGAAAAAAAAGAAAAAAGCAGGAAGTAAGGAAAGGCTCTTATTAGCATTAATACTATTTATTTGCTTTGCGTCCATGCCTAACAGCACAAGTCATGAAGCAACACCCCATTATATGAAGCACTGTGCGATCACAAAAGGAAAGGACAGGGTGTGCTCCAAGTAGTTCACCGTTTAAATACAGCACCACAGACAACAGTCAAGTATTGACTAATGGAGGAGTACATGGACAAGCAGTCCTGCACACCGAAGGCAGTGGGCTCAGCCTGATGTGGCTGTTACCAAAGGATGGCTTTCCGAGGGACTCATGGCGGTGGCTTTAGGGAGCTCCCCCAGCAGTGCTGGCCATGGGCTGACACTCAAAAATGTTTGCTGGATGATGTGACAACAGGATGGTGGATAGTGGACATCTCCCAGGCTAGATAGGAGATGATAAGAACACTGGTCTTGAGGAAGGGCTTGTGAGTGAAGACAAGTTTTATGAAACAGAAAAGAAGGGGACAATGACGAGGTGCTAGAAACATGTCTCCGAGAGCTGAAAAATTATTTCTTTGCTTCTGGGTGATGATCGGAGGGCTCTCCCAGTTCAGATGTGACATGCAGCACTTTCCTCAGATGAATGAGCCCCCACTTTCTTGGGGGGATCAAACAATAAGCCTGACACAAAGTAGAGAGCTGAGTCAGTGGGACTCCTGCTTTGAATCCCCTAGGTATCTAGTAGAACATTGAAATTGTCTGGCCCCCTGAGCCAGGCAGGAAGGAGCATGCCAACCAACCCAGGTCACCTGGAGGTAGAAGTTATAGCTAAGGGTCAAACCAAGGATAGAAGATAAGGATTTACAGGAAGCAGAGATGAGTCAAAGCACCACTCCCCAGCACAGCTTAGCTAGGCTTTTATTTCCTATCACTTCCAGCTCAGCAAAAAGGCAGGATTTGCCCACGACTCTACCAAGGTTTTCTTTTGCTTAGATAAAATGAATTTTTCAACAGGACAAAACCTGCAAAAACTAAACATCAACCCAATTAAGGACAACTAAAGCAGAGTTCTCAAAATGAGGTTCCTGGAGCATATTACAGCCCTGTGTAGCGCTGAAGAAACTCAGTTGCGGCAAACGTTTTCCCACCATCCCAGGACAGTATTACCTACTGCAGTTACTGCTCTCCTTAACAATTTGCATTCTCCTTCCTTTAGCTAAGCATGTTCATTGGTTCCTGCTCACGACAGTGCCTTCGGCAGCACCCGAGTGCCTCCTGGCCAGTTCGCTGAGGCCTCCAGCCAGACGCCAAATCTCCCTCGAGTCCAGCTGTTGGCAATGTGAGCAGGCAACCCAGGTGTTAGTCAGGATGAATCACCCACCAGAAATGATTCGCTCTCTCTTGGTTGACTATGCATGGAGCCAAGTAGGCTTGCCCTTAAGTCTCTTGTTTAAATGTCTAACATGGGATGAAAATAGGCATCAGTAAGACTCTCAGCTTGTAATAGCTTTTTTCTTTCCCTTCTCTTTGTTTCTAAGCTTGTAAAGCACACTTTTGTTTAAATCCTTAATACAGACATTTTGGCCCATGGGTGTGAGAGAAAGCTGCATGCCACTGGGAGGGTACAACCCATCACCCTTCTGAGAATGTAGAGAAGAAGAAGAAGGAACAAAAACCAATGATTCACATTTGCGTGCTTAAACATCTGAGGGTAAGAACACCTACTTTGAATGTGTAACTGAAGAAAATTGCTGTTTACGAGGTCATATTCCGAGAAAAACTAATGATATGAAAGAAGCTGCCTTTCAGGGAGAAGAAGAGAAGGACAACAAAGACACTGAGATAAGACAATCAGAGAACAGGGGAGGGAAGAGAGGGATGATACCAGAAGAAGAAATGCCAGAAAAATGATGAATAGATTAACAAATCAGGTAGAGCATGTATTGACATTGACATGGTACTGAATTAAAAAATACTCACAATATCATGGAATCATATATGACAGGAGTGACTGGAAGTAAAGAGGACATCTTGTCCCGTCTCATCACCCCAGCACAACACTGATTATATCTAAACCAGACCTTATTGGTATTTTACAATCTGTTCCTAAAATACTGCAGGTCTCCTAGGCCACCTGTTTCAGAGCTTGCTTATCCTTAAGTTTGTCCCAGTATCTTTCTGCATGACTTGCTTGCCCTACACTTGGTACACAGACAGTTAGTTTGGCCACCTTCTGTGTGTAGCAATCTTATATCATAACCTGAAGAGCATTATCATACTTTTTTTCCCCTGCTTCGGTCCTGTCTTCTGTAGACAAACCAAACCAAATTCTTTTTCTTCCTCCCAGGCCAGTTCTTTTGCCTCCAGGCAAAACACTCCTCCCTGCCTTCTCAGGCCATTGTCCAGTTGGAGACATGAAATGGAAAATGGACAAAATTTAAGAAGTCTTCAAGGGATGAATAAAGTGGAGGAAGAAATACTGACTTCATCTGGCTTGTGACTATACTGACTGCATCTTACATATGACTCCTCTTCCTATATCTGACTGTGGCATCTAGCTTCTTTCACAGCAGCACCAAGCCTATAACTCATATTCATCTTCCATCACCAGCTCCATCTCTGCAGAGCTGCTGCTCAGGCATTTACCCAATTTGTACTGGTGTAGTTGCCTATTACTGCCTGCATATCATACTTTGCCCTTATCCTTCAGGTGTTATTGGCTATTTATTTTAGGCTCTTGATGTAATTGGTCAGGAACATTTCCATTCTAATCCTGCCTTTCAAAGGGTTTGCTTTTTGCTTCTGCCCCAGATTTCATCATCTACAACATCAGTGAGAGCATTTCTGTTCCTGTGTCAGGACCATTGGTGGATACATTGGCTTCTGGCTTCTGGGATTGGTCCATAAGGAATCTGTTCAATAGGGCCTTCAAGTCTGATCATGAACGCCTGATAACTACCTTTTGAACACAGTTTTCCAGAAGATTTGCTACTTATTTAATCTGTAATTTCTTAGCTTACTCATGAAAGAGTTTTGTGGAGAAACATCAAAGCCTTGCTGAAGTCACTGGTAGGTTGTTTCTCTGACTCCTCAGTGTTTCCCTAAGAATGCTGTACGTATGCATATCCAATCTCTGGATGGATGTGCCTTGTAAGCACTTGAGACTGGGAACTTCATCAGTATTAGCAGCATCTACTGGGGTACTCCAAGCCAAGCCAAGATGAAGGCTAGCACGCATTCATATAACCACAGGTTGTTTCAGTTTGAGATCATGGAGACACTTACTATACTGCTGCAAATTTATTCATGGATCAACACGTCCTGAAAAGATCATCCAACTGTCAGCTCTTACCTTGGTGACCGCAGACACTGCCTCAGTTATTCACAACTGCATGGTGATTTGTTTCAGATTACTTCAAGTGAACAGGGATCTCAACACCCTTGCCCAAGGAAAAGTAATTTTTCAGTGCTCTGAAAGGACACAGGGCTCTGTGAAGGCCTGAAAGGGGCTCCAAGTTGCCAGATTTGTCTTTAGACAAACTAATTGGCAACCTTGTCTTCTTCAGCCCAGGCAGTTCACCTCAGAATCACACAGAATCACAGAATAGTCGGGGCTGGAAGGGACCACTGTGGGTCTTCTAGTCCACCCCTCCTGCTGAAGTAGGCTCACCTACAGTAGGCTGCACAGGATCTTGTCCAGGCGGGTCTTGAATATCTCCAGAGAAGGAGAATCCACAACCTCCCTTCCTGAACATGAAACAGTTACGAGTATTGTGGACATTCAAAAACTCCTTGAGATTGCTGGATGACCCCAAATTGGATTGGTTTTCTGTGGTTGGATAATACTGTGGACATTCAAAAACTCCTTGAGATTGCTGGATGATCCCAAATTGGATCGGCTTTCTGTGGTTGGATAATATTCTGGTTGGCTATAGTCACCATTCTGTTCCTAAAGCTTCAGTCTCTTTCAATAAAGGGCAAGAATGACCCAAATTTGCCAAGAAGTTTGAGTACAGGAAGGAAGCCATTATTTACTCAGTAATTGTTAGAAGGCACAATTTTTAGAACAGGACTTATGCCATACATCTGAGCACGTGTGTGCAGTACACAGCTGAGTGGTTTCTATTGTGTTAACAGTGTTATGCAAAAAAACCCGCAACTTATTTCTAGTGATAGTAATAAATTATACTGAGTCATACAAAATAGAAACCGATCTCAGGTTGTGAGTTTTAAAATGTAGCTTTGCTCTAATCGGTTTTGCAAGTCGATTTTACATCAGCATCCTCTCTTATTGAAACAGGTGGATATTGGCTTTGCCTGTTGCATAAATCCCTTCAGAACAATAAGCATACTTTCTGCTAATTTTTAATTGTCTTTGCATTGTTCTGTGTCTCTGATGAATTTGCCTGTGGGGAAAAGCGGATATTCTGTTCTCTAGCTGGTGTGTGCAGTGGCTGGATCAAAGCTAGGTAGCTGCAGGCTGGGTGCATGGGGAGGGCAGCAGAAGCTGACTGAGCGGTAGACCACTGGGCATGTGGCAGAGGAGCTTCTGGGCACATCAGCCTTGACACAGCTCTCTAAAACGCAAAGATCCAGTCTCTTGGGCACATCTGGGTATCCGTGCCATGCAAGGGTCACCATTGCCCCAAGGAAGCATACAGAGAGTCTTTTTGCAAGGCATCAAGAGCACTGATGTAGTGGAAGGAGGCTAAATACTCCTTTCCAGTTGCTGAACAGGAGAGTAAGCAATGCAATTTTATCTGTTCTGAAACAAAAATGACATTTTTTTATTCAGCCATATGCCAATGTTCTTTTCACTGTACTACTAGTTTTGAGGAAGAAAGAAACTGGAATTGGTGCTGCTTTCTGTCAGACTGAAAATACCAGAAAGGGCTTGGACTAGCTGTGCTAAGCTGGTGCCCATAGAGGAGGTTTGGTTCTAGTTCCCGCTTTCTTAAAAAATAAATAAGACTGTTTAAAAAAAAAAAGTCATTAAACTGCAGACGTAATAGAATTTAGCAAAATTATCCTCTGTAGAGCTAGACAGCCTAAGTATAAAGAAATATAAATATATTATCTCTACATCAAATGGGAGAATCACATACAGAACTTGTCCTCTATGTGCAATAGTAAATAAAATGAGCGGTATATATTCGCTACCGGGGAGGAAAAGAAGCGTGGTAAAGGAAAGTTTGAGATGTTGATTTTAGTCCTGTGGTATGCTTTTTCTCAAAAGGCATTGACCATCTCCATTTCTGGGTATATGGTGTCTTAAAGATAGAAGCCAACCAGCTAATAAGGTTTAACTATTCACTGCCAAATTTCAGACCTTAAGATTATTTCTCTCTGATTTGTTTTTTAAACCCCTTATACTGTTTTCAAAAAACATGCAGAACATTGTTTAATTGACTGCAGTGCTTAAACAGTTTACAGCTTCTACTAAATTGATTTTACTGTTCTAATTAAACCTACTTCTGAAATCTACTGTATTAGTAAAGGCCACACACAAATGAGAACCTCTGGCTTACACTTCTTTTCTCTCTTGTATCTCTTCTTTTTGGTAAATGAAGGCTTGAACTAAGGCATGACTATGGATGTCTTTGAACCAGGTAATGTGACAATGAATCAGTCACCTCTCTGCTTTGCTTCACCTGCCTTCCAGAACAGTGGTCAACAAATACACATCAACCTGCCTGCTGGCTTGAGGAGAACTGGTGTACTCCTGTTACCACAGTCATAGGTGTGCTGCCATAGCAAGTGAATTCTGTGGTGAATCTCTCTTTTCTCTCAATTTGTTCCCAGAACTGCCCAGTTGTAACAATGATGAAACAGTCTATGAGAACAATCTCAGTGTCAACTCCTCAGGAATGCCACTCCTCAGGTTTGTGCTATTAGAGTTGTGCTTTTCCTTGCCTGCTGTTTCAAGGCCAGCGCAGTGCCTTAGTTGTCTGTCTTCTTTTGGCAGTACTGTACAAATGCACCAGACATGTTTGGGAAGCTAACCCCTCTTTCCTTGCCTACTATCTCCCCCTCCAAAAAAAGGAAAAAAAAAATGAGTCAACAAAGAAATAACTAGCATTTGAGGACTCTAGTTTCAGAAAGACCTGGACCCGTCCTTCCTTAGCTGACTTCGCTACCAGTGATGGTTACACAGCTTGTAAAGGAAGGCATGAGCTCCAAAACAACAACCTTCCACAACAGTCACTGCAGGAAACCTACGTTACTGTTAAGTAAGCACACACCTACACCAAGTCAGGACACCATCCTTATCTGCAAAAATGATGTTGAGCTCATGGGTTTCAAAGCATTCAGGGGACATGCTAGTTTGGCTCCAGTGCTGACAGCAGTTTTTCAGCTCTTATGTACTAACCGGACAGGTGAGCAGGGGCCAGGAGTGTCTGGGGAGGCAGTCTGATCTCCCCTGTGTGCACAAGCAGAACAAACTGCTGAATAACGATGAGTACTAGCGATGCTGCAAGAACTTGGCAAATTGAAGACAACTGCACTTCTCTTATTTTTAGAATAGGTCTATATCTGGTAGCAGTAAGACAAGATTGCTTAATAGACTTCTACATTGAGCTGGAGGAGTTTTGTCTGTGGTGATAGGGCAATTAATTTAGTCCCAGCCATCTCTGGTAGGACTATCACTTGGACAGCAGGATATGGCATTTGTAATGGGATTCCTTCCTATGTCATGGAAGGCTCCTTAAATGGAAAGGCTTTTCCTGTCACTGCTGTTCTGAGGGAAGTCTGAACTTGTGTACCAGGTCTAAGAGGTTCCTCTGGGAATCTGCAGTCCTTTTTTAGGGTATCTTTGTCAGACAAGAGGGGGGAAAAATATGTCAAAAGAGAGGAGAAATAGTGCCAGTACAGTGAACAGAATTGTTGGCATAGTCTGACTGAAGTAATGCCTACTTGATGAACCTATAAATTAAGATAATAAGTAAAGGGAGAAATATTTTTTTTATTTTTGAAATGTCTAAAAAAACCAAATTGATTAAAAAAAAAAAGCAATGAGTCCTTTTCTTGTTTATCTTTTTGGGAAATTTGTTTTTTTCATCATTATTTTTTCCCCTTCAGCACATTTTTGAAGAGTAGTCTCAAAACAAGTTTATTTTGTTGTGGCTGGCTATCACTTATGAAGTGCACTATAATCTTCAGAGGAATAAACCGAAGGTAGAGGAGAACCAGTCCTCTTTATCATTCACATATAAGAGAAGGTCTTTTTAAATTTTCTGTCCACAATATTCTACAATCTACTGATTGTTATATATGTGCACTGTGGTTACAATCGAGGTCTCATTTAAACGATAAAAACGACAATCCACATACTAGAAAATTCCCATGATGGGTGTAGAAATATTGAGTGGAAAATGCTGATTGATCAAGCTCAGCATCAGTTTTCAAAGCACTTTTTCATTAACGCAATTAATTAGTTAACGGGAGACGCACTGAAGCAAAATGAGGAAGGATGATGACTGAAAGACATCAGGATAAGTTTGTGCTTTTATAATGATTAGTTATCTTCAGCTGGAGTACTAGTAAGTGCTTTCCTGCAGAATTAAAAGACAGGGCATGGTGAATGGAGTAGCTAGCCGGATGAATGTTCTGTCGGTTTTTTGTGGGCCCAGTGTTTTGTTGTCTGGGTGTTTTTTGGTTTGGTTTCTTTTTCTTTTTTGACTGATCTGCCTCAGCTTTATGGAAGAGCTGAAAAAATTCTGCCTAAAACAAACAGTAGAGAGAACAATAGCTGCAAATTCTTCCTTTTCAGCCTTAGTTGTACAGTGTGGTAGAAAATGAGCTCAATGCTAGACAATTTTATGTACAAATAGATTCCACCTATTTAAAAACAAACCCAAAAAACTCCAGACTAAACATTTTTTTTTCTAGATTGCCAAAATTTTATGATTTTGGAGAGTATGTACAGAAAGAGGCATCCTTCACTCACCAGTAGGAGTTTTCTTATTGGAACTTGACAGCATCCTTGAGTTTTACTGTTTGATGGACAATCCTCTTACAGTTGCTCTTCCATGGAGAGCTAGAAATCAAGCTCTCATCTTTACCATTTCTGCCATCATTTTTAACCTCTATAACAGACAGGAGATTTTCAAGTGTAAAGAAAAAAATCTGGAACCATAGAAAATGAACCGCAGGCCAGTTATCACAGAGTTGTTAGACATGCAGCTGTTTCTTGTTGCAAAAATATATTTTTATCACTTCTGTAAAACAAATATATAGATGCAATTCTGTAGGACAGACAGGAAGATGATAAGACAGAAGAACACGTGCAGTAACAGGATTTTTATATATCTACACAGACATATAAGGTCTCATTATATTAAAATACTATAGACATTGAAATGTATATCACTAGTAACATTTGTCTGTTTCTATGCACAGTCTATGCACTCATGATAAAAATTAGCAGACTGGGATTTGATTTTTATGAACACTTCCCTCAAGCAGTGGAAGACCAGAAATCATGGGGAGAAGAGTACATGCTGAAATACAAAACATTACGCTCTTTATTCCAAGTGAAAAGCCTTTCCTTCCCAAACCTTATAATGCTCAGGGAAGCAGCAGCTTTAGTGTGGTGAGGGATAAGGTAACTAGCAAGGCGGCTAAGTCATTAGAAAAGACAGGGAATATACCTAAAAGAGTGAGAGTGCTGCATGGAAATAGAGAACAAAGTGATACAGAATTGTGATTTTTGGCAATGCTGTGCATACCAGAGGGTCTTCCTAAACCATTACTGAACTTATTTGTATTAACCGTGTGACAAACCAGCACACTGCAGATAGGGGAAACCAGAGGAAGTTAAGACCATAGAGGACATTATGCCTCTTCACCTTACACAGTGTTTTAAAATCTGCTGTGACATTTGAGGCTAGGAATTTAGAAACTGTAATACTCAGGACTATTGTATTTTTTGTAAATATTCTATATGAGTAAGGTATGTATTTTTTTAATCAAGCTCAATAGGTTACTCGTGGCAAGTGGAGATTGGAGTGCTCAGGTGGGCTTTTGAGATTTGTTACATTGGTGAATATAAATATGTATATATATATATAAAGCCAACATTCAAGTAGGGGATGTAAAGAACTTATAAACCTTCTTCTCTTCCGCTGTTTTAGAATATCATTTAGATTTATCTGCATATGTAAAAGATCATCTTACTTCACATAGAAGCATTATAGTTTGCATTAAATTAACAGACTTTAAAACTGGATTTGTGGTCATAATTAGACCAGCACATCAATAGCATTAGAAGTACTTATTGATCTGGAGAAATCAATCAGTCTAGAGGCTGAATATTTATCTATGCTTCAAGAATCTTCTTCTGCCCATTGCTTCATTCATTGCAGCTTTGGAACATTATCAGCTTGAGTAAATGTCCAAATTCCTGTTCCACCTTTGAATTTTTTTCTTTCTCTTGTCCCACAAATTTTGAGAGAAGATGGTAAAATGACATGAAAGTTTCTCACACTTTGTCTTGTTTAGCTTAATCAAAACCGTTTGGCTTTTGGCTAGGGAGCAGTCATGTACTGGCACTTTGTTGCTGCTTCACATCTGATCTTGATCACATGAAACCTGCATCATTCTCCACACTTCTATGGCTTGCCCTAAAAAATATACAAGAGAGTTATGTAATGCCTGACTTTTCTCAAGCAAAGTAAATGCTAACTAAAACCAGGAAAGAGCACCTTAAGTTAACGGAAAATAAAGCTTTTAAGACTTCTGTGTCTTGGTTTAATTTTAAAAGCCAGAAAGGAAACATGGGAGTTGTATGTCCAATCTAAACATAAGGAAAATAATTCTATTGCATATTTGTTTCTACTTCAGTACACTTCAGTCCATCAGAAATGCTTTTAGTGTTAAGTGAATGTACATAATTACTGCTCTGCTGTTCTGATTACTCATTGCACCACAGACTGTTACAAGGAGAAGAGATCATTTGGCTGTCAAAATTTAGTCATAGTCATTAGTACATCGCCTTTATCTTG
>Ga0181612_105637_pt1 | contig 15243 bp, 2 predicted proteins | sample HoacroProtozoa21_FD_119630 | JGI IMG/M metagenome (GOLD analysis project Ga0181612, IMG submission 119630) | Hoatzin crop microbial communities from Cojedes, Venezuel. Combined Assembly of Gp0051906, Gp0051904, Gp0051908 | reverse complement strand
TTCTCCCTCAGCGCGGACTCCCCCCACCTTTCTCCCTGCTCCCTCAGCGCCGACCCCCCCTTCCCTTCCCGTCCCGCTCCCTCAGCGCCCGGCGTATGTGGGTCTGCGAGTGGAAGGGCGTCAGAAGGCGCAAGGCCGGCTCAGGCGCCGTGGGTGTGTGAGTTGCTTAGTAGCCTGCCTTTCCATTTTATGGTTTCCTTTCCTACTCACAGCTGTGGCAATTCTGGAAAGTTGTGATATTTTTAAGTTTATTGAATTGTTGTTACTTGCAGCCCCTCAGTGTCACTTTGTTGATGAAGTGTTCTGTAAAAGGCGGCTGTGAGTTATTACTGTCCTTTTAACAGTTTAACAACTGTTGTATTTCTTCCAGACCAAGTACCGGTACCACTGCTAGCAAAACTGAAGGTGTATGAGCTTTTCTGTTGCACTTCTACAGTTTCCTGCTAGGGAAATCCTCAGAGAAACTCTTCCAGAGACTTGGAAAAATGGTGTTTGGCTACCATTCACACTGCTTGACTATTTCACTATGTTTCACGCTTTCATATGTATACAACAGGTAGGTACTTCCAATGCACTCTATAAAAAACACAGATTAGCTCTAGTTATGTAACAAATTTATTTACAAATATATTTAGAAGTAAAATTAAGCATGTTTGCATGCTGAGGAAAGAAAATAAAGCTAAGTATGAAGAAATAAAGCTATGTATGGCATCAAACTACAGCAAGGCAGTGACCCAGTATTTTTAAGCACAAGTGACAAGATTTTTAGGGTTTTTTTAACTTTCAGAGGTGGACAAAAATGTCTGTTAGTGACTCAAAATAACTGGAGGATTCTGTGGCAACTGGTAAAGGGGGTTGTATCTGTCTCTGCTGGTTTAAACAGAAGCTCTGAAAGATTCTTATTTGAAGTTTACAGACTGGTATTTGACTTTAGCTCTTGGAAAGCAGATTGCGTATCTAGTTGTATTTTATCCTGTTGCTGTTCAGGCTAAGACACAAAATAACAGGGACCATAACAGGTTTTCTGCTTTCTCAGGTAAGTACATGAACTACTAAGGTGAAGAACCATGCTTGTTTATTTTGGTTTTAGCCCAATTAACAATGAAAATCTTTTGCACCATGTAACATCTTCATCAGGTGGAATGGAAAGCTTGTACAACCAGAATAGCTTTATAGCTTGTTCCATGAGGTTTTGAATGAGTCTGGCTGACTAGTATTAGAAAACTGTTATTAAGGTTTTGGGGGACCAGTCTAGCTATGCTTCATCAAATTTATTGGTAAAGTATTATCTCTGTGGAGTTCTGATCATCGGTTGAATTTGCCACAATACTGCAGTAGGGGTGGAGTGAACATATCAGGCATGATATCCTTTATCTTGTTTGTATGTTATTATTAATTTTTATATTTTATGTGTAAATGCTAAGTTGTTACATCATTGCAAGTTATTGCACATGTTTATCATTCAAAATGTCTAATTGTTCCAAAGTTTTGGTCTCTCTGGCATTTGCTTATAGTGATTTGCTTCTCTCTACCACCTTTGTAAAGGAGCATACACATTATTTTTGCAACAAAAATGGGAAGTCTTGGTCAAAAATTAAGTAAGTTTCCAAAAGATTCAGCATAGGTCAAAGAATGTAAGTATTCCCTAAATCCTATTAGAATGACATTGGGAAAAATTGTTCGTGGCTTAATACAGCTGTATAAAACCTTACCCTAAGAAGTTTGCAAGTTATGATGAGTATTTCATTAACACTTGAAGCTACTAAGAATAAGCTGAACACAGATCTTTCACTTTCTGGGCAAATGTTTCTATTATGCTGTACAAAAAGTAATAGGCATACCTGATTTACGCAAATCACCAGTGCAACTTATTCGTAAAAGATCAGTTCCTTTAAAAATTATCTTTGCAGGTGTCTCCAGGCAGATATATTTTCTTCCTAGAAGTGACAATTTAAACATACTATTCCGAGAACCAGGATTTCATCCACCCCCTCTCTGTAGAAAATGCTGAAGATAGCCCAAGGCAGTTTGTTGCTGTTTATATGCAAGCTATTTTTGGCTCGCATTCCAAGGTGGCTAACCCTTATGCATTTAGTGGAGAGGCCAGTGCCTGACACAGGGCCTGGATTCCACTCTGTGGGGTAACTGCTTAAAAATTAGGCATGCAGCGGTTAACTCTTCTATTACCAGCTCCTTTTTTTGTGTACCGTTGTAAGCCTGGAAATTTTAGAATGATGAGTCTGTTCTTATTTGACACACTGAAATTACTGTAAAATGACATAAATTAAAATCCTTTTTATTAATTTCATTACAACGTGGTAAGGATCCCAAGTCATCAGAAGGAAGTTTGTATACATTGTGAAGTGAGTAAGTGTTCCTACTCTAACAGTGAATCTGTTGAAGCTCTGAGTAGGGGATGGTAATTTCCTGTATGAAGATGCAAAGAAAGATACTTGATTAGTCACTGGAATAAAATGTGTGATACCAGCACTTGGTAATACCTAAAGATGCTCTGGGACCAATAGGGAGCTATGAGTCTCTTGTGCACTTCGGTCACAACAGTGGGTCTACTGTACTTCTGTTGTTGCCAAGGAATAAACTTCAGTAAAAAATGCAAGGCAGTATCTAGGAGACCTTGAGCTAAGAACAAGTGCCAGCCCACAAAATGAGATATCGGAGAGCAGATATAATGGATGCTGGCAGAAGGGATGGAGGTCCATAGCACCTATTTGGAGCTACAATTTGTCCTATGTCCTAAACCAGGACTAGACTAGAGAATTTGATTCTCAATAGGCTGCAATCTGGCAGAAACAATCTTACCCACATATTGCTTTTGTTTCTGGAAATTATGTGATAAACTCTGTAGATCAAACCAGCAGTATTCGTGTTTAGTTCTTCCTGTCGCTGATTATCAAAAGAAATGTTGTGCCTGAAAAGGCCCGAGGGTGCTCTTGGACAGAAAATTTTTCTTCCCTGAGACAAAATTCTCCCAGTTCTTAATGAGGTGAAAGCACTTCCTTAGCAAACCCTGTAAAAGAGAGTTGACTCATTACAGTCTACAAGGCTATTGAAACCAGAAATGCATTTTGATTCTTTCAGTGTTAATACATGTGTCAGAGTTGTGGGGTCTTTTTAAAGCATACATGTTTTCCAGGGATTTTGTGTGTCATTTCTGAGGGAGATAGTTCTTTTCTGATGATAGGATTGCTTCATATGAGATGTGAAAATTCAGTAGGTAAATGTATTTATACAGTGTAGTATATGATTACAGATTAGTAACTATCTATTCTTATGAAAAGATCTACCATTTCTGCTGACAACTCTAAAAATGTAAAGGGTCTTTTCCAACCTAAATGATTGTACGTTTCTATGCTTTTTTCTTTTCCTGGGAGATTTTAAGGTACACAAGGAAGCTATTAGTTTTAAACTACTTTTAGTAGAAAAAGTAAATTATTTTATTTCTTGTCATAAAAATAGTTAATTTTGTTAAAAAAATAAAAATCTGCTAAGACAAAAAGCATTTTTCAAAAATCAGTTACACACAGTGTTTTCTATGACCTGTGCAGGCAGGCCCTTTAATAATGATCAAAAATTACATCCTAAAATTCCAGAGTAAGATTTTAAAAGAGCCTAAAATGCTGTGTTAAATATAACAAAAATTGCTCATTTAGACGATTAGGTTCTCTGAATTACTGAGTAGTAAGTGCACAGAACTTTGTGCCACTTCCAGGCCTAACGTTGCTTCTACTGGAATTCCAGATAGTGGCAGTATGCTGAAACATGAGTTCAGTTACCAAATATAGATGAGTGGGGTAAGAATTACATAGTCACAGAGGACAGATGCAACGCACGGGCCACAGTCTTCTCGATGCTTACTGAGGACCAAGCAATCTGTAGTGAATAGCTGGAGCAACTTTAAGCCTACTTAGATAAAGAAGGAAAAAAGCAGCTTTACCTCCTGTTAATTATACTTGAGACTCTTCATATTGGCCTGTTTATTGTAAGGTTTGTTTTACATTTTCTACTAAATATAATTATTGTTCTTTGGGGAGTAATTTTGCAGGATTTCAAAATTCAGAGGAAAAATATATGCCTTTTTTGTTTTAAAAAAATCTTACTAGATACATTTCTTCGTTCATATTATTCCTTTGAACAGATTTGCTTTAGGTCATATTTTTTTAAGTAATAATTTTTCATTGGACAGGTTCCACAAATTCAGGATGCTTATAGTTTTCCCAGAATGAGTCCTTTGATTTTCTGTGGTTTTCCATATTCCGTTATTTGTGACTTGAATACATTAATTTGATTAATTATTCAAATGTTTTCTGAGATTATTGTAATCCAGTACATTTTGAATTTACTATTTAATGTATTATTCCTTAGGGCATCTATATTATTTTCTGAACAAATATTTAAACAGTGGTGATATTAAAATGTGTGTTTACTTGTGAGTAATTTTAAAATATATAGCAAATATGACCCCATAAATAGTTTATAAGCAATAGTGCTGGAAGTATAGCTAAACACTGATCTGCATACAACATTGTATTTTATGTTGTGTCTTTAAATGATATAGTATATGGCTTTACAGGTTACCTAATGAGTAATGATGATGAAAACTGTTATAAATACATTGTAGTCTAACTTGGAGAAGCTAGAAATAGCTAATTATGATCTTATATGCTATTTGATAGGGTTACTGATACTTCACCTCCAGTTCACTGTGGTTACAAGTTGCTCTGAAAGAATGGTGGGTTTATGTATTACAGTGTGGCTGAGAAAAAGTCTTTATACTGGAAGCTTCCATTCAGCTGTCTAAAGCTAGACATATAAATCCATTTTTAGGTACCAGACCTTTCTCACCAAGAAAGTTTGCCAGCATTAGAAATTACCAATAACCAGCACATGTTTAAATTCATTGTCTTTGTCTAAATACCTAGGTACAGATTGATTTACCTTAATTTAGAAATTGGGCTTTGAAAATTATGACATATTGCAGCTATTATATTCTTCTAATGAGTGATAAAAGAGCGTAAAACTGAGTATTAGGAGATATGCTAATTCATAACACATTCATTTTAATCATTGTGTCACGTGGCTATCAATAGGCGATATTGTCCTCTGACCCATAACCCATTGAAACACCAGAGCAGCTTGATGTTGCAAGTCAGAGAAGTTTATCTGAGTATGTAATCTATCAGTTTCAGATGTGAGCCAGCTAGGAACTAGTGTGAATCAGACTTAAATAAAGATATAATTTGAAGCACAGGTATTTACAAGTTATCTAAATAGTAAACTAGAACCTTTGTTCATTTGAATACAAAGTTTTTTAAAAAAATTAAGATTAAGGAAGCAGAAACTCTCCAGGTTTAACCCTTGCTCCCCGGCATTCATCCAGTTTATGCCTTAACAGCTGAGCGTCTAGACCAACTGTTTGCTCGGCTTCTCAGATTCATTCTTTAAAGCTCCTATGTGGTAGTCAGTTATACTGTATATGCTTTTTTAGATTTTGTTGACAAGAGACTGGCACAGTTGGTAAATTTGTTGTCCTGTAAACACAAACAAAAGGAAAGAAAGATGTAATCCCAACAAAGAATATGCCTATCACTGTATTCTATAAAAGCATATATCAAATCCTAAAATGCTTTGGTTCACTTGTACTTCTCTTTTATGTGTTAAGTTGTAATCTATTGGCAAGACAAGCAGGCATATCAAGAGATGTGTATGTCAGGCCAAGAATTCCAATAATCTGTCAGTCAGTTAATGACTACATGCCGGGTAAGCCCTGGTGAAGTGACTAAAGGTAATTGGAGCTTGCACAAACTGATGTAAAATATATCCGAGTGCATCTCATGACTGCCAAGCCACCTATCTATCAGTGGAGAAATACTTTGGACTTTTAAAAGAAAATCTAATGTTTTTAAAAATATTGTGCAGAATTAATCTTACAGAAATTATCATAATAAGAAGATAATTTTCAAGGGTAATTAAAAACACTGATGTTCAGCTTAATTAAATGCTTCACAGGAGCAGCACTTACTATTAAGATCAGTTCACCTGCAATCCAGTGACCAGGAGGACAAATACATTTCAATAAGGAGAGTTTCAGGCAGATACTTCCCTTGGGAGAAGGGCGGTTTCCCTAATGTCTTGTTTCTTGCTGGCTTTGCAGAGGCAGAGCATGCTCATCCTCATTCTAAAATCACGTGGGAGAACTGGAGATGTATAGATTATTCTGTACTTGGTGAAACTGGTACAGAATATGTATTACACGCATGGTGCAGGATGATATATAGGTTGTGAAATCTATTTCTTTAGTATTTTACTTTTAGCATGTGCTAGTTTGATATTCCACTTATCAGTGTTGGGAGAAGTGCTACTAAATTGTACTGGAAGGTAGCAAGTTAAAAACATTAACCCAAGAAGTAAACTAATGTTAAAGATAGTATCAACAGTAAACAGAAAGGATAACTTAGAATTTCTAGTCCAAACATCCTTGTGTAGATTCTCCTGGTTTCAACTAGAATAGTGTTTTCCTCTTGAAATTTGATGGTTTAGTGTCTGAAAGGCAATGTTATGGGAAAGAGGAAAGTAAATGCATTCCCCAAATCACCATAAGCGTAAAACTGGAAAAAGTGAAATGTAATAGCATTAATGTGAAATAATAAATCAGATGTGAAATAATGAATCAGATTGGTCCAGTGGAATTGAACTTGTGCTAGGCAATGTACAGACGAAAGATGTCTTCATAGTTCTGAAGGAAGCCGCATGAGAAAAATGACTCCTAAGTGCTCTCATTTCCACCCAGACAATTTGTAGTCCTGGCCCATTCTAATAGAAATCAAGGTTTACAGTAAGTATTTCATGCACCATTGGGTTCTGCTCTTCTCCCAGTTTTGCATCTAGCTTATGGGAGCCAGGATATAACAGGATTTTTTTTATTGACAAATGTGTTTTTGTTAAGGAATTGTATCTGTGTCTTCCAGGATGCAAGACAGAAGCTGTGGCCAGGCATTGCCTCTTTCTTTAATGCTGAAGGAGGCTTACTGCGCAGAGAGAGGCATGAATAAGGGGTATCCTGAAAATATGTCAGAAGCTTCATCCTACCATAACTCTTTCTACAATTCCCTATCAGACATACAGAATGGGGAATTCTCAAATGAACTTTCTGCCTTTCTTACCCAGGAGGAGATATGTAAGAGCCTTGACATAGCTCGGGATGCCATTGCCAGTTCCATGAAGGAGGATCAGAATGTAGCACCAGACTTTACTCATTTCAACACCTCTCTTTCTAGCACTTCAGAAAATCCTTCTTTCAGGGATACTAAACTGCATGAGCAAGATGCTTTACAGAGGCCTCAAGCAAGCAGTCTGACTTCATCTGCTGCAAGTCATGTTCTCCAAGGGAATCAGAAAGAGCAATCCACTACACCTCAAACAGCAAGTAGTTTTGTCACAGTTTCCAGGAGGCAAGCAAGCACCTCACCTTTGCTAGCTGCTAGTCCCAGCTTCATCAGAAGCCTAAAACATTTGGAGAAGGATGGTCCAGCTGTGCCTAAGACAAGCCCAAAGTCCGAATCGGCATCCCAGGGAGAAGTTCCTTTCAGGAACAAGCTGTGTGACAAAGCTGCCACATTCATAGAGGAATTGTCATCTATATTTAGACAGGCAGCAAAGACAAGAGGCCGAAGTCCTGATGGGGACTCTTCTTCTCCAGACAGTGGATACCTGTCTCCTAAAAAGAAACAACCAACTTCAAGTACCTCAGTGAACCGGGAGTTTAACAAGCCATGTCAAGAGACTAAGCCTGAGGCAAAATTACCTGCGGTTCATCTGAATGGAGAACACTTTTCTAAAAGGGAGAGCGTCACTCAGAGTGAAATGGACCTTTGCCACCCCTTTATCAACATGGAAGAGAATCAGCCTTCACCACCTCAGTTCACTCAGAAGCTCCGGAGTCAGGAAGTTGCTGAAGGGAACAAAGTATTGCTGGAATGCAGAGTTGCTGGCAACCCAGTCCCTGATGTCAGGTAAATGTGTGCCTTTTAACTAAGTCACTGGGTATCATCATCTTCTGATCGTGGAAGGTACCTAAGGACAGGTATCACAGTGGACCTGCTTAGAAGTAGTCGCGTAAGAACGGTGGATCATGCAGTGGTTAGTAAGCATATGGAATAACAGATTCTGACCTCTGTAGTTCTCTTAGAGTGTTTTGTTGTTTTCTGCTTGGGAAATGAAGTTCTACTTGATTTAAGAGTGACATGGCACATTTCAAAACAGAACTGGCTCTAACGACGTTCTGTGTGACTGTTACCTCATTAATCTAGGTGAAAGAATTCCCACTTTGCCCCTGAAGAGCATGTATTGGGCAGTTGATACAGCTTTTACTGTCAATTAATTAGAATGTCTCCAAGCCCCATACCAACGGGTTTTGGGATTTATACTATGTGATAACCTAAATCAAGCCAAATAGCCTCGTGTAAGTCATTTCCAGAAGACATTAAGATGTTCCCCATTTCAAAATTTCTTTTGATACTTTGTAGTGAAATTTAGGTGCACTTGCTTTTGTTCAAAGACAAAACATAGAAGTAACTGCTGCATAAGTTTGTTTGTTTTAGGTTCCTTATTAACATGTGTTTATAACAATTATAAAAGCTACATTCGCAGTATCATTCACAGGGCTGTGTAACTCAGAATACTTTCCACTGTCTTCATTTCTTTCTAAAGTTGGTAGAAGTTAAGGTCAACCAGCACTGCATGGACAGTGTTTGCCACTTCACAGGGCTGAGCCTTACTGCTAATATGATTGCTTAACACACACAGAGATAGATTATACCTCTAGTTTAATAGTTCTTCACAGCTTACTTTGGTTTCAAGTCAACTGAGCATATTTAATATTCTCAAAGGACCATTTTGTCTAAAATGTCCTGTTTGGACAGGATAGGATTTGTAGTTCCCCATTCAGAACTTCCTGTAAGGTTCTTTAGTTACATCTGGAGACTACACAATTCTTTTAAAGTTCTCAACATTTACTTAAAGGAATGTAGCAATCACTTTTCTGTAATACTTGTTGTGCTTTAAATATGTTTATATCTTTTTCTGTGAAGTCTTTCAACACTTTAAAATTACTAATATTTTGTATTAAAGTACCCGTGATTGCTTGCAGATAGTCACATGTATAGGCCTTGCAACTATGCAAGGTTTGGAATTCACATCTGTCAGTAGTGTCTTCATACATACCATAATTGAACTTCTCCTTTGAAATCGGTCTTTAACGTACTTTTAAAATCTGTACCTTTTGGTACAGCTTTGCGGAGGGAATAAACAGAGCTTTCAGCTAGAAGATTTTAGATCTTTGTCATCAAGATGAAAAAAGTACAGCTTGAAAAGTGGTGTGATGGCTATATGTGCTTGTATAGGCTTTCATTCCACAGTGAAAAGTTACTTTGTATAAAATACCTCCAGAGGGTTTAATTTGTGACTGTTGAAGACAACAGTATTGCCTTTATCCTTCTCTGCATGTTCAGTGAAAATGTATCCCAGACAAGCTGAATGTTGAGATACTGAAATTTTTACAGGGTCAAAAGATCATTTATAGAGACATCAAGTATGTTCAGTTATTCTTGTATACAAAGTGGAAAAAGTTGTACCTCAACCCACTGAGTACATTGGTTATGTACTCAAGTTTAGGTTGTCGTACAAACTGAAGCCAACTGATCTAAACCAAGGCAAGCTGTGGATCTAAGTATGCTAAACAGGAATTACATCATGAGCCTTGCCGGCGGGTCAGGAAGTTTACCCCAAAAATATAATTGTAATGCCTAAATTGTAGTGCCTATCAAGCAATAAGACAGCCACATCATGTCATTAATAGTTGTTTAGTATTTTTATTTTTTTAAACATCTACTGGGAAAAAAAGACAAGAATCACAGTTAAGCGTGCAAAAGCCTTCCAGTTGTTCATTCTACTTCAGACTTCTATGAAGCAGGAAAGGGGAATTGTAGAAGTCACACAATTATGACAGCCAGGGAATCCTCCTCTTGTGCTGCTTCTCTTAGATTCTTCCTTTCCCCTCACTAAGATAATGCAGCCTGCCAGTGGTACTGATGTGGACACTAGTGCAATACAAGGTGTTAACTTCTATTAATTCTTTTGTTGTTGTTGGGTTAGGTAATGTGACAGCTAACATACTGTTACTGATACTTTTGAGTTGTAAAATAGAGTAACAGCAACAGACAGAGGCACCACCATTCAGGAAAATAAATAATTGTTATTAATTCATACTAAAGACTTTTCACCTTATTTTAACCACCTGTAGGTTAGGTATCTAACCTGACCAAGTCACCCTAGACTCCATCTGCAGTCACTAGAGAAGAACACCTACCAGGGGTGACCTGTTTGGTACATTGACAAGACTTTAAGCCAAATACTTCAGACTAAGCATATGTGAGGTGAGTTCCACCCATTCCCCCATCTCTATACAAACAGATGGCACAGGGAGAAAGAGTTGCTCTGCCAGCTCGTATCGACAGGTAATGCAGCTAGAAGAAAAAAAAACTAAACTGTCTTTCATACAGGTGAGAATTCATTATGATACATATTGCCTCAAAGACCTTATTTTTCCTAGTATTTTAATTTTAAAAACATCCATGCTTCCGTAAGTTGAACAGCAAACTTTCCCACAAAGTTTTTTGCTGAGAAAGCAAGAGACAATTTTTTATTAATAGAGTACTACTTATCAAGTCATTAATGAGACTACTAAGATACTGAGAGTCAGTCTATAGACAATAGTGTTTTACTAGAATGAAACACTGTTTCTATTGGCAGAAGATATAGTTTAACCTACAATTTAATATAAAACTCTGTATGTTAAAGCATAATAGACTGATGGTGGTATCAGTCTATTATGCTTTGACATTTCAGTCCTACTGAGTTAAAAAAATCTGTTTTGTGGGGTGAAAATTATCTTGGAATAGGCAGCACACAGGCATGGAAGATCTCTAAAAACAGAATTATGAAACATCCACTACATAGAGCTTAGGGTCAACAGGCATTTACTTTCATAACACAGCAAAAAAACCTCACTGGTGCCATCAGACTCACATATTCTGTGTTTTCTGCCGTTGGTACAAGTACAGTTCTGTTCAGAACTGATTAGAAGTTGTTGATTTATTTTATGAGACACGGCATAGATAGCTTAAGTGAGTTTGACAGCAGCAATGAGGTTGCAGTGTTCTAATAGCAAGATGTGCTGCTGTAATGCTTCCGTATCTTGTTGCTCTGACTTTATCTGGCAGAACATCAGTCTACTTCAGTGATATGACTCCAGAACTATACGTAAATGTCAACTGAACTAGGAAGTTATGTACAAGCTATGGAGCTTTTTTTGCTTAGGTCTTTTACATCGTTGTTGTATTCATTTCAGAGGCTGCTAAGATCAAGATGTTTACAATAAATCTAGAAAAAAGCTTAATGTTCTTTAAATTTCAGTGCAAACTCTGCTTTTCTGAATCTTAACTCTTGCAGAATCATTAAATGAGAAGCCACATCTTAATCACTGAGCAGAAAGATTCATGAGAAACACAGCTGACATAGTAGTAGATGATTTTAAAATCAAGTCTACTTTTAAGTAATCTCATCAGTACCAATTAATTTGTAACTTTTGGTTTATTTCCCTTTTTGAAACCCATAATTGTGCTATGTTAATAGTCTGCAGATACAACCATTGCTGAATCACAGCAAATACGCTTCATGTCAGCTTCTCAGTCTCTTGCAAAGCTTGTTGGCAGTCAGTTTAATACACTTTCATGATCCAGCCTTGAATTGCTTTTATTTAATAATTAATAATTCTCCATCTGGCAACAACACACATTTGTGACTATACTTAAACAAAACAATTTGCTTACAGCAAATTACTTTTCCAAAGTTGCCACTAAAAATACATTTCCCCTTTAGTCTCCATTTCAGTGTGGATCTTCAAGAGAGGAAAACTATGACAGCTGTACCTCTATAACTATTCATTTTGGAAGTCAATACAATTTTGCACCGTAATTTTTCTGTAATGACGCTGACTTGGCTGAAGAGGTCACTCGCACACAACACGGGCAGGGTTCTCGCAGGCTGGATTTCTTCTGAGGGCCCAGCCGCGCAAGGGGGAAGTATAGAGCCCTTCGGCTACTGAGCGCTGTTGGGGAGCCCATACAACAAAAGCCAAGACTTACTCAGTGGTCAAGAGACTGTGCTGACTGTGTAACGACACACCAAGTACCTGCGTGCTGTTTGCGTGAGGCTTCAAATTCCCGTCTCAGAATCTTGGGGAAAGGAGGGGGTTCTGTCCTTTAGAAGATAAGAAAGCATGCAGAAAAAAAATTGTAGTGTATAGTAGACTATAATAACGTTACTAGGAACTTCTAAACAGTTTCATAATATCACCTATGCACATCACTTCCCCTCTTTCTGGAGCTGAAAGTTTTATGGTATGTACTGAATATCCAGTAAATAGCTAGTATACTGCAGTGGAAAAAGACATCCGATTTAAAACCATTGATGTATTGCAGAACAAGTGCAGAATGCTTGATGTTTCTGCCACTTTCAGGAACATTTCTGTAAATTTGAGTTTTATATTGTTTAAAAAAAAAAAACAAAAACACACCAGTGATACAATCAATACTAGTTGCCCATTTTCTTCTATTTTGGCAATAAAAAGAATCTAGTTTTCTAAAGCACTGTGCTTAGATAACTGTTTCTTTAGACTGAATTTCTGATTTGTAATACCTTTGAAAAAATCTTTGGAGCACGGTCATATGAATTGGAAAGATTTAAATACCTACAATTTTCTGAAGAAGCTGGCCAGCGGGAAAAAGGTGTAAATGTTATTAAACGTTTTGTGAAAACTGCTGAATAGGTAGAAACCAGAAATGGGTATGAATGTTATTGCCGAAACAAGAGCTATACAACAAGCTGAACTGTTACCCGGTCTCTGAGGCATAAGAGCCATCCACTTAACACCTGCAAAACTTCCTGAACAGGAGATGCAGACAGGGGCATGAGCCAGGATTACCATGATCTGTACATTTGCACATAGCAATAAAATCTGCAGAAATCAGGCTTCAGTTGTTCTGATTTTTTCCAGGAAAGCCAGTTTCAATAACATAGCCATTGCAAATAGTATTTTTGGAACTCTATGTGGTAAGAAAGAAGTAGAGAGCAACTGGGATTTTCATTTTTTTGTCTCATCTGCAAAGAAAATAAGCACAAACCATAGTTCCTAAAGTCATGATGAAATAACAATAGTTTAATAGTGACAAGAAAAGCACTCACAAATTGTTCTTTTTCCCAGCACCCAAGAAGTTGTCCAGCCTAGTAATGAGTACAGCTGAAATTTAGGCAGAATCAAGTACTGCTAGCCATGAATTCATCCAAGTGATCTACAGCAGAGCAAAAGACCTTCAAAAGAAACTACTTTGGTATTTCTGACTGTTTAGTGTGGTGGTTTTTTTTTTTCTACACATCACATATTATTCTGGATCCAAATAATCTTTATAACTGGCTTTACTCCCTTTTCATAGCTTTTTTTGGAGCTAAACTTTCCAAAATCCTCAACTTTTCCGAATTCCAGCTAGAATCCTGACTTAACCTGCTATGCTTCTTATAAGGCTAAGGATAACAAGGTTGTAGACTCTTATTATAAGCAAAGAAACCATCTAATGTGGTGTAAGGACAAGGTTTATATTTGAAGGTTATGTGACTATGAAGACCTTTTAAATTTTAAGTTCCTTGGATGTTTATAGCTGTGTCATACAGAAAGTAAAAACTGTAAGTATTATGGTTGGAGTGACAAAACTTGACCAAAGTAGCTTCGTTCTACAAGAATAAAGTAAATAACCTTTCACAGAAGGACTTATAACTAGAATCTTAGGGTTGAATCCCAAAAGATAACAATCAGTTAAATTTCAGGAACCACTACATTTCCTCAAAATTCAATGCCTAACTCACTAGTTCTACTAGCAGAAAATTAGATATCTAACAACGAAGATGTCAGTGGTCAGAACATTTGTAGCATTGCTGAACAACCCAAATTCTGACCTAAGAGCTTGCAAAGTATTGAATAGCTTGAGAAGTGCTTGATTATCTGTCATCTTTAGAAGGTCTAAGGCATATGAAATATAAGTTGAAACATAGATTTTTCTGTATTACTCTCAAAAGCATTGTATCGGTAAGTATCTCTCCTTCAAAGTGCATCAGCAGTCCAGTACTTAAAATACACGAGTTAGGACTGAGCTAGCTAAAGCAAATCCCTTCTGGGAACGACTTAGAGCTCTTCAGCATTTGCCTCACTACCTGAATATTTAAATGTTTCTGAGGTCTGCCCTCATCTGTAAGCTATGATTAAAGTATTTACAGATATTCACCCAGATTCTGTAGCACAAGTATTGAAATGTTTTGTGCAAAGTATATTCTCTTCCTTCTTCAACAGCAAATTGACTGAAAAAAAGAAAAAGAAAAAAATCCACATACTACATGGCAAGAACAAGGCTCCTTTCCTTTAAGGAATCTATTTGCTCTCATTATAACCCTTTTCTTCTCATTAGTGTTCTTTATCTAAATTTCACTGTAACAAGTACCCAAAATCCCCACCTAGAAACATTGCCTGCATATGTAATCCAGAACTGTTCTAAGACAATATAGAAACAAATGCGAAGTACAAAACTTAAATTTATAAAAAAAACCAAACTACCTTGATTTCTACAACTTCACAAAACTTATCTAGTTTTACAGACTTTAAAAGCTTTGAAGTCTAAAAACATGCAATAAACTATGCCTCCACCATACTCTTCCTTTATAGGAAGAGTATTTATTATTTTTTATTTATTATTATTTATTATTTATTATTTATTATTTATTATTTATTATTAAAGGACATGGTCCCCCAGTACTCTGATCAAGCACAGCGGCAAAGAACATTGGGCATCAGATGAAGTAATGCTTAGCAGAGATCTACACAGCTGGGTGGGAATCCGGGTGTACAGGACAATAGTGACTGAACTAACTAGACAGCTGTTGGTAGATTTTTAAGTCTTAGGAATGTAAAGAGTGTTACAGAAGTTGTTTCTGCTTCTTTACTAGGCTTGACTCCAGGTAGGAAAATTGTGGTTTAGAAGTAGGATTTAGTTTTATTTCTTAAAGTCTCTCATTGTGTGAGTTTTGTAGTTGTAATGAAACAGTAGTGCCTTGGTGGGAGAT
>Ga0181612_124281_pt1 | contig 15244 bp, 5 predicted proteins | sample HoacroProtozoa21_FD_119630 | JGI IMG/M metagenome (GOLD analysis project Ga0181612, IMG submission 119630) | Hoatzin crop microbial communities from Cojedes, Venezuel. Combined Assembly of Gp0051906, Gp0051904, Gp0051908 | reverse complement strand
TTCTGCCAAAGCCCTCCGCATCTCAGCACTGCAATGTTGTGCAGCAGATTCAAATGTGATGCCCAAACAACTACAAACAAGTGAACTGTGCTACCCTGAGTGAAAAAAGTAATACAGAAAATGTATCACAACAAAGATGAATGGTTATGTAGACCTTTAAAGATGCTTCAGTTTGAATAAATAAGTGGGCATTCTTTCCGTGAAAAACAGAGAATGAGACTTTAACACATAATTGCTATCATAGCTTTAAAACTGGTGCAGAAATACTCTCACAGCATGGGAAATATACTTTGCATGCTAAATAAAAACTGACAAAAGATGTATATGCCCACATTGTCAACATCTTCCTTGCTGCCAACAGCCAGTCTGCCATCAAATAGATTATGTTCATTTGGCCTTTGGGAATGGTGGCATCTTAGAATTTCAATTTCAAAATGTAATTAGAAAAACAAAAAACCCCACAAACATTAAAATGGCTGGAGGAGGAATACCTTGTATAGAATACTTAATTCAGAATTGGAATTTTTATTTGGTATTTTACTGGAAACCAGTGAGGCAGCTAGAGACTGAAACATACAAAATATTATGCCAGTACTGCACGGACTTTTTCCTCAAAAACTCAAGTATTTCAGTGGAAATGAGGGCAATCATTGTGCAAGGCAGGCTAAAGTACCAAACTTCAGCCACAAATCCACTCAATGAAGAATAGCCATGCATACACAAAAAATATTTCCACTCCTGTTTATGGAAATATTAGAAAGAAAGTATGATGGTTCAAAAAAACCCCAAACAAACAAAGGTTCTTCCATACAGCACTCTGCTTTTCAGTTTCCCTATCTAGGTGATGACAGGACTATGAGGAATGTTATCTAATAATGAACTAATTTTTTACATCAGAAAGCAGAGATAAATGTTGAAATACATTTTAAAAAACCCAGATGGCTCTAAGTGAGTAACAGATTCACTTAACCAAACATTTTATTTCCTGTATCTTGAATAATTAACAAAAAAAGTGTTTACCAACAATTATATAACAGCTTTTATAGTAACACAAGTAGGAGAAAAACATTTAGCACTGACTCTCATAAATAATTCAAAAGGTCTAATTTACCATAATCATGTCTGGCATTTATCTTCAGTAAATAATGTATCAGGCCTATACTGTGCACTATTTCCTACAGTAACTACTAGAGAGCATTAGGAACAAACCCATCTGTGTTTAGAATCCCATAAATCAGGCCAGCTCTTGCATGCATAAAATGATTGCTGATGAAGCCATTTACCTACGCAATGGATAGAAATGACATCCTTTAATGTAAAATTAAATAAAAATTATAGAAACTGCAACACAGATGAGGTTTTTTATATACCATAAATATTCATAGCTTCCAAATTGACAAAGCCTACCTCAGAAACCATAGGAACCTCTCTAGGAAAAGAGTTGGGTCTTCCACATTCCCTGTGCCACTGACAGGATAATTTGCATAAGAGCAAATTAACATCTCAAAAGCCTTGTCTTTGCTAGCATTTTCAAGAAATCACCCACCATTACACTAAAACCACTGCAGTTACCCTGGCATAAGAGAAATATGAGTTCTAGGGCCGTCCAGGCGCAGGGGCTTTTGTTCCTTTGTCTGCCTAGCACACTACTGTCCCAGCTCCCTCCCTCTAGGCTGGCAGGTCCCAATTCCTGACCAACGGCAGCACACCCACCACCCCAATCAGGTTTCAAGGTTTTCCTCTCTTCGCTTTCGATTATTTCCGATTTTTGCCTGTTAAGTCTGCAATTTACTTAACCTCTTCTGGAACTTACACATTTTGTAGTATCAGAGAATTTTAATTTATCACAAATACATCTCCCCAGAATTAAGGAATACTCTACTGCAACTGCATTCAAATTGATCAGCCACATCTTTAGTTTGTGCCTTACCTATCAGTAAGAATATGTGTAGATCGTACACTGTGTTCTGTAAACCAAGGATTACCATTCTGTTAAAAGCTCACTTCCCTCTATTATTTGTTTTTCAACTTTTTGCAGTGTGTTTAATAGATATTCAGAATAATGTAAGAAGAATCTTCCAAAACTCTTCATATGATTTTGCCTCGTACATACCCAGGACTTTGTAATACAGTTCTCACATTCTGGAAAATATGTGCCCAAGTACAAAGTTCTCTATTAATGACTCCATTAATATCGAGAGCATACTTTCTCACATAAATCAAGGACACCAGGCAGCTAAATTAAGTGGTCTAGTGAAACTCCACAGATCTTAAAAAACGCTGTCCTTGAGATCTCCGAGACACCTACATTAAGCATGCCATGGAGTTATACTCAGCAGGTTTCTCTGTATTTTTTGAGCACATTTATGTTAATTTGTTTAAACTACCTTTATTTCTTACTCATGTATAATAAACACCAACAAACCACAGCCATATATTTGTCTATGCATCTTCTAGGCTTATTTCATCATTAAAAGAAAGGGTTTAGTTGTAAGAAGCAGTTAGAATGTTTCACTTTAATTACAGCACATATTCTTGTACGATCCTTTTGTTGAGATTCATTTTCTGAATAGTAGCACTTTACATATCTCCTATGACATGAGCCAGCCTATGATCACGAATTACATAAAAGGCATTCCAGAAGATAGAAAATGTAGAAGTATTTCAAGAATTGTTGTTTCTTTCACATTATTTTACATGACTAGACCACTGAAATTCATTTAAAATCTAAGTACAGATTGGCAGAGTAACTTTTTCTTTTATATTTCTATGTATATTGAGAGACCAGGAAAAAGTGGAATAGCTGTGGTTTCCAACTGTCTCTGTTTCCTCGAAGCCTAGGTGGAAACAGGTCATGTTAACACAACTCAGCCCGCACAGAACAGAGCACCAGATCGTTGTGCAGCTCACCGCCTAATGAACGAGGCCAGCAACTCAACAGCAGGCAAAGCCTCAGCGACAGCTCAGCAGGACAGAGGTGGCCGTCATGACCCAGCCTGTTCAAATTACAAAAAGGATGCATGAAAGAAGATGGCCTGCTAGTTATCCTTACAATCCCTATTCCCTATTTCTTCTGCTGCTCAACATTAACATCATAAATTGTCTTTCTGACATCAAGGTAATAAATTTTTGTAGGACCAAAGCCAGCATCTCCAGTGAGCTAACATACCAGATCAATGAGGAATGAATTCAACCTAGGTTAAATAAAAACACCAGAATGTTGGCAATAACCACCAAACAGACATACGTTGAATGAAGCCTTCAACTGACAGGAAAGCCGCTGTTTTAATCAGAAAGAAATTCTAATTACTGAAACCTTTAGGTCTCCATAAAGAAATCACAGAAGGATATTTTTAAAATGGAAATAACTATCTCCACCAGTAGACTAAATAGAGCAAGTTAGATGAACCTTCTGCATCTTGTCTGGAATCACACCTGCATTAAATACGATGTGAGGAGAGATGCACCCTCATTATGAAAGAAGGGCCCTTGAGTACAGAGAGAAACATATAAATACACATGCTCCAAAGCCTCAGTCAAAGAGCAAAAAGCATAAAGGTAATTTACAGATATATTATCAAAGGCAATACAGTTTGGATGACACTATATCATTTAATCACACATAATGCCGTAACAAGGCTTCCAGCAAAATATCTTTCAGTCATGAATCTCAACCAGCACAAAAATCCCAGTTAGTTTCAAGCAGTTTCTTAACCCTTACTTGTTTAATTTCCCTATAATTGTCAATGCTAATTGAGAAGTGCCTCATGGAGCTCAACTACTAAATATTAATAGCACAGAAAATACTTCCTTTTATATATATATTTAATCTGAAGCTACTATGCATGAACTAAATAAAATTGCAAACACCTAAGTTACTACGCATGAAATATAATACAGATTACATTTGTTCATCATGGCATTTTATAAAGTCAAACTAAAACCTATCTCCAACCTCCTGATGAAAAACAGAATCACTTTCACAGCAGAAATGCCTTCTGTCATTTTGTCAAGTCCAGATAAAACCTAATTTCATAATCCATTAAGAAAAGGGAAAACATAGCAGGAATCTAACAACAGAAAATTATACGATCAGTATAAATGTCAGGCACTAAATTAGTGTGTCCATGAAAACTTGATGCTGTAGACTGCTGATATCTCTGAGCTATTGCCATATGCTCAAACTGAAAGACAAAGGCCAACTATTCTGATATCCAAACAGACCATAAAGGAATTAGTGATTAGAGGGTCCTTTCACTAACAGACTTTCCACCACCATGACATTCTGTCAGTAAGACCCAGCTAGTAAATCAATGGGTGCTGAAACCTCTCAAAGCCAGAAACCGTAAGATGCAACATTGATCATCAATAGCACCATTTTGGCGGAGAAAAAGCAAAATAAAGTCAGGCAAGAAATCCACTTGACTAGTCCATTGTCATCCTTATAGTTATCTTTAAATACTTCAATTTTAGACAACAGATATATGGTAGACAGCTCATTTTGTAGTTTTATAATTACAGATTATTTTTAGATTCTTATAATTTTATTACAACCTACCTTTATCCCTTATCACATAAAGAGCATAACTATTCATGCAACGCTCTAAGACACTTCTAAAATATCCTTTGTACCCTCATAGAGACAGAGAAAATCTAAGAAACTCTCTCTGTCTGCACGGAGAGGCATAAAGACTCCAAGGAGCTCTGATCCTCGTTCAAATCCTTACGAGGGCAGGCAGATCAGTAGAAGATTCAGAACTAGAGTCTTCAAAGAGTTTGGGATTTTTTTCCCACCACAGTACATAAACCATCAAATTCCTTAACAGCTAATACACACAGCAGCTGCTTCCTCCAAATCCCAGATACTTGCTACCTATCTGTCAAACATATTTGGTTCTTTTCTTGGATAGGAACATGCTTCTGAAATTGTCTCTGCCAGGGTGGTCACCAATACTTAATGGAAGTTACTGTACAGTGAGATTTATTTTAAAAGACCATCCAAAACAGTAAAGCAGGAGGCCCCCTCCAGCTCACCTCTAATAATATGGTCCATACCAGGATTAAACCATGCAGTTATTATAAAATACAAGTCCACCTCTACCATAAAAGACTAAACTCAAACCCAAAATTCCTCATCATATTTCTAAGACTTTTTTCCTTTTTAGGGAAAATACTGGCTCCTCTGAATTAATTCAGGAAAAAAAATTATTTTTAAAGTAACTGCAACTTTAATGCAGACTCGATTGAACTCACATAATATCATGTAATTTTTATAAAAATATGTCTATTATTCTGAAAGCTTTTATTATAAATCAATATTTAAACATAAAAGAGTGCAACAAAAACAATAGATACAAAATATTAAAAACCAGCAATATTCATTTATGTAAACTACATTAAAGACAGATGAAGTCACTGAATTGAAAGCTGAAAACAGTTACAGACATAAGGCAATAGCAATAGAAAAGATTTTGGGGAAAAAAGTGCATCCTAAAATCCGTGAATTGTAGGACTATAAATCCTGAAGGCTGAAAAAAACTTCATCTTTTACTTGATCCCTGTAACTCCCCAAGCCGTTGATTGCACAGCTGTTTGTCAGCATCATACACGCACCACGCACTGCCAAAATGTAGTTCACAGTTGTTTAACCTCCTTCAACAAGAAGCACACATCTTGAAAACTGAAGTGACATTCAAAGGCCAAACAATATTTATAACATCTCTGGACTTCCTTTTTCTAAACTAAGTTCTCCTGCAGTGCCATAACTAACTCCTTTATTGTCCTCTGTTTATCCTGGGCATCAAGTCACAGCTGCCACTCTGTCTTCAGCTACCTTAAAACCAATATTAATATCAGAATTAGAATTGAGACAAAAAAAAGTTCTCTATCTGCCAAAATACCAGAGTAATTTGAGTATTCCACTGTAAATAATTACAGTTGGAAAGCAGAGAGTATATTTCATTTTATTCATCTAAAATTGCAAAGCACAATAAAACTGGATGAAAGCATGAGCTGAAGATCTCTTTCATGGAACATGTATGTGACAAATTACATACACAGATACATACAAAGGCCTTGAAGAAAATGGAAATGCCCTAAAAGTTTAATCTCAAGTCTATCACATTTGCCTTCACCTTTTATCAGTTCTCTGTGAGCTACTCGAAGTTCTGCCTTAGATTAAGATCTTGCAATACAAACAGTAAGTGTCAGATAGAAGTAGAAAGAAAACAGTGAGACCACGTCATCTTTTGCCCCACAATGAGTGTACGGAGTTTTTAAAACAGTAAGTGAACTATAGTAAGTAAATACTTGTAACCAATAGACTGATAACCTCTCATTTTACCCCTCACATGCAAGCCACATGCACATATTCAGTTATACTTGTTAGGATATGAGGGGAGGGAAATCCATAGATTTATTATTACTATAGTAAACCTCTTGTTTATTCTTCATCATAATTACCATCTTCTGATTTCAGTTTAAACTGTGTTAACCATTGTATAACAGCAGGTTGTAAGTAAATGTGGTCTTACACAACTTAGTGCAGAGAGAGAAGTTAACGCTTGAATATAAAATGAGTTTTGGAACAAGAAATTATGTTAAAATGTAATTTTAGCCACTATCATAAACGCATAAGATCACAGCTATAACCCACAATATGCCTCCGTGCATCTGCAAAGGCTGCTGAAAATTAAGCACATTAACAATTTAGTCAGTAAAATACCTTGCTCATGTAACCAGAACTCATCACCATTCAAACAGCCCTGCAGATTGGCACTGCAAAAGAGACTATACATTCTAAATGAGATTGTTTGAGTGCTCTTTTTATTATGAAATCCAATTTTATCCCTTTTTCCTCATTTAATAACGTTTTTGACGAATACTGTCAACATCTACTATATATGTGAAATATAAAAACCTGCTTTCTTAGCAAGACAGGGCAGTAAATGAAGTTACAGAACTGATGCTGCAGTTCTTAGCTGATATTTTGCATTAAACAGGAGCCTCACGCATTCTGCCTGGTTGTTTACAGAAAGACAGCATTTAAATCAGACTGTATTAACAAATCTAACAGGTGCAAAAAAAATGCTCAAAACTAGTGATGTTATCATAACAACAGAACAAGGATTCAGTAGCAACATGCTACCAGAAATCTTAAAGAGGACGAGATTTCAAGGAGCACAATTTATGAATAAAATGTTTGTGACATACAATAACACATACTTTTAGTTTGGAGCACAACTCTTGTATTCATTACAAGTTTGAGGTAGCTAAGTTTTCTGAAGTGTTTGACAGCAAATTAGCTTTAATAAATGCTGTGAAATCCTAGAGTTTCCATAGCAGAACAGCATCTGCCAAATTTTCTTATTCATTATTGCAAATCTCAAGCTGTTTGATGCCCTTTTAAAGGCTCGTTATCTGGGGAAAAAGAAGTTATTACATATAAATTGAGTTCTAGTTGAAAAGTACATATACCAATTTCATTATTTTAGAGTAAATCCTGAAAACTGGTCAACCTCAAGATTAAAAACTAGTAGAGCAAGCAGGCACGAGGTACTGGTTCTATCACTAGTACTCAAGCCCATCTCTTGTTTTAAGGGGACTGGCTCACAATTTTTGATTGCTTAGGACTGGTACTAGTAGGCAAGAAAGACGTATTTCCTTATTGCTTGCTTGATAGCCCACAAATAGATCCAATAGGTAGGACCACAAGACTGGTCACACAAGCAAAGAACTCAAATGTGGCTTTTGCCTTTCTCATTGTGTATTTTGACGCTTCAATGCATCTTGCTGCTTTTTCAAAAACAGGAAATCTTTTCCTCCTGAGTATGCATTCCACGGCAGTTTTCAGAGAGTACCAATTCTGCCGTCTTCGTCCCAAACAAAGCCATTAGATAACTGATGAGCAGAGTACATCAATATCTTCAGTTTGGCATTTACATCCCAGAAGAGAGGGCTCAGCCAACTTATGTACCAATGTTCATGTTATACTATAAACTGCCCTTCATACACTTTAATCGCATGAAAATCATCCAATTTTAGATTATGAAAATGCATCAACTGAGAAAATAACAGTTTTGCTATTGGTAGTATTAGCTGTTTCTTCATCCAACCTTTGTAGATTCAAAAGCATTCTACTCTGCTCTATTTTACTTGCTATTTAGAGGTATACTTACATGTTTCTCATGCATGCATAAAACCAATATTAAATTTGTTTGGACTCAGGATGCAGGGAACTTTCATTTTTAAGTTACTGTTTTATGATGATTACATAAATGTAATCTCAATATTCACATAGCTTGTTGTAACACAAGAGAAGAAAACCAAACCCAAAAACCCTTCAGGATTTAAGTGATAATTTAAGTGGTAATTCTTCTCTTCCTTTGGTAACTTTATCACCATATGGTGTTCTTAAAATATCTATTTCACTTGAGAATACCATGTTAAATAAACCACTATTTCAATTAGCCATTCATGAAATAACACAGAAAAGAATATATCCTAGTTTGCACTTTTCCCCCAAAAGCAGGAATAAACGCAGTTGAGGCTGGAACAGATGCTGTGGTCTAGTCTCATTCAGTGCAGCTGTAATTATATAATTTCAGCAATTAATTCTGACTGGGGCTTTGCTCAGCTCTTACTGAATGCTCCATGGTTGATTGTTCAGAAAGTGGCCTCGTGTGATTCGTCTTCTCTCTGCAGTGAAACATTCAGATGGCAATGTTTGCTTTCATCAGCCTGAAAAAAAGACAAGAAATCCTGAAAACTCTTCAGGATTCAAGTGATAATTTGAAAAGCACAAACGAAGGGGCAGACAAGGTTTCTGCTCAAATCCTGTTAAAAAAAAAAAGATGGTAGAGTACAGTTCTGTATGTATCAGGGTAAAAATTGAACTTTAGATTCCTGCCACAGCTCAGACAGTTATCTGTGAAAATAGTAGAGAAGGATGAAGAAACCAAAGAGGACAGAGTTTAAATCTCACTATTTGGTTTACGGCACTGGTCATCCAAATAACTGTATTTGTGTATTATTAAAAATATCTGAAATGAATGAGAATTCAGAGAGAAATTAACACAAGAATGGCTTTCAGAAGTTAATGTTGGAGCAAAAGACAGAATACTATTTAAGACTAAAATATTATTATTTGAGATTAATTTCATGCAGATCTTTCAAATGAGTACAAGATCTAAACCATTTTGTACAGTTCCTCCTCGAGAGGAAAGTCTCTCTCTTCCACAAACATTAATGATTTCACAGCATTTTCTGAAAAAACCTGCAATGTGCTCATGAATTTTTTTTTGCAGTCTCAACTTCAAAGTACATTCTTCAAGTCATGCATCACTTGGACAACAGTGACTGCCTTGCCGTAGTGTTAGATGGCAATTAAGTACTCAAAGATCAACGGTTTCTACTTTCTGGATTTTTGGGGGTGGTTTTTTTAATTTGTTTTTGGGTTTTGGGGGCATTTTGTGGTTTTTTTCTTGCTTCAAGTTAATTAAGCCACTCAGATTTCACATAGAAAACTCCAGGAAACAGAGGAAATACAAATAAGACCCAAAAAAATACCAGCCACAGAACTATTTACAGAAAAAAAAAAAATAAAGCAGTAAACTTATGTGAAAACCTGCAAGTTATGATGACGCCTACCATACAAGGAAAATAACTTGTGACAAATTTGTACTATAGAGATTCATTAAATAGATCTGAAAAGACTTCTCCTTAATCTGTTAGAACATATATTCTTTACATATTACATCCCATTCCTATTTGCAAGTATATCCCTTTCATATTGATGATATACAATGAGAAATTTTCCAACTCCAGAAACAAGAAAATCATCTTAAGAATGAATACTAGAAATCTCTTTAAAAGCTAACATTAGAACTCACAGGGAAGACAGAAAATCAGTGTGATGCATTTGTTCCCAGAGCATGCAGAGCAAGAAAATTTCTCATCCATCATACTTCCCATTATAAGTGTTTCCAAGTTAACTTGGCAACATTCACTTCTAGTTGTCATCTCATCAAATCAATGTTTAAGATTATAAAGGTCACAAAATCATACATATGAATGTGAACATATGCACATTTCTTCCCCACAGAAGTTTAAGTTCACAGTCCCTAGTCTATATTAACTATGGTTATAATGATTAATAGCACAACAATAATCAGTCTCCAGTGTCTATTCATCATAGGGGTTCCCTTTCTTCATGGAGTTCCTCTTTATGTAATAAATACGGGACTTCCACTTTGTACCTGACAGCTTGATTAATGATGCTACAGTTAGTTTCTCACACAATAAGCACAGTGTAAGTATTGTGTCAGTTGTTGTGCCCAGTTTCAAGTCGTTACTGCTCTTCACCATTAACAAAGGGTAAAAGAGGTGAACTGTATGTATTACGAAGTGTTCATTTAAAATTAATTTTAGCTGTACCCAGCTCTGCTACTTTAGCTATAAGTTGGAAGAAAAACATAGAGAAGCTACTGATATCTACTCAGTAAAATGGTCTGACTTTAAATAGTCTATTAAGAGCAACAGACTGCAAACAACGTTGACTATGTATCAAAGATATACCATGTCAACTTATATTTCTAATTTTCTTTTTTTGTTGCTTTACAACAAAAAAAAAAAAAAAATCCAAGCAAAAAATGGTAAGGAAGGGATGTGAAATGACAGAAGAGGAAACATTCAGACATGGAACTCTTAATGCCTTTTACAGTGCTTCAGCATACATAAGAAGTGCACGTTTCCCATGCAAGTTCATTGCAGAAGGAGGTTCCTGCAGCTGGAGTTCCAAATCTAACTGCATATCCAGTTTTGCTGGTGAATCAGGTACTTAATGCTGTCTTCAAACAGTTTTTTCAGATGTCAATTGATTTTTCTGTGGCTAAATAATTTTAATGGACCTTTCCAAATAGTCACACTAACAAATTATTTTCTTAAGGAATTTGAAAGTAATTGAAATAAATATATAACCCACAACAGTAAACTACTTGAAGTAGTAGCAGTAAGAAATTGTTTGGTGCAGTTGATAGCAAAAAGGCAAAACCTGTTTTATATTCTTCTTTTTACATGCATTAAAGATACCACATACAGTTTGAGAAATAAGAAACACAAATAAATCATTCAGCTAGCACAGTGTGCAGTAATCAAAGAGTACTTACACTAGAATGTTACCAAAACTTACAATACAATGCTTGGGCCATACACTCTACTCAACAAGCTAACACACAACACACACTTCTAGTGGAAAGCAAAACAGTCAAGTTATAAATACGAGACACAATGACATATAGGAAGTTATGCTTAGACTCCTGTGTTGTTCACTGCCCTCAAGTAATCACGGTTAATGTCGTCACCCATAATTAGCATAAACTACAAGGTATTCTTTATGCAGAATACAAATAATCATTACGAACACAAGAGTCACGCTGGATGACCACAGTATTCACCAATACAGTGTCTAGCAGCAGATGCTTAAATAACATGCTATAAAGATGAAAGAAGTATGTGTTAATATTCTCCCAGTATATTCTCCTAGGCATCAATAATCTGTGATGCAAGAACTTCAAGACACAACTAGCATCTGCAGCCATTTAATTTTTAATGTTCTTTGGTAAACCTTTCCTCTGTGCACTTGTCTAATTGCTTTTTGAACTTATTTATACTTTGGCATTGGCAATATCCCATGACAAGGAATTACATAGATTAATGATGTCTAATGGAAACAGCGTCTCCTTCATATCAAAACTTTTAACTGAATTTCATACGATGTTCTTCAACTCTTCTGTTAAGTGAAACTGAATAATTTCTTGATCACTTCTTTCCTGCTATCAATGCTTTTACACAGCTTTCAAACTATCCTTTCCTCCCTTTTAATTTCTTTTGTATGCTAGTCTTAATATCACCCCACAAAGGTGTCCTGTTCATCTCATCATGTTAAAGATTTGCCTTTACATTTTCCCATTCTACCGTAACCTTATTGAGATGGAAAATCAGCACTGCATATTTTATTCAAGATTTGTGTCCAACATGGATTAATAGCGTAGCATAATAATTTTTGCTCTCTGTTCCGTTCCCAGCAATTCTTACTGTCCTCTTCACCCCTTCTGACTTCCACTCTGCATAAAGCATGATTCTATAGGTCTCGGTTGCACCACTAAACTTGCTCTTTTGTTGTAAGTTCATAGGTAGTAAAGGGAATCAAAGTGACAAAAGAGAGATGAGAAGACAGCACATTCCCCCTTTGTGACACTAGTAGCAGTGTATCCCCTTAAGAGATATCATTTCCCCAGATAGTTTTCCTCATCTGAGAGCTGTGTGGAATTTTTATAAAAAAGCAGAGATCAAGACTGACCACTGTCATTTGTTGAACTGAACAGTGTTTGTATTACGAACCGTGCAAGCACCTACTCAATGTTATCAAGCAAACGCTGCAATTTAGCAGAACATAACTGTAACGTAGCACTTCGCTACTCTGTTTTTTCAGCAAACTCCTGGACTCCGCAAGTCTAAAGAAGCAGATACGTGAGCTAGGTCTTATTGAATATATTAGGATACGCTGGTGGATTGCACAATTTCTGTATTATGCTGCTTTCCAATTGTAAGGCATACAACCAACTGTACATTTAAAATTGCTCTTGGTCACATGAATATTATCCCATTTAACGATATTCCTTGAAGGAGCTATTGCTTCCAGCTGTAATCTTAAGCTCACGAAAGGAAACCATTCACTTTTTAAATCTTTCAAATTTAAGAATATACTAAAATATGCCATCCTAAGGAAGAGTACTGTTTCAATTTAATTTTTAAATTAAAAATATGACAGATTTCAAAAAGTAAAAGTTCTGAAGCAATATGAAGAGATAGCTTTAAGCTCATTTGAAATTCTTTCATCTTTTCACTAACTCACGCAGCTGATGGAACTTAGTCCACAATACAACTGAGTTGCTAGGCCTTATTTCCATTTCTATAGAGGCATATATTGAATCCAGAAACAAATAGTGAAGGATTTAAAATATTACCTAAAATAAGCATAATTCTTTTTCTGCACGTGGTCAACATTTGAATGGATCTCACTTCTAGAGCAGACAGTAAAGAAGAAATAAGGACAACAGAAGATAGTAACCCAAGAACAGAACAGGACAAAAGCACTATGATTATGACCAAATACAGAATGTCTGATGTGTGCAAGCAGTACTGTATACCCATACTACAACTCAAATTCAACAGCTGACAGAACAAGGTAAATGAGAAAGTCTGAACACAGACAGCACTTCTTGGTAAACATTGCTTTAAGCTGTGTTGGTGTTCCAGTAGCATGTACAATTCGCTGCCTTTTTCCAGAGATCACACTTTAAAATATGAGAAGAAACAATTGCAACATTAAATCAAGCAATTAAGAAATCTATATATATATATACACACACACATTTTCTTTTTTAAAGGAAAACTGTTTGGTTTGAGTTTCAAGAAGGGCAACAACAAAGCAACCAGTGATTGTCCTAGGGACTATTAAAATTGTGCTACACTTCTTGAAGAAGTCTCAACCTGATGACCTAGCAAGAGTCATCAGATTTTTCAGCTGTACCATGCTCCGCACACGTAGCATTAAAATTGTTAATTTTAATCAAACACTGCAAACTTTATCAGTTTCCAGTACACAATACCAAGAACAAAAAAATCGGATGAAATGGCATAAATACATTTTGGAGAAGAATGATATCTAAGGGGAAATTACTAACTGAGTCAAGATAAGCTTTAAGAAGTCCTACTAAAGAAGAGCCTTAGAAGCTCTTTCCATCTCAAATCATCCAGGAACCATGGAAATATTGAGAACTGTTATCCCTGGCAGAGCTATCTGTACCTTACAAAAGACTGCTTCCACTGAAATTCGCTCAACATGATCTCTAATTATTACAATACTATCCTTAGATGCCTGAACTATTTCAGTTGCTATAACAACTCAGCTCAACCACTGTATCACAGGCCTTTCCCAAAAATATATAAGTATATATTTTCAAAAAGAATAAAGTTCCATTGGCAAATGACGAACACTGACAAATGGAATAATCCACATTAACAGCCTATTCTGCCTTGCAATTTCAAGTTACATTTCCTATACTCTGCAGCTACCCACTTTCAATGCCAACAAGTCATGTTTCCTTGGGTTCTCCAATACCTGTTCAGTGAAAACTGACTTTCGTCCTGTAGCATCTATTCTGTAAGGGCTCCGATTTCACAGCAAGTACACATTCTGAAGGGTGAAGATTTTTTGAGCGTTAGTAGTCCCCTCCTTACAATGGAAGCCACTTTACAGTGGACTCATAACTCTCACCTGAATGAGAGCAATTATGTTGGAAATCCTAACCTTGTGCTGCAAAATCAGTTTTTTTCCCATAATATTCCACATAAAATGCTCTCTAAGTTTAGTCCCACTATGTTTCTTGAAAAAAACCTAAAACGGTATCTTGATCTATAATGTACACAATGCTAGGCTTGGAGCACACCAAAATCACTGCCCGTCTCTAGTAACCATGAGCTTCTTTCCAAGCAGAGCAAAACAGCAAGAACTCCCAGGCAAACTTGGGGTGGTTCCCACCACACTCACCCCTCCCCCTCCCTGATCAGGCTTTTCAATAGGGAAAGGTCAGAATGTATTCAGAAACATAAAAGAAAAAAAATTACTTTACAGAAATTGAATGGTTTCTATTAGACACAACAGTTTTTCAGGAGAAAAGCATTCTGTGAGAAGCTGGGGGTTAGTTATTAGGGATAAAAGACCCTTCTGTACATTCTAAAATATAAAAAAGTATTGTCAACTATCTATAGCAAAAGAAAACGGCTTAGTACAAAAGACAGCAAACAAATATGGCTAAGTCTAGCTTTGCAAATACAATTCATTTGAAAAGCCTCTTCCAAATTTTGAGCCATGTAAAATGAACTGAAACCCCTTGCTACTTTCTCAGAACTGATCACAGAATCACAGAATGGTAGGGGTTGGAAGGGACCTCTGTGGGTCATCTAGTCCAATCCCCCTGCCAAAGCAGGGTCACCTACAGCAGGCTGCACAGGACCTCGTCCAGGCGGGTCTTGAATATCTCCAGAGAAGGAGACTCCACAACCTCCCTGGGCAGCCTGTTCCAGTGCTCCGTCACCCTCAGAGGGAAGTAGTTCTTCCTCATGTTCAGACGGAACTTCCTCTGCTTCAGTTTGTGCCCATTGCCCCTTGTCCTGTCACTGG
>Ga0181612_174751_pt1 | contig 15245 bp, 6 predicted proteins | sample HoacroProtozoa21_FD_119630 | JGI IMG/M metagenome (GOLD analysis project Ga0181612, IMG submission 119630) | Hoatzin crop microbial communities from Cojedes, Venezuel. Combined Assembly of Gp0051906, Gp0051904, Gp0051908 | reverse complement strand
GTCCTCTAACCACACCGGAAAACCAAGTTTGTCCCTGGGCCGTTGGGGGGGCCGGGGTTTCACCGGAAACACAAAACTCCGGGGGCTAGGTCCTGCTTTGTTTTTTTCCCAAGTTAAAAAAAAAAAAAAAAAAAAAAAGTTGTGGAAATGAAGACTAGGCAGTTACAGCAGGGGAAATATGGAAATAACCTGTTTCATTATTAAAAGATAGCTCTGAGCATGCAACGAATGCTAGACCACTCATCAATTAAAAATCACCTCAGGACCATAAAGCAAGCTGTGCACTACACACTCCCATTTCAGGCAGAGAAATCATTACAGAAAACAGCTTAAAACAGATATTAACAATAGCAGACATCTGGTTAATAGCCATCAGGCTTGGGCACTTTAGAAGAAAAGAGATTTGCCTTCTTATTTGCAGTTCTTTGGCATGAAGAAATGACATAGTTTGTGAGCCTCTCCTCTTCAGGGCTGAGAGCACTGCTAGTGCAAGGCTGTGCTGGGAAATCTGCAGAGATTCATGACTGCCAGTAGCAAACCCTCTAGGAAAAGCAAAGGTGGAGTCATTAATGGTCATCTCAGAACAAGGACTGGGACGGGTGAGCCCCAGAGTTCCCTGCTCTTCCACCAGCACCTCATAGGTAGGGTGAGGTGGGCTGGAATGGGATGAAGCTACAAGGAACATCCTGGAAGAAGAGGGTGCTAGCATAGGACCTCCCTTTCCTGAGAGTGGGTGCCGTGGTGCTCATGGGGCAGAGCTGTCTCTGTGCTGCTCTCCACGGCCCTGGGTGAGGTGGGTCTGGATTTGCCCACCAAGGGGAATGCAAGCACTCTTGGATATTAAATGGGCAGAGGGTGAACAGAACCTGTGGACTGCCGCTGCCTCCGAGGCAGAGCTGTTCCTGGCAGTATATTCACAAGCACTTTGTTCGGTTTGATTTTAAATGACTCTCTCATTGTGGCTTTCCCTGCTTCCCCCAGGAGGCTTGGTTCATTAAATCCATTAGTTAGGGATCAGACACAGCAGGCCACTTGAAAAACATCAGTCCAAAGGGCGTTTCACTGACACCTGATGTGGCTTCTCTCTCAGTCCACGGGAAAAGCTGTGTGCGCAAAATATGAATGCCTGAGTGTGGCATTTCTTTCTGCCATGAAAAAACATGGGTGTTCATGTGGCACTGCAGTCTGATGACAAAGCAGAGTTTGTGAGGCTCTGTGCTACAGCCAGGCTGTGCGGCAGAGCGTCCTTGGGCCCGAACGCTGTCATGTCTCCCTGTCACCTCAGGCTCAGCCCTCGCACCCTGGGGAGACCGTCCATGCCAGAGGAGCAAGCATGGCCCCATATCTGGAGGCAGAACATGAATAACTGGAGGAGCAGAGGCACTGCTGATCACACAAAGGTGATCAGCATGGCCCCACATCCCCAAAATACGCTTACAGGTCAGCGACATCACATATTACTGTCTGCTGGAGGTGGTGGATGTCTATCATGAGCCAAATCCTACCATGACTGCCTGGAAGTGACTTCCTTAGGAGGCAAGTTGCAGCCTCCCTTAAACATCAGTTTTCTTCTCTCTCACCTGGAGGGGAGCTGGTCAGGGTGCAGAGCAGCTCTGGCATTATCTGGATCAAGCTGCAAGCCAGGACTGGGTTCCTTCTTGCTGCACGGATTAGGAAGAGGCCCATTCTCCACATTTTCCTGCTAATAACCTTCTGCTGAATCAGAGGACAGTCAGCGCAATGAAAGGAAAATTGCTACTCAGGGAAAGGTTGGTGGTGTGTGGTAGAGCTGTTATGGCAACGTTGTCTGGCTTTGGACAACTAGTTTTTGTTTGATAGTGTGGGAGATGATCATGATCCACTTTTAGATTTCAGTATGGAATAACAGAAGACAGCATCTCTTGATGTCAGTGGGAAATGAGCCTATTTATGCTAGACAGAATTTGGGCATGGAGAACCAGAACATCCATATGCTGCACAGTATTATGCCACCCTCCCCATGTACTTTTCCAGTTAGTTCTTTATAATTCAGTATGCTCGAAGCAGGGGCAGGCTATGCTGTGTTTCTGGCACTTGTGCAAGCAGAAAATCCTGTTAGGAGCATAAAGCTGCCTAACCCGTCAAGTGCTTGCTGCATGCTCCGTGCCACCAATCACTGCTGTGCAGTGCTGGCTGGGGAAGGCACGAGTGTGCCCGAAGCGTTGTGGCAAAGAGCAGTGCCGCCAGGACTCATGGCTGCAGTTTTTGGGGGGGAGGATTCACTGCAGTGGTGAAACCGCAGTCCCTGGGTGACCACCTTGCCCAGGCCATGGACGAACGTCTTTGTGGGAGATGTGGCTGAAGGAGATGCACAGCTCCACCACAGCTCTCATGTTTTACAGCCTGGCGGGTTAACCTCGACCTTGGAGGGTTTCCGCTTGGGTTGATAAGCAGGACGGTGAGCTACGGCAGCTGTTTGGCTGTCGGGAATGGGACAGGATGTGCCCCTGCGGCAGCCACAGCTCCAAGGGCCACAGCTACATCCAGCTGCTGTTCAGCCTGTAACCAGTGCATGCAGAGCGCGTGCCTGCAAGTGGCTGTACTGACTCCTTGATTAGTTGAACAACTATGTATCTTCCAGAGGTTTGAGTATTTTTCTCATACAAACTTTATTACATTGAACAAATTCTTCCTTAGATCACCTGGCCCATCACATCTTCAGTCTATTCAAACTACTGTCAGTCACCACAGCCCAGTGTATAAACCCAGCCAAACAACTGCACCTTGCACTGCTAAGTCTATCCCAAAGGCCGGGAGCAAGTCAGAGCTGAGGAGAAAGGGAGAAAGAACTTCACGGAAGAAAAAAAAAAGAAATCAGGTGAAATTTCTGACTGCAAAGGCTTGTGCTTTAATTAAAATGCAGGTATTGGAATTTCCCAGTCCAGAAATATTCCTTAAAAAGACTTCTTTTATGAAATCTCTTCAAAGAGAAATTGCACAACAAAAAAAGCCCCACGGCCCATTAATACGATATTTATTTTTCTGTTTCATTTAGCTAAAAGAACTGCAGTGGTGACTAGTGCCTAAAAATGTGTGCATTGCCGGTGCTAGATTGCCATCAGCCATGCTCGGCACAGGAGCTGAACATCGCAGCCTTCTAACAACTTCGCAGGCCGCTGCATCTGCTGTTGCCATGGAAATGGACCTGAGCTCACTGAAAGCTGGGTAATGGACTCTGAAATCATCACTCCTTATACTGAAAAAATGCTGAGGTGATCTTCGGTAGTAGTAGTAATAATAGTAGTAATGGCTTAGCTTGTGGAATATAGTCTTTGTTAGTTTTATTTTATAGCTGCGTTATGTTCATGTTTGTATTTGAATTATCTGGTCAGATATAACGCTCCCATTTGTATTGCACTTACTGACCATGGCGTTGCACAGGTTATATTCCACCCAGACCCAGCAACAGGGAGAACAACACTAAGAAAATGGATTTGAGGAGGAGGATTGTTTGCTTTAACTAACCAGGCATATGGACACAACTAACCGTTTCTTTTATCATGGCTGTCCTGTTGTACAACCACTCTCCATTAGTTCAGAAGTGTGTGCTTGATTCATTGCCATTGCAATATATGATAAAGTTCAGTATAATTGTGTCCCACTTTAACGTTCTTTCATTTTGCTGTGCTCTGCAATCTCCGGCTTTGCCCTAGTTTCACAGGGTTCTTAGTTGTACTGAAAATGTTTGCCTCTAGCATCATAGTAACATCTTACTAATCAAACAATACTGGCAAGGAAAATTATGCTATGCAGATAAACTTGACCTTGAGAATCTGAATAAAAAAAATTAAAGCTTTTAGGGAAAAACTGGCTGTAGTCACAGGGTGAAATGCAGGGCTGCAAACAAAGAAGATAAGAGTTAGAAGCCATCTTCTCATCTTACGGTTTTGAGGAAAAAACCTTTTACGCTTGCCAAGAGTCCTGCAAAATCAAAGGGCTCATATGCCTGTTAAACTTGAGATATTTTAATAGGTTGCTCTTAAATTATTTACCTTTATCAAATTAGCAGAAGAGTAATCTTTTTACTCTAATATCAGTTTTTGAGAAACAGTATTGTACACCAGAAACTGTTGTGTTTTTTCATTACTGCAGGATATTAAGACACAATCTTGAAATGCTTTTAAATCTGAGCAGTGAGCATATCAATACATTAAAGCAAAATAAGATGTACGCTTTTAGTTCCTGGAAAAATATGGCCTGCTTAGAGGATCTGCAAACATCTTACACTGAAATAATGCTGAAATTAACAGTGTGTAGGTACTCTCCAGCTTAATTCATATACTCACGGTGTGCTTACTTTTATTTACTGATCAGCTGTTTTGTGGGTAGAGAAATGGGTGTTGAGCCTATTTGCTTTCAACATCTCCTTTGTCAATCCTCTGCCAAGTTAAAGAGAAAATCCTGTAACCACTTTCATCCATTTCCCAAAATCTGACTTGCCTCCTTATGGTACCTAACAGTGTTACTCAGAATATTTCCAAGCCTATGCAGAGAGTTCCTGCTACATTTGTTTAAAAAGATGCCTAAATGTTGTCCATTATAGTCAGAAGGAGCTCTCTGGCAGACACTGGGTTTGCACATTCAGAGGGGATGCTGGTAATGAAGGAAGCTTAGTGCTCCTGTAGTAAAAGTCATTAGGCAGGCAGCCAAATTCAGATCTTATACTCTTCCTCCAGGCCATGCTTGTGAGACTCAGGATTATTTTAATTATATTGTTTCTTTCAAGTAGATTTTATAGGGAGAGGATTGCGCTGTTTTCCTTCAGTGAATACTTTTTTCAGTCTCAGAGGCCAAGTAAAGGATCTCTGATGGTTCATTAATTTCTGCAGAATCTTCTCACACCCACTTTTGTATGGGTTTTGTATTTTAGAGTCAGGATTGCAATTTAGAGAGCTGGGCTGGTGCAGAGTGCCACTTACAGAATAGGGTTAAAGTTCTCCAAGCCACTGTCAAATTAGCACAGTCACTTTAGGTACTATTTACAGGCACCACCAAACTAACACACAGTCTTTTGATGCTCAGGAGACATTGAGGACTGCAGTGGACAGGGTAAGGGTGGTCTTCAGAAAAGACAGCCAGTACAGAGCTCGAGGAAGAATCTTTCACAAGACTTGTCTCCCTTCCAGAATGATCTGAAACCTGCATCCTCTTTTCCGCAAGTTAGCTCGCAGTTTCAATTCAAAATAAATCAGTGGCAGATCTCCCACTGACTTCAAAGCAGCAAAGTTCTGGCATTTAGAGGAGAATCACTGCGAAGAATAATGATGCAATATAAACATTTCTGTTACAAATGCAGAATGTAAATAACACTCTTTTATAGCATTTATTTAAAGCCCCAGGCACCGGTGGAAAACAGGTCTCCAAATAACCTAAATAGTTTGGCACATTAAACTCCTAGCCTTTACAAATATTGGTAGTGTTTCAAAGAATGCATTTTTAAGTGAGCAGTAAAAAGCAATTAGGCATGTAATTGTTGTTTTAGAGATTTAATCCAATTCCCACTGCACTCAGTGGGAGTCTTTACATTTACTTCAATGGGGACTGAGCTGGGACCTTACACATTTGGAGAGATGGAGAGAAAAAGGAGGGAGCAAACCTCAACTAAGTCAGAATTGGGAACTTCATAAGGCTACATCAAATGCACACAACAGTTGAGATGGCAGATATCTTTTCTTAGGCAGAAAACATCTACTAACCTCAACAGAACAAGATTCCCCTCTCCCCTCCATACGATGCCCCTTCTGTCACTCAAAGCTATATAATTAAAGGGTAGTAAAGTTTTCTGATCTTCCCAAAGAAGTTCACTTAGTTTCTCTCTGTCAAGTGTCACAACACATAATTTTAATTCATTGTATTTCTGTATTAGACAAGTAGCTCAAATGTTGTCATTATGGCAATGTATAAACCTGTAACAGGCTAAACCCTATAGAACTTCTTTTAACTTAACATTTAGGCCAGACATCAATGCTATCAAAACAGGCAGATGGAAAGCATTGATATATATTTTATGATGTTACTTTGATTGAAAGTAAAAACTGTATTTAGTTTTTAAGGTAGAAATTGGAAAGATAAACTATTTGGAGCATTCACAATTACTTGTGAGAATCACGGATGGTGTATCAACATCTACACTGCAGAGACCTGAGTCCAGGATTGTAAGTATTTAATTTTCCCCTTGATTGATATGCAAATATATAATGACTGTGAAGACGTACAACTCAAAACCAAATGCTCTGGATGAATCTTTAAACTTTTAAGCTGTCAAGAGTATATCTGAAGGAGAAAAAAAGTATGTTTGTTACAAGATTTAAGTGCAATTTTATCACATTTTTTTACTGAGTTATTGCAGCATCTCATTTACAGCATTTTGTTTCCTGCAGAAATGAGACTGCAGCAGACACTTTTGTCACTACCAAGTCAGGGTTAGGTTCCTTGCCTTACCAGAAATCTAAACAGAATAGCAGAAGATGGATGTAAATGAGCTACTCGGAGGTCTGGTGGAGTAAACACCCGCTTTCTTTTCAGTGCAGGAGGAGAGGCGATGGGCATTCAGATGACCAGCCCGGTGTGAATGGAAATTCTCCATCCACAATTTGAAGTTGAGACTCTAAAACCACATATGACAAATCATATTGTCCTCTTAAATCTAAGATTCATTCTAGGAAGAAATGGTATAAAGCTGCACAAAATTATATTTTCGTAATATAAATGATGGTTAGTAAGGAGACATGATGCAACTCACTTCAGTGACGTGGCAAAAATAAGTTTCCAAGGATTTATAGCAACCGAAGTATAACTTCTGGTGATTTATAAAGCCACACACAGATCTTCCTGTAGACAGTCAGAAGAACCAAGCAGAATATCGCTGCAATGATGTATTACAATTTGTTTGACCTGGATCATCACAAGAACAGGGCCCTTAGATCAAATGTGTTTGCACCAAGGCCGACTCTGCCCTCCCTACGATTAGTCCAACTGCAATAAGGCCTCGGAGAATTCACTTTTTAATTATTGGACTTTAGAAAATATATTTTACTTTTTCCACTGAGGTCCAAACACATCCCATTTGCAAGGAGAACTATTATTTCCCACCACTCAAAAAAAAGCAATCAAGGACAGAGTAAGAGGTGCCCGAGCAGACTACAGTGTCCCAGTGAAATCCTGGGGAAGGAGTGCTTTGAATTTTGCTGACTGACCACTGGATGCCACTATTGTTCCACTGAAATAAAGCGTAGTGTTGCCATCTGACTGGCTTGCTACCCCTGAAGAGGCTAATTTGAATAGCATCGGCATGCGCAATTTTCTGCAGGAAATAAACGGTTAGATTTGAAATTACTAATGGATTTTATTGTGTTCAGATACTTGACTTTCCTCCTTGCTTGGAGCCCCTTCTCAGCAGAAGTCATGGCACCAGTCTCTCCCTCCAAAGGCTCTGGCAGGCCACCCCCATCTTTTGACTCAAGAGAAGGAATTTCAAATCCACATTCTGGTCACGCAGAAAATGTAGGCGTTATTCCGGGAAAGAGGAAGGGATGAACAACCTAACGTTGGCCCCCCACAAATCGGACACCCAAAGTGGGGAGCCGGTCGGGCAGACTGCTAGTGGGCGGCTCATCCTCCCTCTTCCCCACGTCCTGTGGTCCTCAGCTGCAGCCAAGCTCACAGCCTCTGTCGGTAGTAAGCTTGGAGTTGCATGTCAGAGAGACCTTAACACTGGAAGAACACATTTAAAAAAAAATGCAGAATTTTCTTCAAATGAGTGTTTCTGCATTATCTTTCTTTTTAAAGCCTTTTACTATTTTTAACATTTAAAAACCTACATGTGTATTTGAAACCAGACCAGTTCTGCCTCTGCCTGCAGAATCATGGGACGCGGATTGCCGTACTTCTCACCATCCGCAGGTCTGAGCGTGCAGCCCCTCAGGATCTATGATCTCTCCAACCCCTCAGGAAAGCCCTGTGGCTCTGGGGGCGCGGTGCAGCGCTAAGGTGTCCCCAGGGTCGCACCGTGTCTCTGCCGCCTCCCCCCCGGGAGGAACGGCTCCCCTCCGGCCTCTGGGACAAGACACAGGGTGCAGCGGTGCCCAAACCCACCACTCACTTGCACCCCTTGACACTGGACCCATGTATTCTTTCACGCTGGTGCTTTCCATGACTAAATTAAAAGCTCTGCTCTAGTAATAGAAAGCATGAGAAACGATGCTGCCTGTGAGCCCCTCTGCTCTCAGCTTTTCTTCTGGCATTCTCCTGTGCCAGCTCTCCGCACACCAACATGGTTCATCCCTCCCTGTCTGTGCTGTGCAGCTGCACTGTGGGTTTTTTTCTCCTTTGCAGGAGACAACTGTCCTAAAGGTGTTGTCAGGAAGGAATGGATGTTCCCCTCTGAACTGCTCTAGTTGATATTCTAGAGGCCGTCACCTCCAGCAAGGGGTGAAGATGATAACTGCAGGTAGCAATGTCTTAAATCCTGTGCTCTAAGACTTTGCATGAAACCAGGTGATCATGTTACATACTGGCACCTAACTATAGCACTGAAAAGAAGTTTTTCCCTTGCCTATAGACAGTATAAAAGGGAAATAAATGTGCTTTTTTCCTTATGAAATGCACACACATTCCTTCTCGACTTGGCAATTTCACACACACGCACAGAAAATACTGGATGTTTGAAATTAGAACTGAGATTGCTTTATCCTAGCTGAGGGATCCCTAGCCTCATTTTGTAACTGCCTTTCAGAATCCAGCAAGTGTACTTTAGTCACCAGGGAAAGGTGACTGTCATCTATGTGGATATGGAGACAAAAATGACAGTATAATTTGTGATCAAACCTAAAACAAATCTTCTCCATGGCTTGTATTTTTTCTTTTGCAATTTTCAGCAATTGAAGTGATTACAGTATGACAACAAACATTTTTGACCATGCTTTCTGATACTATTTATTTGAAAAAAGGCCCTTTTTTTATTTTTTTACTGTGGATTCCTTCTACGCTCCACCCCAGTTGTTCAAAAAGATTTCTTTGCCTTCATTTCAAAATGGCACTGTAACTTCTTGTGAATTCAGGTGTACAGCGTAGAATACCAGTTTTCATTTAAGAGGGATCTGATAGAATAATAATCTAGAGGTCCTAGTAGCCCAGAGAGTGACAGAAGAGCAGTTGTCACCGTGCCTGCAGTATACAACATCAGACTTTGTTTCTACAGACATTCACAGAAATAAGGTAAGCTTGCAAGTGGGGACATTCATGTGTTTGCTGGAATGCAACACCTGATAACAATTTTACACAAATTATTTCACTTAAGGACATTTTTAAAGGTCCATTTGTCGGCCTCAATCTGTTTGCAAGGCAGCCCACTTTCTTTCTCTGAATAACAGAAAACATTTCTTAAACTATTACCCAAGAGACAAGTAAGAACAAGTTACTCATCGTCGTCTTTGCAGTTGTGGACAGAGAGCTGTTATGTTAGCTGTTTGTGCTGTTTAAACTGTGTGGGCACGAGTGAATGAGAAGTTCCTTTGTGCAGGTTTCAGCTTAAGAACTAAGGAGAAAACAACTCACAGTACCAAGATTTCATCATTTTCTTTAAACATTTAGATTTTAAAATATTTTCTTCTTTTTTTGGTTTTGTCTTTGCTTTTCGTTCCAGGCGCAGTGTGCAGGAGGTACACCAGCTATCTTCAGAGACAGCATGTCTTGGCAGAGCTGAGATACTGCTCACTTCCATACTGTTACCCCTAAAATTGATTTTAAACTGTAAGTATTTAACTTTATTTTTAAGATATTAATTTAAATATTGCATTTTTGCAAAATACTTTCAGCTGGTGATCTGTCTTGACATTTACTATTTTCCTAACATGTAATAGTACTTGCGCACTTGAAGTTCGAGTTGTAGGTAGGCACTCATGCATCAGCACTTGCCAGACAGAGAGGTGATGTAGAATCACATACACAATTGTTTCCTTATGCTTTTGCAGAGCTCATCCTAAAATGAAAAATAAAGTATTTTGATTTAAGTGTCTTTAAGCAGCAAACTCACCCTAGCTCAGACTATACTCCAGTGGGGTGACATGAAGCACCTCTCTCCGGAGAGGCATCATTTGAAAGTAGTTGCAGCTGAGGATGCTTAAAAAGCAGAGTATCAGCTGTGTTCACTGTGGATAACTGTAATTTAATTGCTCTGCAAGCTAGTCACAGACCAGCTAAAGAGAGACAAGATTGAAATCATTATATTATGTTGCTTTTCTGACACTTAAGGTTACTTTGTAGGCCTCAGACTGAAAGGACTGTATAGTGGTAAAATGTGATTCTAGAAATTTTATTTTCCTATATATTTCACTGTATGGTTGATAGTGGCACTGGATGAAAGCTTTAATTCTTCTCTTTTGACATGTATGTAATTCTTTTCACAGTCAATAAATGATGCTGCACTAAATTTTCTCATGGAAGGAGAAGATTTGTGCTTGCATACAGCATCACTCCTGGTAGCTCCTAGGCTCATGCTGCTCCATAGGAGTGCAAAATGAATGGTAGACTAATTTGAGAGTGTCAGGGGCATATTTATATTGAAATTTAATTTTTAAAAGTATACAAGTCCTAATGACCTGAAATTGGAGATAAGAAAATATATGACAGCCCTTGGTTGTGGAACAGACTTCCCTGAAAACACACTTAATACTTTGGTGCCTCGGTTCCCACTTGTTTAAAATTATAACACCACTCCTGCTTCTCTTTATTTGATAACCCTTCAGAGTCTGGGGTTCTGTGTGTTATTTTGGGGTGCTGAACAATGACACAGACTGGTTTATTTGCTGATAATAAAAAAAAATATCTTGTTTTCTTGACTGGAGCGAAGTCAGATAAAAAAAGAGACTGTTTCTGCACACACCACTCTAACGCTCTTCGTTCGCTGCTTCCCCTTGAATGCTATTTTGCTGCTTTTCACAAGCTGTTGGAGCTTCTCTTCATTTCCCTGATGCTATTTTTTGCTCTTCCTCCTTTACAAACACATTACAACAATCCAAACACTTCTGAGCACCTTAGTGTTTTGCCCAACTATCTCAGCAGCTATCCAAATGAGGGAATGCAGTTAAATGTACCAGATTCAGTGACACTTAGCCCTGCCTATAGAGTTATTTCATGAGCGTAAGATGTGGAGCAAACATTTGTGAAGCTTTTTCAGGTGGAGATTGAAGCAGACATGCAAAATATTGCACTTATTCTCTGAAGATGGTGTATGTGTAGCACAGGACAGGGTGGGAAGAAGAACAACTGTTACATGGCATGGGTTGCTATAGCTACTATGATCAAAAATTTTCATGAAGTATCTCGGCATCACTGAAACCCTTCAAAGCAGTTGAATTAAATGGCATTGTCTGTGCTGCTCGTTTTCTCATGGAGGTAGTCCCTTGAACTAGAAATAGTCCAAAAGATTTCAGAAGTGAACGTGAGTTGCTGCAGGCATTGTGGCCATCTGGCGTTTTATCCTCCTCCAAAGGACTTTGAGATAAATCCAATAAAGGCTTACCTCGTACCTGCATCCCAGAATGGAAAGCAAAGTTTAGGTGCCTATGGTGTCAGTATCATGCATGGAGACAATTAAGTGAGGTGAATATCTGCTTCCATATTTATCTGAGGTGTCCTTGAATGAAAACCAGAATTAATGCTGCAGAAACAGAAATGTGAGGGGGTAGCTCTACAAAAGGGATGATTGACCTAACACCTCATTGCCACTGAAATTGGGAAGACCCATTCCTCTTCCCGGTCTTTCTTTTCCCTCTCTGCTCCCCTGGATTATCTTGTACTAGCTGTAGCATATATGGGACCCTCTTTGAGTCAATTGACTTACTAAGCTCTTGAAGCACTAGACCAGCAAAAATATAAAATTAAAAAATAGCATCAGTGAGCTGAACTCAGCACCCTCACAAGGGTGCAATAAAAACCAGGGCCAATGCGAAAGTATAACAGTGTAGACAAACTTGGGGAGGAAGAGTGAAACAGTAATAGCCAGTGGTTTCATTGGCATCTTGTCACTCACCCTGAGGTGCTCTTGTTCAAAAGCTGTGGCTGTAGTCTCTTTGCTGTGGAGTCAGCATCCCTCTTGTGTTGCATCTTCTTGGATCCCTGACATTTAGTTTGCTTTCTGAGGCACTGCTTTGGCATGAAGACTTAGGTGGGGGATGCTTTGACCAGGCAGCAACACCGTCTCATCCCAGGGATGGTTTGGTGAATGTTGGCATGCTTGGTCAGCACCTGGGGAAGGATAGGCATCGTTTTCTCTACTTTGTGTAACCTAAGAGGGATTAGCCTGAAATCTCACGGTCCAAGTGCAAGAGGAGAGGCGACTTCCAGACAGAAGTTGGATGTCTTTTAGACACTGACCCAACTGACACCCATGTAGTGGGGCAAGGGAGAGAGGAGCGACTGGATCACACAGGTGGCCTTCAGTATGTAAAGTCCATCTAAATCCTGCTGTAGGTCTCTGAATTTTTGGAGCCTCCAACGGGGCCTGCACAGGTAGAGGTGTCTGTTAAGCTGACTGCGTGACTGGAGCTTCTCATGTGTGAGCTGGAGCTGAGAATAGACCTTAAAGTGCTTACCAGTGCACAGAACAACCCACAGACTGGCTTATGAGGCTATTTTTATGCATCTCCACAAAGAGACATGAAAGCCCTATGAGCTGGGCTTTGTCGAGACGCAGTTCTTAGATCAAGAGACAATGAAGGAGTCACAGGCTGCCACTGGCCTATTGCATAACAGGATCAGACATTTTAATGAGCTTCTGCTAGTCCATGGCTCATCAGCCCTGATGATTTGTAATGAAGCAGGACACTGCTATAGAAAACACTCCAGCAAACGGCATTTTTGAATGTGCTTGAGAAGATGAGTTTGAATTGAAATGCAAACAAACTGTGGATCAGTCCAGCTCTTTCTGAACTGTAGAAGCCTGTTTGCCTGCCTGTCCATGTAACAGTTTAATCCAGCTTGAATTTAAGTTTTTAGAGGTATTTTATATATCTCATTTCCCAAAGCATCTAGTTTCCTCTGGTTCTTTAATATTTTTTCCATTATAATTCCTAATCTCACTTTTTAGCAAAGGATTACAAAGAAGAAATTATAAACAGAGCTTCAAAATTTCTCTCATCATTTATTCTATAAACTACGTTTATAAAAGAAATGGGACTAGAACCAATTGTAAAGATAATGGCCTGTATCACAGAGAGGAACGGCTATGAAATAACAAAACTTTTTTTCTAAACTACTGAATTATAAAGCAAAATAAAGTTAGTGTCCAGATAATCCCATCAATTAAATTCAAGCAAACCCAAGTAAAGAAGGAAAAAACTGTTTAAGGAGTTGTACTCTTAAAATTTGGGTTACTGTCAAAGACCTGACATCCATTGGAGGATATTTATGATGTTACTCAAGAGAGCATAAGAAATACTTGATGTTACCCTCTACCGTATCCTTTAGGAACCAAAGCCTCCAATGACACCAACCTTTCCCTACACCAAAATCCTACCTGTATGCCACCTTGTTATGAACCACTTCAGAAAGGTGTGTTTTAATTCTCGCTGTGGTTTGTGAAGACCGTGCTATAGTAAACTGGTGCATTATCAATAAAGAACTGTGTTGGGCTATGTTTTTTCACAAGGTATAATTTCCTCTGACACTCTTGCCTGAACACAGCCCACAAAGACTCCTCCTTCCTTGTCCAGCCCTTTAAAAAAACCCCCACAAACCAAACCAAACCCACGATGCACAGAAAGGGCTTGGGGAGTTCTCTTTTGAATAGCATCAGCTTCAGGAACAGCTGCTAAGATCGAATGGACAAAGGGAATTCAGCACCACCCACCCCATGTATTATCTTTTAAAGCTCCAGCAGTTTAATCCTTCCCGTGAACAAAGTCTGTTGCCCCACTTGCCATTACCACTAACGTATTCTATATTCTGTATAAGTCTGCTTCCTCCTAAGAGTGCACCCACAGCAAAACTACAGTATAAGGGTCCAAAGTCTCTGCAATTAACCTGAGTCATGAAGCAAAACATTTCTTCTGCACTGTGAGGAATGATTCCCTCTGGCCTAAAAGACTCAAAAAAGAATGTATTGTTACTAAACGTATTCATTACTGTTATTGCAAAGGTACTAAAAGCCAAAACAATAATCAGTATTTCTGCAAGCTGCGGGAGTGTGCTTACTGCACAGCGAGAGCCAGTCAGTTCACGGGCTCTATATAATCCTTTTTCATCTGCCCGGAGAAGTAATTATGGTCTGCCCATAAATAAGAGAAATAGCCTTCCTTCCAGTCTTGAGGCCGGGAGTGTATTTCATTGCCGGGAGTTAAATTTTGGTGAGCATTTTGAAAGGCTGATTTTGACCTTACTCAGCAGATTTCCATTTTCAAGCTGACGTCTGAAACCCAGAAACGTTGAATGAAAACGAATCTGGAAGCAGAGTGAGCAGCGTGTAAGAGGTGTAAGGAGGTTTATCACAGCTACGTTTGTGGCAGAAAAACCTACAAGACTCCTTTTCTTCTGTGATTCTGTCCCTTGTTGCGTGCTGCAGAGCACCCATTCCCCTGGGTGCACCAGTGAAAATGCCAATGTATGGCCTGTATCCATTGTTACAACCTTCTTACACTGAAAATACAGAAATATATTAAAAATTTGCCAACTTGGGTGAATAACTGAACTTATGAAAGGGTATGTAACCGTATAATCTGTTAAAAATAAATATTTTACATCCCAGTTGCTGCTGTTTCTCTGCGATGGTGGCTTTCCAATCGTAATAGCCCTCCTCTCTACTGCATTTTAAGCTGATTTTCTGCCAGTGATTTGTTTTGTTATTCCTTGATCTGGGCTACAACACCCTAGCTTTTGCCTAACTGGCAGAAATAATCCCCAGTCTCTTCACTTTGCTGCTGTTTAGACGTTTGTGATCACCTGCACCGAGTCCTCCAACAGTGAGGATGCTCTCATTGAAACTAAACAAAACGAGAAGATGGGATCCATAACGGTAAGTTTAAGGAGAACAGAGCTTAATATTCTGTAGGGACCCGTTAGCCACTCGGAATTAAAATGTTTACTGTATTAAAAATGTTATTTCACTCAGCCGGACCCGTTCCGGTCCCCTCATCTTTAAACGACCGGGCCCGGCCCTGCCCTGCCTTACCGGCGGGCCGCGGCCGCGGGCGCTGCGGCGGCACCTGCTC
>Ga0181612_124510_pt1 | contig 15245 bp, 7 predicted proteins | sample HoacroProtozoa21_FD_119630 | JGI IMG/M metagenome (GOLD analysis project Ga0181612, IMG submission 119630) | Hoatzin crop microbial communities from Cojedes, Venezuel. Combined Assembly of Gp0051906, Gp0051904, Gp0051908 | reverse complement strand
CAGGCAGTAACGCTGCGTCACGAGAAGCTGCGCACGAGCTGTGTCAGACCGGGGGCAGAAGGAATCGGGCCCTCGGTGCTGCTCCGCGCCCGATCCTGTCGTCCAGAAGCAGCCCGGCAGCGGGAGGCTGGGTACAGCTCTCCGGCAGCGAAAAAACCCACCAGAGTCAGGAGGGCACAGAGGAAGCTTGTGTGTGGTGTTTCAAACCCATCGGGACCGAGAGCCGACACTTTGCCCCCAAAGCGCGAGAGGGTGAGGGCTGCGATCCAAGCGGGAAAGTGGAGGCACTGGGACCAGGATTGCAAAGGAGGTTTTGAACGGCCCAGGCAGCGATGAAGCACCCGTGCCTGCTCAGGCAGACTCGCCGTCACGGCGGGGAGCGGGGCGATCAAATGGGTTGTCTCGGGGAGCTTTGAAGAGAGAAGGTTTGTGACTGGTTGTGATTGCCTTGAGCACACATGGCACCTATAAAAGCCATGATAAAAATTACGTTTTGGTATACTGGATGTGAATAAGCTCAATTTAAGAAGTTTCTCTTCAAAGACAATGAAGATAGGGCATGGTTAACATCTCAAGTTCTTCATCCTACCTGTTTTATGGTATTTCAAGGTTCAGGTCTGCAGAACTGAGAATGAGGAGTTTGGGCCTGTAACCCCACAGGTAAAAAAAGGGGCTGATTTTAAGAGCTACTGATCATCCGCTCAGCTGTTTCGAGGCTATACTCTCTTTGCTAGTTTGCAAATTGGTCAGCTGTATCCAACTCATCTCACTTTTTTTGCAAGCTGTTATGATGTCTCTATATAGACCAATAGTTTAAAATTCACGTAGGTGGATGGAAGAAGTGCGTGCATGAACTTGAGTTGTTCAGAAGGGAAAGTGTTGTTGGACACAATCAGATGATGTTAGACAGAAAGAAGAGGTTATTTGTCCATGAATAATGAAATATTTCAGCACTATTTCAGGATATATAAATTAGCTATTTGTGGACATATCTTTATGGGCATCTGCTTCAAAAGGAATTGAATAATGATCATCTCCCATTTTTAATGCAGTCTGTTTTCAAAAGAACCATCAAGAATGCAAACAGATCTAAAAGATGAAAAAATATTGTGATTCTTCTACAAGAAAAGAAAATAACTCATGTTTCCCATATCTTCACAGAAGATTTTTAAAGATACATTGTTACTTTCATATTCTCAGTTTGTCTTTTCTAGGCACCATCAACCATGATTGCCATTCTCTACTCAGTCTAAAACCTTTGCGAGTATTAGAAAAACAAGATTATAGGTCCTGTCTCTCCAAAAACACTTCTCACTGAATTTTTTGTTTGTCTGTCAGACAGGGGTCATTCAAAGCCAAATTCATGAGAAGCTTCCGTAAGAGGAACAGACAGATCTGATGGACTCGCTGAGCGCAGGACTGAAATCTCATTTACCTCATTCCTGAAGGATCAGCAAAGATCTCGCTGGTATGCTTCCATTTGCTTGCCTGTCTGTATCTAGGAACACGTAGGCACCCTCCTGAGAAAGTCAAGTCTGGCTGCTGGAGCCTCAGAAGAGAGTGAGCAGAAGTTTTGTTAAGGGGCACTTTGCACATTATTAATGTTACCTCCGACTCCCATCAGCTGAATGAAAATTTCTTTCCTCTCTTTCTTCTTCCTCTACTGGAGATTGACCTAACTGATTACTCACTTGTGGTTGGATCACTGAACATATATGTCTAAAGTGTTTTTTGAAAGAAAGATCTTGCTAGGAGAAAAAGTCAGGAGACAAGTAACGGCAAAAGCATCTTGATTTTCCTGGGCAGTGTTTAAGGCTTACGTTTTGGGTGAGGTTGTCTATTTACCGTGATCCGGAGAGGGATGTTTAGGTCAGACGCAGGACACCAGCCAATACCAGGAGTAATTACAGAATATCCTCTTGTGGGTGTCTGGTTACCCAGTCTTTCTGAATGTCTGGTTAAATGGATCTGTGTTTTGTTGGATGCTGTTACAGCGTCTGCTTGCTGATGATGGTGCTGTGCTAATGAGAGCTAGCTGCAGTGAAGTGTTGTGGGGGAAGGAAAGGTAGTGGGGAACGTGCTCTTCATGGTGTAAGTAGCTTATACTGTGTGTAGCAATTAGAACTGCTTTATTCCAGAAGTTAAAAAGCAGAAAAAAATCCCCCAAACTTTTCAACTTGCCGTCATAGCTTTAAGGGGCGTATGGGTAAGAAGACTCCTCCTATTTCACACAGAGGTTCTGAAAACCGTTCTTGGGGTGTTGACCTCTGAGCTGTTGTGAACTCAAACCCCAGTGCTTTGAGTGCAGAAGTGGTGAACATACCGGGGCACGGCACCCTGTGACCTGGATGCTAAATGGGGTATGGGTTGGGTATGGTTAGACAGGGTAGGCATTTGAGAAATAAGCTCTGCCAAGGTCTAATTATTGCAAAATAATTACAGCTGTTGAAGCTCAGGAAGTGTGAAGTGCGTTCAAGAATTGCAGTTCCCTGGAGATGCGATTAGCTCACGATCACCACCCTTACAGCTCTGCTTGGAGTTTTTTCTTTGAAGGAAAGAAGACAGGATTGACAGATAAACACTGGTTTTGTCGGTGTTGCAGATTGTCATTCACCCGAGTGGAAAGCTGACCAACTTGTCAAGAATAGGGTCTTGCTGTATAGAAAATTACAGAACTGTATATTAACTGTTAGCTGTGTACCTGGCACTGCAGTGCTGTACACAGAGACATACATCAGTGGTTGTGTTCTCTCCCGGCCTTACGGAACACAAGAGCAGAAGACTTTATATGCAAGCCTGCCTGTGCAGACTTGGTGCTGGCCTCTGTCTCTTGGTGCGTCACACCCCGGTGTCGGCGCTGGCTAGCCCGGTGTGCTGCAGTTTGCAAGCACTTGTCCTCGGGCAGTGTTTGGGGTGGTTTGGGGCTTTGGTTTCTTTTTTTTTTTTTTTTTTTCATTATTTTTAGGTTGCAGTCTTTTAGCACACAAAGACTAGTCATGGTGAGGACAGAAGTATGGTATCTAACCTGTCTTATTTACCTGTGCTCTTCAAAGCGTTCGAGTGACGGGAGGTTTCTGAGCTGAAGGCCTCCCCGCGCAGGGACAGCATGGGGACTGGTGGCCCGTTTGAGATGCTGAGCGTGAAGCCTTCGTGTAGGGGTAAGAAGTTACCCCAGCACGTGCAGACTCTCACCCCAAATCTTTCAGTGAGAGGGAGGAGACGTTTGCAGCAAAGCAAATCGCTAGGGTTGGTTATGAGAGGAGAAAAAAGAACAGCGGGAGTGAGGGGATTTCAGCGGCAGGGACCTGGGATTCCGGTTTGGGTCATTGCACTGGGAGCTCCCTGAATTTTTCCTCCTTGTTGTTAGCCTTGCAAGTAGGTGTGACTTACCGTGCACGTAGCAAGCTTGAGGAAGACACTGCTGCCTTGCTGGAAGTTAGGCTGTCTGGTGGCTGAGGTGCCAGACGAGGTGAGGGAGCAGAGCAGGCCCATGGTAGCTAGACAAAAATGGTGAGGAGTGTGGCAGGAAAGGGTAATGATCTCCCTCCTATGAGTTCTCAGCTTTTTAAGATGTTTTCTGTTGGCTAAACAAGACAATCTATCAGCTGTCAAAGCTTATGAGAAAAAACCCTCAGGGCTTTTTTGCTTGCTGTGTAGTACTAATGTGGCTGAGGGCTGCTAAATAAGTTAATTATTAGTTATGCTGGGGCTCCTGGAGTAGCCTATACTTCCTAAAATGTGCATCGGTACAGGAGTTGTGCAAATCACAGGACTATAAGGAAGGAGACTGGGGATTAATTCTACCCTAGGCTTTCTGTTCTGGCTGAAGATGGGTGCAAAGCAGACCATGAAGCTCCGTGCGCTCAGTCAGACCCTGTGCTGTGATCTGCCAGGTGCGGGAAGTGAGAATACGCGTGCACTTCAGAAATTTTGAAAGGGTATAAGTTACTCAAAGTGTGTGTGCGTGAAGGGGTTTCAATTTCTGCGTGTAAACCCGTGGTACGGTGAGCCTCTCCTCACAGGCACCTCCTGCGCCTCAGCTCGCTTCTGCAGGGCCTGCAGGGGAGGGCCAGCTCTGGCCGTTTCGCTGGATGCAAAAAGAAAAACACAGGGCGTTTGGGTTAAGACCAAGAGCTGAGTCGACTGTCGACTAGGCTTTTAGCTATGTCTGAAGGTAAGAGCAAGACTAATCTCTGGAAATACCAGTTTACTAACTCAAGTTCAGACCTTTTTTGAGTCTACAGAAACAGCATCTTGCGCTCTGTGTTCAGAAAGTAATTCTCTGTATAATTTTCAGTCAATGTCCACTACAATCTAGTCATTACCTGGTCTAAAAGGGCCACTTCAGACCCTCTGAACTCAATAAAAGATACATTACACGAAATATCAACTGTAATCTGAATATGCTGGGGAAAACTGGACTGTCAATCTTTTTTCTGTGTTTTTTCCTAGTTTGATTAGGTGATAAAAGTCTGAACCCAGCAGCTGCAGGAACGTTTCACTGGTATTGATGGCATTATTTTTTTGCATGAAAGAGGTTGCTGTCTCTTCTCGGGGCTGGGCTTCACAGGATGCCATGTTTGCGATGCAGCGGATGCATATTAGGTGTGGAGGCTCCTCGCTCTCTATCTGTGCCTCTGGAAGAAGCATGTTAGGAAACAGGGGCTGGAAAAAGCTTCATGGATCAAGAAGTCGTATTGCCATTCCTGTTTCATAAACTTCAGACCAAACTTTACGATAGTTAGGATTTTTGTCTTGACTGCTTTACTTAGATAACTCTTCTGGAATGCCATTATCCTGATGGCTAGAAACCTCCTCTAGTTTCCAGTCTCAGAGAATTCAGTTTACTTGCGTTTCTTCATTTACCTACTCTAACCTTTAGCTTAAACTCTTCTTTTAAAACCCTGGTGTTTACCCTGTCGTGTATTTATAGAGAACAGTCATACCCTCTGCTGAGTTTTTCTAAGTTTCTTCTCACGGAACAGTCTCTTCATTCCTCTGGTGGTAACTTTTTCCTATACATGTTTCAGTCTCACTTAGCTTTTAAAAATATGAATAACCAGAGCTGTACTGAGCATTCCAAATATTTTGACAAAGATTAATGTTTTGCAGTCTCTCCTGGAAATGCCTGGCTTGATTCTCCCTAGCTTCTCATTTACTCTTTTTGCACTCGCATCACTTTGGTGGCTCATCCTGTGACTGGTGACTAATAAGCCCAGGTTTCTTTTCTCTGTGACATCTGAAGCTGAGGAGCTCATAGCTTCTAGCAAAATTCCCTGTTATTAGTCCTCTAGTGAGCTGAAAGGTATGGAGAGCTGAATGTATAGGAGTTGGCTCTGTCATGTTAGTGACATAGATGAAGTTGCTCATTTTGCTTGTAGCAAGTTTCTAGAACTTCTCAGTTACTTTATTTGTAAATTTAGGGGAAAGAGAGGGATTATAGTTGTCGGCAGTCTTCTCTAGGGGTGAAGTTAGTAAACTGCCTTGTAAAGGAGGGAACCGAGAACTCGGGACCTCCGGAACTGCAGCACAGTTACAGAGAATCACTGAGAGAAGGCAGTGGCCCGCTCCCATGTGCACGGCGAGCTGTACGAGAGGCGGAGAGGTGCCCGACAGGAGGAACTGAAGCCGTATAAAGCCTCCCACAAAGGTGGCCACTTTGACTGCCTTTTACAAACAAGTCTCTGAGCATCTTCTGAGCTGCAAGGAAATTTCAGAGAAATTTTAATTGCCGCACTTTATGAAGGTTTGTGATTGAGGACAAAGTAGTTTTCATTTTGTGTCTATCTTCCAGTGAAACACAGGAAGATAAATAGAGGTATTAGCCTCTGGGTACAGCCTGCAGTTGTTTGTTACAGTACCCTTTGAACTCGAACAGAATGGAGGAAAAGCTGAACTGGTGAATATTAATGAGTTTGGCCTATGCTCCTCTGGAATACTGGGAGACACAGCCACTGGAGCAGAAGAGAAGAGGCAGCAGGTGGGCAGGAAGTTTGATAAAGAGAATGAAAAAGGGAGATTTATGAAAACGCCCTTCTGTATTGAAGTTATCTTTTCAGGGGTGTATCAGTAGGCACTTACCAACCAACATCACCTTCGACTGGGGCATCCGTGCAAATTCAGTCATGTTTCTACCAACTTCACCTAGGGCCTTTGTGGACTTCTAATTAGCTGAGAACTCCCTGTGCTGTACTAATGACTGTATCTGCCCTGTAACTTACAAACACGAGGGACAGCAATGACTGAATGTTCATTTAACTTGTTATTGGTGGCTACCTTAATTCCCCAGAACATTATGTCCTGCTACTTCACAGGCATTTGTACAGCACTGTATATTGAAAAGACCTTCAGGTTATAATTTCAACAATAAAGTGCACAGCCGGTGTGGGGGTGGGTGGCAAATGATTGACAACCAGTTAGGATTCAACTGTTTATTGGTTGGTTTGTTTTTTATTAAAATATTCAAAGTCAGAACCATTTTATTTTTTCGAAGACTAACACAGTGTCTGAAGACTTTCAATTCTATGGGGAAGAAGGTGTGGAAGATGAAGGGCAGGTAATTTCAAACACTGAACCTGGCAGGACTGTTGCAAATGATGCTGTAGTGTATGATGTAAATGATAGGAAGTGGAAACATTTTGAAGGGTTATTGATTTTAATTCTCAAGCTCATCATTTTGTTAAAACTAAGATACAAAGGACTTTCCTGAACAGGGTGTATGTACTTTTTCTGCCAATCTGAAATGTTATACGTAGCTTTCCAATGAGGAAACTAGAGAACTGTGCTTTTATTGACATGTCTCTACAGAGACAGACAAACAGCCTACTCATTTTCTCCTAAGAATATGAAGAGTAGGCAATAAGTTTTGTGACTAAGGAATTCTAAAAATGTGATATTAAAATGCCATTGACTGGGTAAATATCTCAAAGTTTTATCTTCCATAAAGTTCTGATTGTGTTCTTTGTCTTTGGTCTAGTGCCGCTGCTTCTTCATGTTGTCATTAATTACCTTCATAACTACTCCTTCCATAGTTTTTACAGCCAATTTCAAATTTCAGTTCATAAATTTGAGACAGACTATTGCCCCTAATTTCTGGTTCTGTGTTCTCAGAGGTTTTTCAGATGAACTCAGAGACATGCCTCACAAACATTGCAGCATTTTGAAACAAGAATCACTCTAGACAATTTCATTTTTTCTCATTGTTCCTCTTTTTATTTTTCCTATTTGTAAACTCACTGATAGCTAGAAAAGTGAAAGAACCTGTAGAATCAAAGCAACGAGCAGTGTGCCTGCATGTAGAACTCCAGGACAGCTATTTTTGTTAGATTGAAAATGTTTACTGGAATCAAAGCACTCTGCCTTAATTGACCTTGTGTTATCTAACAGCATCGCGCAGCAGACAAGAGCTCCAGAATCTGAGTTTCCATGTGAAAGACTGTATTAGATACAAACTTGAAAAGTTTACTGGGAGAACTGGTGCAAAGAGTGTGTGGAGGCAGGTTTCTCTTTTGCATCGCGATTTGCTTCTGTCCAGTTGGGTCCCCCCAAGATCCATCTCTGAGAAACCTGGAGGATGAAGTAAAAACGATTGGGGCAGACTGAAAGCACAGTAGGAAATAAATCTTGACGTACAGTTCCACACTAAAATGCTGAAATGTTGTAGGAGCCAAAGACTGTGAAGACACGAAAGGCAAAGCAAGATGAGCAGAAGATGACAAAGTATTTGTGTCAAAGGGAATGTAAATAAAAGCCCCAGATACTTAAGGGCTGCTTACTAGGTAGTTCCTTTAAATAAAAATAGGAATAAACTGGAGAAAAGGATCATGCTTTAAATAAATTATTGGGAGGACAGAAGGGGAGGAGACTTACTTTAGATGATTGCAACAGGAAAATAAAGTGAGAGAAGTTAATGGAATAAAAGTAGTTCATTAATTTGTGGAATATGCAATTCCAGGCAGTTAGTGAAAAGAGATCAGGACTTGTGAGCCACAGGGAGAACATAATCCATAAGGAAGTCTGTGGGAAGGACAGATCACAGTGGGGTTTAATTACTGTAATATTGGTTAGATAACTGGTTACTTCAGTATTTTTGAGGGAATATGTGTTTCTAAACAGGAAAGATGTATTAGTAATCAAGATACTGTGGAAAATGAAGAACTGATGGCTTGATTCTTCATGGATGTTAAGGGTCTACGGTACCTAATGCAGTGAGAGGTGGCAAGGCAGAATGCCTTTGACAGCCAGGTGTGTGCGTGACGCTTAGAGAACAGCCGCAGGGAAGTGCCAGCTGAACGGTTTATGAACCACGGAGGGGAGCAGATCAGGATAGAAAACAGGGATAAAAACAAGGTAATGTTTTTGTAATACACTTGCACCATTGGTTTGTATCGTCCATTCCTTAGAGAGAGTAGTATTTATTACTGAGCCTGTGTATTGCTGTATACTGCACGTATGAACAAAATGCAGAATTAGCTTGGACAACTGCTGCTCCCTTTTCAAACCCAGAAGAGAACTGTGTGCCTAATAACTTCTCTAATTATTCCAAAGCTGCTTACTGGCCTAATAAAAGAATTCTGCTCTTACTCTAGACTATTGACGAAGTTTATATGTTTACATACTTAAATATATATATACAATTATTTTGATACTTTTTTTTTCCGAATTCACTATCATAATTTTCCTAAGTTGTGTTTCTTGATACAAGCCCACTTGCTGGATTCTCCAGAAGCTTCTGACAGTAATACAGTTAGTGCCAATTCCGCTTCCTCTTCTCACAAAGTAGATGTTACTGTCTGGTGGTTTCACTCTCGCAGTTGGAACCTAATTCAAATTCCTGACATGGAGCTGGAAGAAGTTCCCTAAACCTTTCATTACAAGTTTCCGAAAGCAGCCGTTTGTTTCTGCCTTTAGAAGTGTGTCATGTAATAGGAATTTTTACTTTAAATATATTATGGTTTAGATAGTATTAAAACACTATTAATAACAGGCAAACTTGCAGTTTCATTCTTTTCAATTAGAATAAATGTGAATTGTGTAAAATAAAATTTTAAAAGGCAGTGAAATGAATCAATCCCTACATTTTAATAGTCGTTAGAGAGGGTATTCATTACTGTATTTTTAAGAGAATAGTATGCAATCTTATGTGCTACTTAGGAGATTATAGACAGCAGCATAAAGATCTGGCTTGGAGAGAGTTATGAAAGGTGATTTGTGGGGAATAGAAGTTTACTGATTTAGTGCTGATGGCTGATACTCAGAGTGATAGATAAGAAGATGGGAACAGATGATTTCTGGAGTGTAGTAGCTGTCCTCTCACCAGAATGAAATTGTTGTCGGTGGTATCCCTCGAGGCTTGGAAACGTCTGTCGTCTTGGGCTTCAAGTGATGTTTAGTGTCTGACTTTAAGCAAAGGTTCTTAAGCTTGTCCCAAATCAAGCCGAGTAGATCTCCCTTGCAGACTTGAACCTCTTCTGTTCCGAGTTAGTGTCCTGTCACACAGGTTGGACAGGCAGCTGACCTTGCTCTTTACCCAGAAAAATTCAAGGAAAAGACTTCGCTAAAACCACCACCACTGTCTAAATTGTGTTTTCTGAAAGGAAATTAACTTGTTCTTGTCCTAATGCAATCTTCAGGGTCACTAGATCTATCCACACCCCGGCAGACCTGGGAGCGGCGTGGTGCCGTGTGTCTGGCAGGAGGCTGCTGTGCTTGCGGCTCCTCACGTGCATCGTGGAAATGCTTGCCCTTGTTTCTGCCATGCAGCCCTCCCTCAGGCAAATGAAGTTGCTGTTAGAAGTACAACGCTTGAGAATCGTCTTTCTATCAAATAGCTTACTTGGCTCAAGGTTAGCACAATGAAATTTTGCTTCCAACAAAGCCCATCGACAAAACCTTTGTCTGTCTCTCTTTTGTTAGCCTGCAGCATTTTACATTTAAATCAGCAACTTGAACTGGTACCAGGTGAACCCCAGAACTCGCTATTTGATACGGTTCTTCCGAAACCGAGCAATAGGGATGGGCGTGTGGGGGGGGCACACTCAGACAACAGAGTTGTTTATTGCTTTGCTGAGCTCCCAACAATACCTCGGAGAAGTTCTTGGTGGTACCAGTGGGTTTTTCCCTCCCCTGTGTGAAAGATGGTGAAATACCTAACACAAGTAGCCAGGGAAGTCCAATTTTTTTCAGTGCTGTGAGACAGATGCTGGTTTTGGACGACCTCCAGTGGACCGCTCTCTGGAGTCACATCCGTAATTCTTAAAACTGGCAATTACAGCAGTAAGCCACAGTATATCAATTAATGCTTGAAGAGTTGCTCAGGAAAATCCTTCATACAAAATGTTCTTTTGCTTATTAACTGAAAGGATAATTTTTCTGTGTTTAATTAAGACAAATACATGTATTAGGAATAATGCTAAGTATTCATTTATTTTCCCTTTTGGTTTTAATTATAGCATGTGCAGAAGCTTATAATAGAAATATTCACCTGATAATGCTTTTTTCTCCTTTCTCTGCTTTCAGTCCAAAAGAACTGAAAAGTTCTTTTCCTTGTCTGAAGTAGGCACTTCAAGTGACCTGGGTCAGATTCTCATCTTCAGCAAACCTCATAGCTCCTGTGAAATCAATAGACTCACGTGAGTTTATTCTGAGAATCCAGCATTAAAATGTATCCTCAAAATCAGATTTTTTTTCATTTAAAAGAAAGATGATGGTGAAATATATACTTCTTTTCTTCGGACTTTTCCTTCGTGCATGAGTTTAGACCTTGATGAGTGTCTTCCTTTGGAACAAAGCCGTATTGCAAAATCATTTGGTAGAAACTGTACCACTTTGGGGTTTAGGGTTTCGATTCTTCTCACTTACACACCCATTAGAGCAAGTCTAGGAGGTTTAGTTTTGACTCTTGTTTCGGATCAAAACCAAGCTCCAGCTCTTGCTGAGGAGCACGCTGGCGGGCCTGCATTCTGCCGCAGAGGTGCTCCGTGGGGTTGCTTGCTATTTTTGACGTGCCGTGGTTCAGGTCTCCTACGTGGCCCTCATCTCCCTCTCAATTCCCGCACCTGGGCTGGGTGCTCAGGGTGGAAAGAACAACTCGCGGAGTCTTGGCTTTTCTTGCCGTGGGACCAGAGCTGCGAGGTGCACTCTAGGCTCTGCCGTCGTTGTGTATGCGCTTACCCGACGAGAAGTTGCAGCAGCCTAAATTTAGGGTAAAGCCATTAGTAAAATCAGTCTGATTAGGCCAGGCATACAGCAGGCGATTTTTTCTCCCCGCAGTCTTCAGGAAGACCAGAGTCCAATCTCCAGGGCCTAATTCTCACTTGCACAAAGGCCATATTGCATGTCGGGAACACCAGTTTTATCTGCCTGATTTTAAAAGACGATGAATTGATTTTTTTCCTGGTAAAATATATTTTATAGTTTTTTGTATCTTCTGAGAAGTCCTCTCTAATTCTTTTACCTTCATTTTTCTTTGGCTCTTTGCTCTCAGCAATAATGTCTGCCTCAAAACTCCGGCTTGTCTGCCGTGTATCTGGGGTCACGCTGGGGAGATGACAGAGTCCAGTCAGTCTGCTCCCTCTTTTGGAAGAACTGTCCTTCTTAAAATACGAGTGCAGAAGACCTGTAACACAAAAACAGTTCTCAAAGATGTCTGTGTTTGGTGTTTTAATGATCATGCCATTTGCCATTGCTTTTCTTAGTTCAATACTTCGCTGAAATATTCTTTGATCTTACTGATAGAGTCAGTGTAACATTGTCAAACCTGTGCTGATACTTTAAGATTTTGCTCTAAGTTTCTCCAGGTGCTATCTACTAGATTTGTTTTTGCCTCTGCACTTGTGTTACCTTTCCTTTATTAATGGATTTTTTTGTAATGTTTTGGGGAAGATCATGTTTTCTGCTGCTTGTTTCTTTTCCACATACTTCCATATATCTTTATCTTGGTTTCTCTGACTAGAAGACACCTCTGTATTTGTTAAGGCATTTGTTGATTCTGTCGCTAAGACTGGACACTTTAATGCTACTTTCTGGTAGTGGATCTCTGTCTAGCAGCGGCAGGTCCATCTGTACAACAGAATTATTTGACTTGGAAAGGACATCTGGAAGATCTCTAGTCCTGCCTATGCTTAAAGCAGGTCAGACTAGATCAAGTTCCTCAAGGCCTTGTTTAGCGGAGTTTTGAGTATCTCCAAGGATGGAGTGTCTGCAACCTGACTGGACTCCTGTTCCAGGGTTTAAAGACTCTAATAATTAACTTTTTTTCCCCTAATCTGTAGTAAGAATTTCACTAGTGTGTATTTAGTTAGACATGTGATATGATATATATCTCTATAGATATCTGCAGTACTACAGTACGCACACATATACGTTCCAGGTACCACAGGCCTTTGTTATCAGAAGGTGCCTGAGACTCCATAGATCCTCTCACTTTCTGGAGCAACCTTAGGAAATTTGCTCCGTAATAGACTGAACACAGAGTTAAAGCTCCACGGCCTTTTTTCCTTCACACTAGTTCTGGTTGCTAACGCGCTTTTTCTCTGCATCCACCTGAATTAACTCAAAATACCTACTGAAACTGTTTTATCCAATTAATTTGGCCTGAGGCAGGTTAGTATCACTGACTGCCTTTGAAAAGAACTAGCAGAAAGTTGCAGGAGGACCATCCTGCTTGAACAACTGTAGCTGGTAGGAATAGAAGTTTCTACCTGTCGCTTTGGTCTTGGCCCCCTAAAGTTTGTCACCAAGCCCCTCAAGCATAGATAAAATGTAGAGACCTCTGCAGTGCTGCTGGGAAAATGCCATAGCAGCTAGCGCTGCGCCAGAGACTGTGTGTGTGACTGGAAGTTAAATTGTTGTTTCAAAGTTTGGATGAAGCAAAAAAGAATATTCAGTTTTTGTTACAAATGGACAGGACTTTTAAAATCGTTAGCTTTAAAACAGCTATCTGTTCTTCACTGAATTCAGAGAAAGGCTTGCATTAGTTTCATGATGTATGCCCCGTGGTGAGAAAAGCCAAAGAAGCTTTTGTTTGTCAGCAAACCCAAATATTCCGTTCAGTTGCCGAGCTGTGTGAAGCCTAGATCTGAATAATTCTTTAAACATGGACACTTTCAAGTCTTGCATAGCTATAAGGAGTTTCTTCACCTTCTACAAGTCCATTCTCCCACCTCACCACACCTCTCATAAGTGAAAACAAGCAGAGCCTATTGACCAGCACTTCTCGTGCTATACACCTTCATTAATGCCTTCTGCCAAGTTTAAGCATTCTTTATGATTTAAAATATACACTCTATATAGTATTTGTAGGATTTGGGGGGCAATATTAACATTAAAGAACACTCCACTTTGTTAGTCATCCAAAGACCTTAGGATCGTGCACTTTAATAATCTTTGCACAGTAGATTTTGAGAAGTTATCCAACTGTAAATCCTCTTTCTGCAGAAGCTACCTTTGTAATAGATGATTTACAGGTCACCTTTTTTCTTGCTATGAATTTTTCTGGCTGCTTCAACAATTCAGTGTCGATTGATTCAACTATTCATGGAAACAGACAGGGTAGAAAATACTGAAAAACATAACTCCAGATAGCTCTCATTACATACTGAATGTTTTCTATCAGTACATATCAATAGAGAATGTAAATCCAAACGGAGGTTACTCAAAATGTTATACAAGCTTGCTTGAAGTCTGCTCTATCCATGTGATAGTACAAAAACCCTACAAGAGCCTAGATTTCAGCTGCTTTCTGGCAAGAATAACTGTTTTGAAAAGGGGGGGGGCACTTCTTTCCACATGTAGCAAAGGAGTTCTGCATCTATGGAGATCCAGTTGTTGAAAATGTGGCCCAATATTAAGTGACTGGAGAGTGACAACACCAGCTTCTCTTCCAGTGATCAATTATATGTGAACAGGGGGTACTTAAAACTTTATGTAGTTCAAACTCTGGTGTCAGATAATTATGTTTTCCACTGCAGACCTGATACGGGAACTGTGGGAAATCGTGTAATGATTCCTAGATGTGTGAAAACTGAGTGAGAGAGAAATGCCTGGCAATCTGCATTTAGAAAATCTGATATGGAAATGAGTATTTCATCATAAGTAATTTAGTATAAGTCTAGCAGAATTTTTGGAATTACTCGTAAGATTATTTCATCATCCCAGCGTTCATGAATCTCATTAGCTTTGTTTACTCCTGCTGCATAAAGAAGTTCAAAAGCTTTTGGATGAGATTTTTCAGTTGTGCTGAATTTTACATTAGAAGTCAGAAGGTGCTGTGGTCCTCCTCTTCCACATTTCGTCTCCAGTTCCATCAGTATCACAGCCACATCCATCTCCTCTAGATACAATTTTTAAGTGACTCTTCTTCAGTCTCTTTATTTCTTCAGCTGCACTTCCAAGACTCAGGTTAGTTCTATCCCTTTTATTAAATCTCAGTGTTTCCAAGTTGCTATTCTGTCACTTCTGCCTTCTTGGAAATTTGCTGCAGGACCTGTGCATTTTCATATAACTCCATGGCAGTGATCTCTCCAAAGCATCGTCTGTTAATGTCTACAGTGACAAAAACCACAGAGTCAAGAGAGTATGCTCTGCGGGGAGAAAAGACTACACAGGAACACTCTCTCTGTATTTGCTATCCTGTCTCCTGCTGTCACTTTTTTATTCTTCTAGGCCGTTTACCTGCCCTTTTTTGTTCTGTATTCACCATTTTCTTTTCCTTTTTGTAACTTATTTTCCCCCACTCTCTGAATTTTCCACAGATTTGCAGTGTTTTTACACTATTACTATTCTTTGACTTGTCCCTGTTCATCCTTACTTTTCATAGTTTTTGCCTCACCTCCTCTTTCTAGGGCTTTGGTAATAGCCAACAGCCATAGTTTCTGGAGCACGTTCCTAACAAGGTGTATTTCAAATACTCCCTGATAAAAGGTAATGGTAATGACCCAAAATCTCTTGCAAGATTGCCAGCGCCCAAGTGGACCTACATCAGAGGTTTCAATGTATCCAAAAGCAGAACTGATACACAAGTAGAGATAACTTCATAGGTGTCCTTTCTCAGCAGAACTTTACCATCGCCAACATAGGCTGAACTGGTTAGTGTTATTCTGTTGCTAAAGTTGTGTGCTAAACAAGCACGTGGAATCCCAGCATGGTGGGGGTTGGCAGGGACCTCTGTGGGTCACCCAGCCCAACCCCCTGCCCAAGCAGGGTCACCCAGAGCAGGCTGCACAGCACCGCGGCCAGGCGGGGCT
>Ga0181612_163651_pt1 | contig 15247 bp, 7 predicted proteins | sample HoacroProtozoa21_FD_119630 | JGI IMG/M metagenome (GOLD analysis project Ga0181612, IMG submission 119630) | Hoatzin crop microbial communities from Cojedes, Venezuel. Combined Assembly of Gp0051906, Gp0051904, Gp0051908 | reverse complement strand
GCTATTAGGGTGAGGGACGCTTCTAAAATTCAGAGCCCCCTTCAGATCAAGAGCTTAGGCTTGGGTGCCTTTCCTTTGGTATTTGTGTGAACATCCGTACAGGAGCAGCAGAAAGTGGTGATACTCACCCTAAGCAGCTCTTTAAAGAGGACCAAGAAATCTGAAAGGCCACCCCCGAATTAAAATGATATTCTGTAAAAGTAAATAGTCACAGCCCAGAAAACACTCATAACCACCTATTCCATGCACATTAACAGTCTTAACTTAGCCTCAAGTGAGGCAAGTAAGAAGTAAGCAGGCTAAAAACCAGGTATAACATCTCATCCAAGTAAGGGTGTCACTTAATGGGTTGATGCAACAGCTCTGTACAGCTCAGCTGCTGAAGAAGTGCACAACGTGCAACAGCTGTTTTTCCATAATCAGATCTTGCCTTTGGTTTGCTAGCTCAGTTTGTGAAGTTTTCAGTGCCTTCTCACAGAGCCCTCTCTAGGAATGCACCTTTCTTGGGCAGGTGCTGGAGCAAAGTCTGAAAGCAGATGGACAACCAGGGCTCTCAGGGCAGCTGCCAGAAGCTTCAAGGAGACCATCTTAATTTTCACATTCGTCTACAATCTTAATTTTTACAACAGCCCAGCTTTGAAAACTCTATGAACATACAGTGGACCCTTTGTCAGCTGCTCTTCCCTTTATTTCCTTCTTGAAGTCAGCGTAACTTCACCCTCTCCTACTTTGCCATCAGTAGGGTCTTCTGAAACCCAAATTATGCTGTTCTTATTCTAACAGCCGAAAGATCGTGCCATGGAGACTGGTGTTAATGTGGTTCTTTAGCAGGTGCAGAGATAGCCAGTTTCCAGACTGACACTTGTAATAGCTTTCCAGAAACAGCTCTGTTTCATCTCAGAGTTGCTGAGCCAAATCCATTCCTTCCGTATTTCAACAAACTTTGTACATTTAAGCCACTACTTCAATCTCCATACATAATTGCATGCAGTCTTTCTTGTAAAAAACTCAGTGGTTTTTTTCTTTATTATGGTTATTTAAAGCAATTAAAGATGATCACACAAAAACTCTAGAATTAACATTGTGCAAATATTTATACAGAAGCTAAAGCTAAGACTTTTCCCCCGTTCTAGGTGAAACTTGGAAGATTTGTTCCAGAAAAAAACAAATACATTGTCCAGTTTAACTAAAGACAGCATGAAAAGCCTTCCTTTCTACCTCATTTAAAAAAAACTGGGATGCTCTTTGTAAAGAAAACACCCTTCTTCTCTGCATAGCTTCTCTTACGTGTGCCATCACTGATGGTAATAGATGACAGTTTTCCAAGGTTTTCCTAGGTTTTCCAAGAAGTTCCCCTAAAGTTGCAAAAAATGACTTTCTGTAATGTGGTTAAATTCAACGATGCAAGAAGGATTTTTAAAACTTTTCAAAGATACATGAAAAACACAGCAACTGTAATAGAAACAGCTACACCCTGCTTTGGAAATGGGGACTCATATGCATGAGTTTAAACGGGGCTTTAAAAAGCTAACTTTAGGCACCTCTTTTTTATTCCTGCGTCTGTAATTTTGGTTCAGGCGAATGGGTCTGCACCGAGTTTTTGCTGTCTAGCAACAGCTGGAGACAGTGGAATATTTTTTGCTATTCTTTGTAAAAATCCCGTAAAAAAGCACGCTAAGCAGGCTGGCACGGAGGTGGGTGGTCAATGCCACCTCGCCACAGCAAAGCCTGGAAGCAACACTTTCAAGTAAAGCGTGTGCCCTGGTGCTCTGTTGAGCAGGAGCCCAAAAAGATGACAGACGCACCTCAAAGTCCGGAAGAATAGGAGTCCACTCCAATTTTAGATGTTCAAGTGCAGGCATCCAGCTCTGAGCTAGTCATTGGGGCTCTCTCTATAGTAAGTGGGCAGAAATAAGTACTCCCAGGTTGTGAATAATCTCTTGCTATGGTAGGCATCTAAACCAGGTCAAATCAGTTGTGAGCTCCAAGTGCCATTTTCCTACCACTGACTAGATGAAACATTCAAACTACTGGCTTAGACATAGGTATCTACTTCACTGCCATCCAAAATGACAAGAGACACCTCCCATCCATAATAAAACAAAAATCTCTAGAGAAACCTTACTCATGTCCCAAGAGTGGAGAAGTTACAAGTCTACAAATCTTTCTTCTTTTCCTTTTTAGCTCCTGCATGATCCTGCTTCATCAGTTTGCAGGCAGGAAAGAGATGCAACAGGAGAGTCAATACATTAAATAGTATTGGGAGGATCTCTGCTTCTGCCTTGTATTTACGTGTAGCCTGGTGACGCTGCAGAGTGGCTGTAGAGGCAGAGGAAGGTATGTCCAGTAAGAAGCAGCTCAGCTTGGTGCACTGAAGTACTGCCCCAGAGTTTTGCCATTCAACAGGACAGGGGTTGCCGTCGATGTGGTCTGAAGCTTCGAGGAAGACCAGCAATGAAGGCATTTAGAGCTAACCCGCTGGCTTGGCACCGAGGCAGAGCAGGGAGCACACACTGCCTCTCTGCTGCTGATGGAGCTCCTGAGTACAATAATCTCCAGGACATGAGTGATGAAGTACAGCTTGGGATGGTAATATTTGCTACTAGCCTTGCTAGTTCCCTGAGAAAATGTCTTAGCAGACTCTTAGTCACTTCGGTTCTTTGTGACTCTGGTGTATTCTTATCCCCAAATGTCCCTTACAACCCTAGAATAACGGGGGAGAGACAGATGCCTCCACCAGCACATGCCAAGGACTCCACTTACTTCCTTAATTATTGCCTACTTTGACTTGCACTCCAGAGGGATCAGCTTTGCTGTGCTGAATATATGCTAGCCAGAGGAGATTTTTGTGCTTAAAATTAAGTGCTTAAACCCATGCATGTGAACTTGGGACAAACATACTCCCAGGGCTACTTCTGAAGGTAAAACCTTCAAAAATTTTGATACACTCAGGTCCTGCAAAAATGGTCACCATGAGGAAGTCTATTAAAAAGAAAAAAAAATTTTAAAAGCCCAATATTATTTTACACCGAGACAAATGATACTTAATAAATTAAAGCTGTACTCAATGGCAAGTGTATGAAAGGACTGTTCAACAAACTGCTTTTCTGGCTACACATCATCCATCTGGTGCTCTCCATTAGGCAGGGATGCTGTGTGAAAGCGGTATACGGTTAGGTAATAAAAGATCAAATCAGAATGCGTACGTAGAAAGGAGAGGTGTAAAGGTCAGGCCTGCCACACTCACTGCGTCACTTCTTGGTTTCTGAGCTCTTCGTTTTGCAATCAGTGCATTCCTGCAGCATAATGGGGAATCTGGCACGAATCTCTACACAATACTTTCCTTTATGATTACCTAGCAAAATATAAATGCTGTGTTTCCAGAGCCAAAGAGCACCTATAATTTCCACTGAAGTCAGTAGAAGCTTTGGGTATTACTTTGAATCCCTGACAGTAAGCTTTTTAAAAATTTTCCATTTTAATTGTTTCACAATTTTAAGAGCTAACTGAAAACAGTATAAAATTATGTAAAATAAATGGCACTGTAAATTGCACAAAAAAAATTTATTAATAGATACTGGCTAAGGTGCTACTTTTCAGACAGTGTCTCCAGTTGTCTCAAGAGTTCCAACTGGCAATTACAATTGTTTTCAGCTCTGTCCCTTATTTCCCTTTAAATAACAATGTATCCATATATAACATAACAAAACACAACGTGATCCAAGGTAACCCTGTAGAAATAAAAATGTGCTTTGGATCAGATCCTTGTTACTATATGGATGGTGAACATTTGATCAGTATTTATTGCACTTGGACTGAAGTGCGCAGACGAGTAAGTGTCCTCAGCTGAGCAGTTAGCAGATCTTTACTTATAATTTATAAATAAAGACTATGTTCCCATGAACAATGGCTCAGTGCAGCCCACTAACCATCACCCTGGTGTCACTCCACTCAAATAAACCCCTTTCCTTTTCTGCATGGCTGTGGTTGAATTCTTAACAGGGTTACCGTGTCTCATATCTCAAAGGCACATGGTGTGGCACTCAATTGTTATTTTGAAATGGTGAAGAAAATTGTTTTTGCAGATACTGGAAAATATCAGGAATGTATCAACTCTGGGATGTCCCAGGAAAAAACCCACCTCCCCTAAGGGGAGGTGGGGGGAAGACAAGAGCAGAGAAATTTGTATTTCCACTACTCAGCCTTATAAAATAAGGGGAGTCTTGCCCAGTTCAGAGAAGTTAAGCCCGGTTTGTTTCTAGATAACATTTTTCTTGAAAAGGAAGGAAGACATTCCGCCTCCTCACATCCCAGCTTCTGTTTACACAGACTTATTGTGCAACTCATCCATGCTGTTGATCCTCTTACACTCTCAATCATGACATTTGCTTGGACCATTACGACAAAACCTCATTCATTTCTGGCAGATAAAATCTCTGTTTCCATGCATGAGGGCAGACAACACAGTAATGAAAATACAGGTCCAAGAGCAAAACACTTGCGAGTTCTTCAGGGCAACATGTTGAAAAGGCAGAAGAGTGTGTCAGACGTGAAAAAAGGGGCCACCAAACGGGTGTAAATAAAATTCTTCTGCAAGGCCATTTTTCACAGCCAAGAAGGTGTAAAGAGGCCTCAGTATTAATGAGAATCAAGCCCTGAGGCAGAGAAGACAGATGTTGGCTCATAGCCCACAGATAAATTAATGGCAGATAGCAGAGTAGAGCCTACAATTTACCCCAACAGCATAACTCAACTGATTTTAACACAACCATCTACCCCGAGAATTAGATCCCAAAGGCAGTAGCCCTTTACACTGCACAGACAAAGTGTGCATGGAGAACAAATCCCCAGGGGATGACAGCATCTGCTGCAACGTCCAGCCAGGTCAGCCTGGATAACCTACCAACCACTCAAGTCAAAAGCATCCTTTCGATAGGATTCTGATAGTTTTCTCTGGATACAAACAACATCCTGTGTTTTAACTCCTCAGGAAAGTTTTGAGATGACTTATCTGTGCCTTTACTCAACTCTCTAAGAACGATCCTGCTGCATAAACTCACACAGAGAAGAAATTAATAGCCTTTCAGGTGAACTGGAGGTAGCCTTGAATTCTGGAAAGATGGGTTGATTGTGATTTTTTTAAAATTACAGACAATCCATCCTGGTCATTTGTATATGGTCATATGCAAAAGTTTTCATATTTTTACTTTTTTATTAAAAAAGAGACAGCTGAAACAGCTAACTAACAAATGTTACTGATGGAAGAGACACAAAATTTATCATGTCTCCCATCGAAGGCATTTAGAGAACTTTCCCTATGCAGAACCATCAGCACGAGACCTCTCCTCACTACGTCTCGGCTTTAATTGTGAGTCTCAGCATCTGCACTGCAAATAACTATTTTTTTCCAGGGGTTCATAACTCAAGTTTAACAGATTGCTCTAGGCTGACACATGGTTTCAACTTGGGAGCAGGCAATTCTTTTATAAACGTTTTTTTCTTTTCTTTTAAATGGTGATTTCTTTTTGGTTTTGCTTGTAATGTATGTAAAATGATTTGGGATGCTTTTTGCACTTGTGTACAGTAACTCAAAAGCAGCTTTCATTGGAACAGTGGAATCTGGCAAGTGAACAGTCAATATTGCCCTCTAATTGCTTTTAGCATCTTTGCAAAAATAAAAACGTCATTTAAAATGGCTGAGATATTTCAATTTGAAAAGTGGCTACTGAACAGGCACAATAATGGCATGGATTTTTACTTTGCGTATGTAATGTACATATTCAGCATAATGCAATCCTTAAAATATACATCTCCAAATTAGGGCTGTATTAATCACTGATTTTTTTTTTTTTTTTTCACTTCAGTGGCTGAAATGGAAAAATAAAATCTGTTTGGGTTGGTCAGTGAACATTTTTGCTTCCTCCTCTTTCTCCATCAAAATCCAAAAGATTTTCCTATAGAGGTGACAGAAGGTTCCTTCTGACCCAGAAAGCAACGTAACATCTCCATTTGGGGATTAAAAAAAAAAAAAAAAGTAACAGAAAAAAATACATTAAAAAAAAGCTACATTAAACACCCTATACAAAAAAAGGCAAGGACATGATCATGTCCTTCCCCTTCCTGTCCACCCCAAGTCACACTCAGAGGACATATACCCCACAGTTTAAGCCCCTCTTCCTTCAGAAACCTTAAACATATATTGACTTGGGAATCCCTTTAATACTAGGCTGCCAGGTACCTTAGGAGGATGTGGTCCATTCACAGTCACTCTCATTGGTTTCTTATGGCCAGCTGAAGTCCATTAACTAAAGAAGTCTTCGTTTTTGAGTTTGCTCCTGAGATCTGAAAATGGACCGGAGTGTGTGCCCTTCCTCCATTCTGCATTATGGTCGTATTGACTCTCTCCACAAGCCAGTGAACATTTAACAAAACCTTGCATCTCCACCAGCATTGCCAATGCAGCCTCCTACCTAAGAGTACATGGTTACCTGCTCGTGAGAGCAGTTGTAGGACAGAAAGGAGTCGGGAGCATAGATATCCCCAGGAAGAGGGAGGGGGATCTCTCACATCTAACAGCAGGGTAATAGGAAGCGGGAAGCACCAGCTCCCTGCTCTGCTGATGTTTTGGGTGGCCTTGAACAAGCCCAGGCTTTTCCAATGAGTGGCAGGGCAATGCCTGTTTCATGAGATCTGCGAGGTGGTGTGGACATTCACGGTCCTACAGAGCTTAAATACCCACAGGTGATGGGACCAGTATTTACTTAGATACCACAAGCCTCCCCGCAGCATGATGTGGCTTTATGGTGCTTTGAACCTCTCAGATGAGCACACCAGCCTCTTCTCTCCATCACGAGATGAGTTTTAAGATTGTGGGGTTGTTATAAATACACTGCTTATTTTCATTTGCCATGCGTTATTTTTAACAGGCAAATTGGCACCACACTTTTGTCCTTTTCTTTTACACTCATGAAGATCAAAGCTTTTGTATATGGTTGGTTTTTGGTTTTTTTTACAAGAAGCTAGGGATGAGTCTACATTCATGTGACTCTAGAGCTTGAGGCTTTAGAAATCATCACAGGAATCTCACTAAATATCATGTGTTGACAGCAGTGCAAATAGCAAACATTCACTTGTCTAGCGAGATTGTATATTAATTCAAGACCATCAAGAACCACAACTGTATTTCTCTAAAAGGCAACAACAAGTCGGGGCGGACAAGCCAGGAGAGAGGGCTGAACAAACAGGCTTTGTTCAGATCTTTTCATAACCATGCTGGTGTGCTTCAGCACGAGGAGCCCTTGCTGTACCTCTCCCATCCACCCCCCTTGTCTGAACGGATCTGCCACAGTCGCTAAGAGGCTTTTAAAACGTGGCACTAAGTTACAATATGCCATTCTAGGTCTTTTTCTGACAGGTAATCCTCAGCTCCATCTATCCAGATGGAGTTAATTTGGCTGAACTATGCTGACCTGGGTGAAGGATTTTCAAATATAAATGGTACAAATGCAACTTTCTCTGGCAACAAAGTCATCCTATGTTACGATTTCCACCATCTCTCCCCCAAGCCTGCCTTATAAGGAGCGCGTTCCTTCTACTGGGATTCGTTCTGTCATCAATCTACGTCTTCTTTCAACAATAAAAGAAATATGGAATGAGATTACCGGAATGGATGGCCTGGTGCAGACTAGAGAACACTTCTTTTTAATAGGGATTTAAATTTGACATCAGTTAAATGTCGTGTGCCATCATGTTTCAGCTCTGTTATGTGGATTCTGGACCACGCTACCTCCTTGGATGTGAATGCACTGTGTTGATTTAAGGCTTCTCCCCCGGCTATTCAGAGGAACTGAAATCCCATATCCCATTCCAGAGCTTGCTCACTTAGCCAAGGTGGTGGCATGGGATGGTGGAAGCTCTTCCCAAGAGGGACAGGCAGCCGCTCCTCACAGTTTGGCTACACCATCTGCCTGAGTCAGCTGGGAAAGGAGGAATAACAGGCAGGAAAGGAAAGGGGCTGCTCCGGTACCTGAGCTAGCTTCTGCGCAGCAGACCCTGGGCCTGCCCTAAGTTCTTGTCTCTCTGATGTTCCCAGGAAACAGGAATATTTGCTTGAGTTACCCTGCTCTGAGAGGAAAACAGGCCCAATGGAACAAGTGTTTCTTAGCCCCAAAGTGTCTGTTCTAATTTTCTATTACCTAGGATTAATTAAAAAGCTAATACTTTGATTTACCCTATGCATCCAACTGCAAGAAAAATAGCCTTCTTCCAGCAGCGTTCACGTAAGACCTGAAGCTGTGAAGTGGAAAACTCTTTTGCCTCCTTACACTAAACTATTACAAATTGGGGTTTTTTTCAATAACTTCAAACCTCTACTCTGAGGCAAGTTTGTCGTACTGGGACTACTTCTACTGACTGTCAGATACAGCACACTACATTTTGGCTGCTGTGCTTGTCTCCAAAGAAATGACTCTGGATAGTGGGAAACTAAATGCAGATTTAAAAATAATAATCTCCTCCCTAGCGAGAAGCATATGTGTTAATTTTCACTGCTGACTATCTGCCTAATATTGTTGATCAAATCTTTGATTAAAATAACATTAGCAGCTGAGTCTGTGTGACAGGGAAGGAACTGAGCGAGTTTGCTTCAGACTGTTATAATAATTTGGATTTTTTAAGTGCTTTGTGATAATACAGTACCCTGAAGAGCTAATATTTGTTCAGTAAGGGCAAGCAACATGATTCTTTTATTTCCTGTCTCTCTCTCTCTCATGTGCAGTGATTGCTAGATACTAAGACATGTGTTTATTGTCTCTCAATAATATTGAGGCAGTACCTAGAGTTTTCACATTTTCATTGTGTGCTTCATAAAGAAAGTAAGATTCTGCTTTTATTCAGAGAAAGCTATCACTGAATAGACAAAGGAAAAAAAAGGGAAAAAAAGGCTTGCAAGGAAATAAATACCGTAGTCCTTAAAAATGCTAAATCATCTTCCCAGTTATTTATAATATGCATTGCAGTAATGTCTAGCAGCTATTATTCTAGGTGCTGTGTATTCACAGAGTAACAGATATTCGCTGTTCTATAGAATTTATAATACAAAAATAAGATGAGAAAGAAAACTGAAAGAGGAAATTACCTGCCCAGCTTGGTGGCAGGGCTTAGAATTCACCAGCTCACTCACGAGCTGATTCCCAAGCCAAGCTGCTGGGCCGTACAGTGTAATTCACTGGCAACCACAATATCTTGGTCTTGGTTTTGACACATAAGAGGAGAAGGTGTCTGCACAGCAAACATCCACAGCCAATATACAGAGATGTAAGATGAATGACAGCAGGGAAAGAGCATATGCGATTTTCTATCTCTGGTTACAAGATTCACCAAAGGCTGCATGGTAGGAATGGAATTTGAAGGGGAACTTGAAAGAAAGGAGGGATAGGGCTTTGCTGCCAAACTTGGAGAAGACAAACTAAGCGTGAGAGCTAATGGCAAAACACCTTACCCTTTGGCCTGCATTTCCTCTTAGAAAGAAAAGGCAGGACCTTCCACTGAGCCTTTCTTACTCCACAGAATCCCTCACTCTTACCCTAAACTAGGAAGTACTCCTCTTGCAAAATATTTTGTCGTCCATAGCAATCCTCTCCACTGGCTCTGATGAGAAGAGGTTTGTTCAAGTAAAGACCAAATAAAAGGACTAAAGACCAGGTGTTACATAGTCAAAGACCAGTGCAAAAACAATATGAACAGGTAAAACAGGGGCAGACAATGCAACTTTTTTGCCAGTCTTTGTAAACTATTTATTCCCTCCTCCCCTCATACCCTAATCTCAGGCCACATCCAGTTTAAGCTCACAGCCACAAGAAGCTACAGGAGATGGTTTTCCACAAAATGTTCAGACAGCTCGCTCAGAGTGAGATCTCTCTAAGGTGCCTCAGAGTGGACATCCAAGACTGAATGTCCCAGCTTGTACAAACTGTTTTGGGTGACTTCCCCAGTTTTCTACCCCAGCTTTGCCCATCAGCATGAATTCATTTGTCTAGAATGAAGAGCATTTTGGCCACAGGGAAAATTACAGACACACAAATACCATTGCGGAAAACTGTGTTGGCCCAATGTTCCTCAGCAGCTGCTAATGTATCCTCACTCAAAGAAACTTCCACTTTGAAATGATAAAGCTGCTTTGGTACCACGGAATGCTTTAGATGTCTAAATATAACACATTGCAGGTCTGGGTGGAGTCACATGAAAAGATAGGGCCATGCCTAATGCTATAAGAAGAAACTGGCTCAGCAAAAAAAAAAGGAAATATTAAACTCTGGGAAAAAAAAGGCACAACAGCCTGAGGCTTTAACATGGCCCTGACTTGTATTAAATCCATAAATTAATAGTGTATACATACAGAATACATCTATATAAATTCTTGCTGCTACTTTCTCAGTTCTGTAATTCAGTGTTGTATTTTAGGGATAATCCTGAGCTGCCAGCATTTGAAGACCCTAGAACTGAGTGATGCCAGGCCACCAACACACAGGCGATACAGAGCCGATCTGTGGGCCTGTGGCAGTGGCCAACTGTCCAGACATCCTGCAGCCAGCCAGAGTAGTAGCTGAGTGGGCTGCCAGATAACTGAAAATCCCAGGCATACAGACAAAAGAGACAATAAGACAACAGATAACTTGCAAAAGATATGCCTTATCACTAAAAATTACAGAATTTACAGGTATGAGATAATAATCCTTGAGCTTCTTGCTTGCAGGGGCAACGGATCTACAGAGGTAAAATCCACAGAGTTTCAAAAAGACTACCTGAAGGAAAGCTGGAAAAGTATCTCAAGCTGTTATACTGTTCCCATGGAGCTGGAAATTCGGTTCCCACTGACATCAGCAAGTAAGAGCCTCACCAGATATAGCAACCATCCCTGGGCAACACCCTAAACCCATATCCAATTCAGTGGCGACTCTGAAATTTGAGGTGATAAGCAGAGGCTGAAGACCAAACACAGAACAATGATATTCAGAAATATTCCATCTACCTGCCTTCTCACTCACTTGGACTACTTATTATATTTACATACTGGTAGCTTAATTCCTGGAGCTGTTAGAGAAACCAGTTGTCTGATGAAATTTAATGGCATTCAAGAGGCAACTAAGATCTCAGAGAAGAGAACTGCATTCTGCGGGAACATTTCACCTTCTGCTTTTGAAGTCCATGGTGGTAAAATTCCTATTATATGAAGTGTATGATTTTCTTCTCCATGTCAATAAGTAAAAGTGTTCCTCTAAATCCAGTCCTTTTTAATTGCTGAGGTGGTAACAAATGCAACATGCCATGGTCTAGTCCTGCATTTGTAGTGTCTACACCCTCGGGCATTCAAAGGGATTTCTTCTTTAGCTATAAATACATATATACACAGACACACACTTACACACACACATATATATATTTATAAATACATTTTGGCATAGGACTGTAATTATGATATAAAACGATTGCTTCCCTATTAATACCCAGCTCATGAATAATTTGGGAAGACTGAGGTATTTTCTTCTGCATTACAAGACTTAATTGTTTGGCTTCCTCTTTCATCTTTGGCTCTGAATTGCAATATATGCCTTTGCACAGCTTACAGATATCTAACATTTCTTTTGTCCCTTGCCCATAACATTTAATTCCTCTCCCACTGATTATTTATCTCTGTAATTTAAAGCTATATTATTTAATACTACAAGCTATAAAATGTTTGGGGATGCCATTTGTATGAAAGAGGCTCCATGACATAGAACTGTATTGTCCTACGACTCCAAGTTTTTCATATGTACAGTACATACCAGTTCCACAATTGTAGCACAACCATCCGTTCCATATCAATATATTGTTTATTTTTCAGGATATCAAACTGTACATGCTTTAAGATATATAGAAATAGAAGTACTTTTTTTTCTGCTGAAACATTTGATCTTTAGTGTCTTAAACTAAAAGGAAGCAGAAAAAGCTTTTGCTCAAGTAGCAACAGTGACCTCTAGTGTGTTTTTTAAATTTCTTCCATTGCATTTACACCCATTGTTCCTTTAACCTTTAGGGCATTATTTAAGAACAATTTTCCGGATAGTATTTGGACTAATTTTCTTATTGAGTCTAGTCTATACCAGAGTGTGATTCTTGGGCGATCTTCTTTTATCCTCATAATCTATGGTAAAGTAAGTGTGTCTTCATTAATGACTATAATTATCATATATAAAGTTGTCATTTAAATGAGCAATCATCTCTCTCTCACACACACACACATACACACACAAATTGAGCTTTATTTGTAGCAGGAACTGAAATTTGGCTAAATATCCTATTTAGCTTCAAGCAGTAAACATCAGGAGCACAGATTGCATTGGTTGACAGAGTTTGTCAGCCAAGACCACAGTTGGGTTTTTTCCCCCCCCTCTATTTCTGTTTTTTTTTTTTAACCATACTAGTCTATACCACGCACAGATTGTCTTTCAAATGAGGAATGTTGCAAGAACACTCCATAGTGCATACAACTGTTAAATTGGCACTGCTGTCACTAAGCCTATGTCAGCACTTCCAATCTAAGCTGCTATTTTCAGGAGTTTAAAATTCAGTTACATGAGCCGTTATGTTACTGGCACTTTAAGCACGTGGCCCTTCAGGGAAGAAGGTTATTCTGAACTAGAGAAGCATGTGCTGGCGTTATGGGCGGATTTTTGTGCATGCCTGTGTGCGTGCGACTGTCTGGGCATTAGCACATTTTGGAGGCACGTTGCAAATATTCAGGCCTGACTACTGAGTCCCGATAAACTTTTAGAAAAGCAAATAAAAGATCTACTTACGACACCTGCTCTCCCCCTCCTTCTCCAGATGTCAAAGCCAGCCCTTCCTTTTAGTAAAATGTTTCTCTAAGCTCTTTTGATTTTTAAAAAGAAAAATGAACTGTTGATGAAGCTGGTTAAGTCTGGTAGTCATGAGACAAAACTGCTTGCAGGTTAAAGAGCGCAGATCCGGGGATACATTTTAAAAGCAAAGCAGCTGCAGACTGCATGTGTACAGGTTAACAAAACTACAGGCCAAAGAATAGCTGAGCTCGCTTATGTGCTAACAGAAACAGACACTCTGCGCCCTAAATTATGTTTGTCACATGGGCACCAATATTTTAAAGCATGACCCTGATTTCACTCAGCCTTTCATGTTCTCATGGAAACACCTTCCCCATAATGCTTTGTCTGAGCCCCAGTTTAGCCAGCATTCGTGCTTAACCTTAAGCAAGTGATCTCAGTGCAACTATTTATGTGCCTAATGGAGGATGCATCCTCAGCTGGCTTGATGTGTCTTCTGCTTTACGTCACCAGTGAAAGAGCATCTCCCATTTCTTTGTTTCAGAGGCAGGGATCCTTGTGATCTATCAAATCACTAAGATGTATTTTTTAAGAAGATGACAAACCGGGACTCCATCTTTCAGTCATGGTGCTGAACTTCCAATTTTCCTTCCCACAAATGTGTAAATTAGGGATGGTTAATTTGATTCCTCTGGCTTTTCTCAAGTAGTGACAGCACCCCAATGCCATTTTTTGTTTTAATTTAAGGGTGTCTGGATCCAGTCAAGGCAAGGGAGGAAAAGCTTTGCTCACATATTTAGATGAGCAAATGAGTTTAAGATATCCAGGAAAAAGATACATATGGATTATAATATGTAGACCTTCAATGTGCTGACTGCACTGCGGTGGAGGAGGAAAGTCAGTTTTCTGCTTGGCTAATAGAAAGGAAAAAGAGCAATAAGGAAAAATGCGACGTTGCAGGGGTCCCGGACAGGTCTCATGAAGGACTGCATTCCTGGCACACCTTGACTCCCATGGGCAAAAATTGGGGCTTGGTACTGAAAAAATTAAAATCAGGGATTACAGCAGTGCAGAGCAGATGATGAGAGTGGTACCAAACCTGCAGCCTCACAGCAGGGCAAGAGAAAAAGGCTACCCTGCTTTCAGGTGCTGGCAGCATGCATCTGAAGTAGACAAAACATCTTCTGACCTCTGGGAAGTACAAGTGGGACATCATGGCTCTAACATATTTGGGGAAAGGGGAGCGCTTTGCGCCTAGCCAACCTCAGGTTGGTCCAAGGAAGAAGATGGGAAGAAGTCAGCCGAAGCTAAGAACACGAGACTTTCCCACAATTTGGGGTGAAACCAGCATCTCCAGGAGCCCCGACCACAGACTTGGCCTCACATTGGGTCTTGTTCAGCACATATTCCCCAAACTGGGCATCGTTACCGCTCCTGCCTCCTGTTCGCTTCCTGAGAACCCACTTTGCTGAACTGGGCCCTACCTCAGCAGAGCACACCCTGCTTTCAGGCTGGTCCTTCCTCTCCAGCTAAACAAAATCCCGTATCAGGGTGAACAACATTGTCTGATGAATGCTGGTTTCTCCTGATTTTTCAGAGCTTTTCTTCTTTTCCCCTTACCCATTCTGTAAACAGCATAAATTAGTAATCAAAAAGATACAGCCCTCTGAATCTTTTATGATGGTGTGAGCGAGAGAGAAATTTGCAGACCAAAGGCTCTAATATACACATATTTGTAAAGGTCTTCTTTGTTTAAGAAGAGTGAAAAGGCTGGAGGCTTGTCCCTCCCCTCACCTGCTCTTTTTGAGTTAATTACAATCTGAATGAGCTGCCTGTCTCAGGGTCTTTCTTCAGGGCACTTTCTTGCACAATACCACAGATCTACATCAATTATCTCTGAAATCCTTTTATTACTTAGTTTTAAAATAGTCACTTGTAAAAAAGTTAGGCTGCAGCCCCGAATAACTTGAAATGCTGCTGGAGCACAGATAGAGCATGTGATTTTTGATTCTTCTCTCTTTTTGCTCATTTCCCAGAGTCAGCATATATACATGCATGTGTACGTATCGTGTATGTTTATCATGTACATTTATCATGTATACTGGAGTAGGCAGATCTATACAAGGCCTCTTGCAGCAACGGAGTGGAGGGAGCCCACGCTTCACATTAATACCCACGTGTCCGGCCTTTATTGCCCCAGTATAAGAAGTTTGGAGCAGCCACTGAGACTTTGCTGAGAGCAAAGGCTCTCTGCAGATATATGCCAAATCCTGAAATACGACCTCCTGTTTTGTCCTCTGTGCAGATGGCAACCTCTCTCCTCTCAGAGCAGAGACCTGTGGGTTGCAGCTGGACTGAATCAAGCTCCTAGTTTCAGGCCATTTCCAGCAGAAGGGCTGCTCTGC
>Ga0181612_145333_pt1 | contig 15247 bp, 8 predicted proteins | sample HoacroProtozoa21_FD_119630 | JGI IMG/M metagenome (GOLD analysis project Ga0181612, IMG submission 119630) | Hoatzin crop microbial communities from Cojedes, Venezuel. Combined Assembly of Gp0051906, Gp0051904, Gp0051908 | reverse complement strand
AGGGGAGATGAGATAACAGGAGGTAGAAAAAAAAGAACGACAGCTTGTTGAGTGATTTTTCTTAAAGAAATTTTCCAAAAAAGTTCTTCTTTAAAGAAAAAAAAAAAAAAAAAAAAAAAAAAAAAAATTAAATTAGATCTAGTAAAATGCTATAAACTCTCTTTGTTGGAAAATTTCTAAATTAAACTTCTACAGAAAATACAAAAGAAGCTTGCAGATCTTTCATCTTTTCCCCTTGTCTGTCCCCTTGTTTATCAGTAACAGAGAAAATCTGTCTGGGAAAAGATGCAGAGAAATACTAAACATTTTTTTTGTTCCATCTGTAAAAGGAAACAGTATCTCTCTGAAACACTTCAAATGGCATATCCCTCTCCCGTATCATCACACTTACTATATGTAATGTTACAATAGTATTTTGAAAATATAGTCAAATAATGTAGTGCATAAGAAATGTATTTTCTGGTTTCACCAGAAGGAGTTTGGTGAGCAATTGATTCACTGCTACATGCGAATTGCTAATGCTTCTCTCTCCAGAACTGAGTATTATCTGTGCGTAGTCCACCCACGCTTCCTGGCATGCTTGGCAATGCTCGCAGTCAAAGGTGACTGGAGGGCTGATGGCCCTTTGAGGTGGAAATACTTTGTAGGTGAGAGAGACAATATCCAGGAAGGACAGAAAAGTAGCCATTGAGTGACAATGTACATTAAAAAAAAAAAAAAAAAAATCCTGGAACGGGGGAGTTGAATCTTAATATTATTTTTGATCCTTTGGAGCTGTAAAAGCAGGCCAGGAGTATGGAAATGCAGGAACTTTCATATTATGTGTGTTACATATTTCTCACAAACATAGGAGGGTGAGTTTGTACTGAACTGGTAGTAGACTGAATTAAGCAGACAGCACTGGCACTGTAGCCATAACTTGCCGAGAGTGACAAAGCTGAAATTGGCAACTGCAAATTAAACACACCAAGGTTTTTGATATCGTTTTGTTTAAGATAACAAGTGAGACATCTGCAGAAACTGATGTGAATTGTCTAGATTCCCAGACACTTTTTGCATCAGTCGAAGTTTGGGAGTGTGTCTGTCTGCACATGTGATCTTTGCTACGAGTGTCTGGCACAACGTGATCCTCAGAAGCCATCTTCACTCCATCTGTACTAGGGTCTTTGCTGATGTCATTAATTAGGAAGATTTTTTTTCGTTTTAACAGGAGGATATGGAAAGGATGAAGGCTAGTCTTGCTGTGTTCAAATCCTGAAGACTGACTGCAAGTTCCCCAGTCCCTTCCTTGCATCCAAGATAGAAGGTTATGAAAATGATGTGGGTTGCAGTATCGCTGAAGTTTGGTTGATACTTGTATCTCTAATCGTCTTCTCATTGGACCTATGTTCAGTGGTTCCTTTGCTTCCCTAGCTCTTGGCAGAGGTGGTAATGAGCTGGTTGCAGCTCAGTGCCGAGCAGGTGATAACAATGAGGATTGTTCAGGAAGAATGGGTGGGACCTTCTGCCTGCCTCAGCTTGTATGGTATACGTCCTATACTATTATATGACCTAAAGGCTTTCTCTCAGTCTGGAGGAGAGGAATTGAGCCATATGAAATCAGTTACGTTAGTCAGCTGCTTGCTTTCAGACAAGTATGTATTCGTGAATCTTTAGATTTCTTGAGCAGAAAATACAGACACAAAGTAAAAATGAAGGGAGGCAAAGAAGTTTGCAGTGGATCCATACATATATTGGGTATTTTTTAAAGATAATTTGTGTCCATTTTGTCTCATCTACTGGTGGAAAAATAAAATCTTTCTCATAAGCTACTGGAGGAAAAGAAATTAGAAAGAGTTAAGAACTTGGAGATCAGAAATTGGGTAGGATGGGGACATGGGTGGGAACAAGCCAACAAGGAGATGCAGAGTATTTTTGGTTTGGATCTTTTCTGGTCTGCACTAAATATCATATGGTCTGAGTAAGTTCGAATGAATTTTCAGTTAGGGTTGTTAAACATGGCAATGTGGGCTGCACGTTCAACAGGACAGATTTATGAACTTAACTCATGCAGGCGGTTAGACCTGCATGCTGTTGGCTGTAAAAGGAGCCAGTAACCTTGGTATGAGTCCCTCTGCACCTGCTCACTTGAAGGTCGCAATGTGATAAAAACCACAGTGCTCCTGATCACTGAAGAACCTGTAGCTCCCTAGGAAAAAATGCATTACTACTACTACTACTATTTAATGCATACATCGCCTCTACATTCATCTTCATTGACTATCCAGTGCCCACCCCTGAATGTAGATTGTACATAGTGCAGATGGTTTTGGTCAGCCTCAACCATCTTTACAGTGCTAATAAGATCTATGTTTCTAATTTGCCTTTTGTTGTTCTTCTGTCAGTCTGCCTTAAGACTCTGTCATTAACACAGTATGAAACTTCCAGTACGAAAATTTAGGCAGATGCATTTAAGATGTATTAGGCTGATGGACTGAGCTTTAGGATTAGTGATGCCTTTTTTTTTGAGGGGGGGGGCATGGGGTGGTGTGGGTGCAATTTCATAAGGTGCTTTATTCATTTGCTGGTATTTATAGGGCTTCTGTTTTTCCTATATGTATATTGTACTGTTCTAATTCTTTAAACAAACAATTATAATTTTTCTGGTCTTATCTTTTACAGTGAATCTTCTCCTTGGGGATCAGAGAAATATCTTTTCATTGTTAAAAAGAACATGTCTTTTCCACTTTAATGCACCATGGCTAAGCTGATAATACTCATATGAGGCTTTAGTATTTGGAAGCATGTTATATACATTAAATCCTGCAAAATTCCAATCAAGTTAGTAAGTATTTTTTCCCACATGGTACAGATGAAGAAACATAGTCAAAGTAGTTAAGCTCCTTGCCAAACCACACAGTGAGTTAAAGACGGAGATATGATTGGACTTTGTGGTTCCCCATCCATGTTCAGACTAGTAAAGTATATTGAACCTCTGGGTTGTTTTTCTAATGTAATGTAATATCCAAAAACTCTCTTTGATTTCTCCGTGTAGAGTGAAAATGTCATTGACAGAAAGACCATTTGATTTTTCTCAGCCTCAAGGAGAATGCGAATTCTTTTAGAACTGAATTTTTCATCAGAAAATTGTATGCTGACTTTTATACGTCACAAATGCCATATGGACTCCTAAATATGGAGAGAGAATAATTATGAGCCCCTTTGTACTGACTCACTTCTCTGATTTTTTTTTTTTTAACTGCATTTTAAGGATTCAAAAGATGATTGTTAATGTGGTGTATTGCTTCTGTTAGATAATCTTAGCTTTTTAACTGAATAGGGCCGTGCAGTGCCTTATGATTAATTACATGTACAACAGGTGTTGATCTTGTTGGACCGAGATTATGAAGTTCTCTGCTATCCAGGTGGTCTGTTTTAATATAAAAAGACCAGTAGCATAATGAGTAAGAAATTGAACTAACGAGCGGGGGGAAAAATACTTGAATGCATTAATCACCTTTAATAAGCTTAGCCAGCTCAGCACAGCTAATCAGCTGGGAAGTCCTTGCTTTGAAGAAGCATCAATTGTTGTATACCCAGTAGGGTAAATAAAAGATAAGCCAAAAGCGGTGGGAAGGGTGTTTGTACATCTGAAAGCTTTCAAGATTTTCCAAATATAAGGCACCTGGTATAATGGTTTTTAAAATTAGTCAAAATGAAGATGCAGTTACCTTTTTGGTAATGAAGAGATATGTCATTCAAATGTGTCCAGATGTACTAGTATGGCAGTAATTATCGAAAAGTATTGGTTATTTGCAGTATAGCTCATGTAGGCTTTTACACTTTGGAAGGAGCAATGGTCCTACCTTAGAGGCCTCTAATGAGCCCTGTTCATCAACCCTGAGCTCAGATATTTGGCTAAGATGTACTCTTCTTTAACCATATGTGCTGAGAAATCCCCTCCTCACACAATATTCTCCATTTCATATACCTCCGTTCTTTGTATTTCACATTCCTTGACAGAGAACGAAGTGTCTGTCTAATGCTTAGTTAACAGCCTTTTTAGCATAACATGAGTAAATTTTTCTTTCCCTAATATCATAAATATGTTCTTAACTCCTGGTTTTGCAACTCTTACCCATACAGTAGCAACGACTGTAGTTTTGCTGTTGTTATGTTGTAAGCTATGAGACAATTGCAGTGTACAGAGACATGACAAATGCACAGAACCTGAAATTATGGAATCCACCTTTTCTTGAGAACTTCAGCAGTACTTCTGTGTTGCTGATATTAGGAAAAACTGCTTCTGATTCTGGAGTTTTCAGGTTAGGACTGTGCATATTTCAATGATGTTGCAATCTTTTTCATGCATGCTCCCTCAGCAGCTTCTCCAGGGCCGGAAAGGAAGGACAATACCTGTGGCATTCAGAATGTGGTTTCCTCAGGTTATTCATGTGACTTTTCCCCCACAACTACTTACATGCTTTCTTTTTTCCCTCCTCTCCCACCCTGTGAGTTTTCCTTGGCAGCTGAGACACATAGTGATCTTGAAGGGTTTTCCCCTCTGTTCTGCTCTTTTTTATTACTTGTAAGCAGATCAGCTTTAACTCATCTTTTTTTAATTGAAAAAAAAAAAATTTCCTTGCTCTCCCATAATGCTCAAACGGCTAAACAGGTCTTCTGCAGACTTTCCAGACCAATTCATCTTGGGGATGAAACGGAGCAAACAAAGTTTAAATGTTTCAGAGTAAGTGAGAAAGTAGGATTGAAAGGGAAGTCTGACCGTACTTCACAACCATCACCTGAGCTAGAAATCCTGGTGTGCTGATATAAAGGCATAGCTGGCCATTCTGAATGATTTCCTGAGAAGAAAATAACACAGAATATTTTTTGATATAATACAATCTGTCCAGTCTGATCAGCAGGTAAGGTATTGTTTGAAGTGTGACTACAGCTGTGTAGAGGCAATGGGTTGCAGCAAGCCACTTGCACGCTCCCCTGGTATCTTGGTTTAACTTTTCCAGTACAGTGGGAATCGGAGTCCATGATCACATCAAGGCAAAAGCAACTACTGTTATGTTTTCCTCTCACAGCTTCCATTTGATTACTAATGGTGGTTCTTATCGAACCTGGGGCATGTCTATACAAGTAACTCAACATAGGTGAAGCAGGACATTGATGCTGTAGCTGGCTGCCTGGGCATAACTCTCCTGTAACTAGCATGATCTGAAGCTCTTATACTTAGAGGGTAGGTAAGACCTAAAATGTTGGCAGCATGTGGACATGTTCAGTAGCCACTTATAAAATTAAGCTCCTGGGGTTTTTGTAGCTGCCTGGCGCACGATTTGGCAGGACCCATGCTGAACTGACAGAGAAGGTGATCTCACCCTCACAGTATTTGCATGTTGATGTACCTCATTCTCCAGTAATGTTGTGATTCGACTGAGGTTGCCACGTATTCCTTAACGTGTTCAGACGAACATGCTCAGGTTTGGCATGCCAGGCCAAGATGCACAACCAGGATGCTGGAGCGTGAGGAAAACCTCCAGAAATTGGATGTTCACTGAAATGACCATTGTGTCATTCATTTAAAATGGAGCCTTCACAAGGCTCCCCTTACTTCCCATTTAGTAGTTTCCACAGTGCTGTGACACAGCTCCAAGTCTGCAGGAAGTCTGGCTGTCTCAGTCAGGGCTCTCAACCCGAGGGCTTCACCTAGGATGAGATGGAAGCTGGGAGTAAAAGATGTGAGGGGCAGTCCTGTACTTGTGTTAATGCATCTGTGCCAATGACCCTGAAAGGAGTGACATGGATGTAGTGACTGCAGATGTTGTCTTCTTCAGTTAGAAGAACTGGACTGTGTCCAAGCTGCTGATAAATGTTGAGTCTGAAAACGGCTGGTTCTTATTTTGGGATATCGCCAGCAAAGTCCTTCATAATTATGATCCTTGAGGTTGGAGTACAGCAATTCACTTTTCCGGTTTGGGAGTGGGAAGGTAGGGGGAACAGCTGCTTTCTTCTTCCCTGCTCCTGTCCCAAAGGCTACACACTCTCAACAATTCTGGGTGCTTTCAGAACAGCACACAGCCTATGTGCTTGCTGTTGTTAACAACAGTGGGACCAAACATTCCTATTTCCCTAAAATGTGAAAACTTCTGATGTCATCTTACATTAGATATGTAAGAATGTCAACTGGACCTTGCATTGAATCTCTTACCAGACTGTAGCATTGTTAGGTAGCATGGAATGACGATGCTAATACACATCACACAGATAAAACTTCCTTCAGAAATCTCAGGCCAATCCAAGGTCCAACCCTTACGAAGTATCTTTGCTCCAGACTTGACTCTGGTTAGGCTAAGACAGGACAAGTTATTCATCCAGCACTTTCCCAGAAGACATCAGATGCTATGATATGTTGAAAACTTGACAGTGGGTTGTAAATTAAGACTAAAAATTGGTACATTTAGTTTTAATAGTCAGCTAGTAATACTGCAAATTCTCCAAAATAATTTCCCATGTCTTTCAGGGAGTTTGTTCAGTGACACGATAAAACTGAGGTATGGTTGTTCCATATGACAGTCACTGGATGTGGAGAAAGAGGTGGATGGGATGGGATAGCCCCTATAACTCTTACTCTCAGAAGTCTCAGAAGCAAAAATGACTTGCAGTCATGGATATAAATTTACCTCGTATTTCCCTGAGAAATGCTGTAATGATGAGTGTCGTACATTAAGGGAGTCAACCTTAAGCTACCTCCCTCACAGATTACTTTGCTTCCTGCAAGCTTACAGTGCTTGTGAGCATATGTGCGTGCTGTCAAAGCATGATTTCAAGAGAGAAAATAAGGTTCTAATGATAATTTGGTCTTGGCTGCACTCGGATTACTGTAGTAGTGAATCCTTTTTATACCCGATTTTCATTAGATTTTTTAATTCCCTTTTAGATACCTAAATTGTCATCTTTATTCCACAGAGTAGATGTGCAATTATAGAGAGCTGGCAGCATATTTTTTTTATATTGCAGTGTATTATAATTCCCTTTTTCTTCCACATGTCCTGCCAAACCTGAAAGTCCTGCAACTCAGTCAACATACAGATGAATAAAACAGATTGCTGAAAACCTTCTTGAGCTTCTGTACTGCTTTGAGAATTGCCAGAGGTCAAGCTGACCGTGTCCTCACAAAGGAAGTTAAATAGTAAAACTTTCTTTAGCCATACAAATAAAAGAGAACAAGGAACGAGGAAGCAATGTTGCTCAGCAGTGATGCAATCAAAAAGTTTGTAGTCTCCCAATAAATAAGTTGATACTTTGCCTCCAGTTTTTAAACAAATATGATAATTTGAAGTGTGAAGGTGAAATCAAGGCTTCTATTGAGAATGAGACTGTAGAGTGAAAACTGGTGCATCTGAGGTAGAAGTACGACTGAAGAACTTAATGCACTCAAGATGCAGGTAGCAGATAGTGTGCATTCCAAAAAATTGAAAAATCTGGCAGTGCGCAGTGGAATTCCACCACTGAAGATTTTTAATGTATTTGTCAAGCTGATGTTGTGACTGTGGAATAGCAAACGTATTATCCACAGACATAAGGAAATGTGAAAAAATTATCTGGGCAACTACAAACTTGTTAGTCTGGCCTAAGAAGTATGCAACTCTTTGGAACAAATTATGAAGGAAAGTATTATTAGACGAGATAGTAAGCAGAGAATGTGATAAAAATGTAGTGTAGTTTTAACAAAAGGTGATCATGCCAGACTAATCCTATAGTGTTCTTTGATGTGATAACTGATCTTATAGGCAAGCCAACTTGTGCTAGATCTAACATTTGTTTTTCAGAGAAGCATTTAGTGCAGTGCTACATAGCAAGGTACCAGTTGAGAAAAGGGTAGGGTTTGGTATTGTAAAACTAGTGAAGGGAAGAAAACATCATTGTTGGTTCCAGGGAGATGAATAGTAGAAGATATCAAGGATTGCAGGGCAAAAAAAAAAAAAAAAAAGTGCTTGTGCCAATGACATATGTTGCTGTGAGCAACGTCAGAGGCATGGATGTATGAAGCATTTTAACACTTGGGACAGCCTAGGTTTTGAATGACCAAGAATTTAAGATTATGTGGTACAATGGGTGAGGTCATGACTTTGGGAACACCAGCATCAGTTTTTGTTGTAAACTCTGAACTTATCAACCTGAAATGGAGTAAAAGAAGTAGTAATAGTTGTACTGTAAGGATGTACAACAACTACTGCAGAGCAGAGCATAGCAGTTGAACAGAGGACCATTGTGAGCTACCTTGTGATCCAACCACGAAAAAGGCAAATAGAGTGCAGGCAACTATTTACAGTAGATGTGTGAGCTCTTAATGATTGTAAATAAGGCTTTGTATACACAAAATAAGATGTAACTTCTAGTCACCTATATTCAACACAAAGTGATTTACTGGAGCAGCTTCAAAGAAAGGCTAGCACAGAGGACTGGGAAAATGGAGAAACTATTTTATGAGTGGAGTTGAAAAGTTTGGCTCTTTCAGTGAAATGAAGGCAGAGAACAGGCATAATTGCTGTCTATAAACAAAACACGTGGGTAAATAATAAAGGTGGGGAAAAAAGTTAATCCAAAGAACAGTGTTGGCAGCAAAGCAAAACATTAAATTGGTCACAAATACAGTTAAGATGGAAATCAAAGTTTTCTAATTGCCAACAAAACTGTGAAGTTCTGGAAAACTTTTCTAAACGGACAACAAAGACAGCCAACTTCTAAGATGCAGTATGACAAGTCTATGCGCAAGATTATGTGTCATAGTTATCCAGTTGTGAAGGGTTGTACTGGGTGTTCTTGGTATTCTGATGCCCAAAGCTTGTGTTACAGCTCCACTATGAAATCAGTCTGCAGCCAGCTCTTATGTGTAGCCCCAGCACATTCCAAAGGAATTGTTGGTTGCAGTTACGACTATAGAAACATATCATTCACCAATGTTTTATTACTATAAAGTATAGCTGAATGTCTGTTTGCTAGATGAATACGCAAAGTTGCACAGAACTTGTCTACAATACAAAACCAAAAATTATCTGTGTTTGAAAGTGCGTAAAATGAGGCATTGATCTGTGAAGACAGGTTAAGATTTAGGCAAATTTAGATAAAGACGGAGAAAACATTTTCTGTAAACACAAGAACAGGTTGTAGGCTGGCACATATTAGCAGACTTAAATCTACAATTGAGCTACATCAATTCCCTTGTTTTAAGCTTGTTGGTATGGCAACCTATGGCCGAAATTGTCCATAAGGAGTTTTCTTAGCACTTGGATCTTTGTCTCCATTGCTGTCGATGCTTACTGCTAATTTTCACCGTGTCAACAAATTCAAGGGGTTTGTGGTTGTTTTTTTGTTTGTTTGTTTCAAAATCATTTGGACCCCAAAGTGTAGCATTTTTCCAAGGGGACCTTATATTCAAAGACCTTACAGCATCTTTTTTGTGCTTTAGTCATAGCTTCTATATTAGTTTAACAAGTTGAATTTCACTTTTGATATTGAACCAAGTGTGGTCTATGGGCTGTTTAGGAGTGGCTCCACAGAAACTACGCTATTGTCCAACACCACTACTGTTTAGAAGACTCACTTCAAAATTTGTAGCCCATAGTCCCGGATGTGGCCTCTGAAATAGGCTTTATTACACTGGTCCGGCCACACTACCTTCCTGTTACTCCCAACTGGACACGGCTTGGAGGCTCGGGGTGAAACCTACGTATCTGTATTATGCAAATACAATTCCCCAATTCCAGCAGTAGCAGCTGTATTAATTCCTAATGTGGCTGTAGGGGCTCGGCGGGGCTGAGCCCTGCCTCCCTGGCGTCATCACTATTTTTGCCATCCCCAAATAGGTGATGAGTAATTACTTGTTCTTGATTTACTATTCAGACCATAGTAGTTCAGTTACAAAGTAAACATTTTTGTTGGCTGTGTCCTAACGCAAAGACCAAGACTGTTTCACAACCACCCCTTATTTTAGGTTTTAATTGCTTTACTTTGCTGTCAACTGATGGCCCCCTCCCCCACACCCCGAGCCCTCTGCCCCTCTCCCTCTCTTGATGCTGTGGGTTTTTTCCTGTTCCCACACTGCTAATCTGATGAGCAACAGTTGCAATATCATGGGGCCCTCTCTGAAGAAGAAGAAAAAAGGAAGGGGGGGGGGGGGAAATCCTAAACACTACCTTGTTTGCTTTTAGAGCTCTCCCGCCTTTTCAGTAGAGGCTGTGTTAATCCTTGCACTATGAAGGGAAACTCCTATGTAAATCTAACCAGAGCTCCATGCTCTCCTCCTTCCCCCCTCCAGCTCCCGTATATGAAGTGATTGTTCTCCTCCTTTCGAAATGACAAATGATTGGTTGCTTTACTCCCGGCTTTCAGCACGTTTTCTTTTACGGCCCTGTATTCTGGGGCTGATTCTTGCTTATTTCTGTTGACACATCTGGCTGACAGCCCTCCCCAAATCTATTAAAAATAAATAAAATTATGCTTTAGTGTTAAATTGAGCACATGACTTTGTTTCTGTTCCCTCATATTATGCCATACAATCTTGTGAATTTATTTTCCACCAGGATGCTCAAAATAAGCCAAGGCATTTCTAGATTTGAAGATGCAAAAACTGATGCAACTCAACCCGGAGCAGATTGCAACTCCTTCTTTTTTTTTTTTTTTCTTCCTAATGCTGTTTCTTTTTTTGTGCTGCATAGCCTTTTCTGGTTCAGCCTGCACTCCAAGGCTAGATTTTGATGTCAATGATTAGTATTTCTAATCGGTTGAACAAGGACAATGTCCCTTCTGCTGCGCAGAGGACACGAAGGCCCAGGCACTGATTCTGATCCCCTTTGCAGCCTTTTGGCTCCTCTGGGCACTTTCCGCCATGGCTGTAAATCAGGGGAAATTCCACCCATCCCCTGAGTGAGTGTGGTTAGAGATTAGAGCTGTAACCGTAGGGGAGCTTGGGTTCCCTAAGGTGGGCAAAGCAGATCGTGGTGCAGGACAAAGCCCACGCACGCCTCCACCGTGGGCTCTGCTCTTTGCTGTGGATGGGGGCTCCAATGGTCTCCCTTCAGTGCTGGCTCAGCAGCTGCAGATTTGCTGCTTTGGGGGAAATGACTCTGGATTTCCACCTGTAAAGCAGATTCCAGGGCTTTGTTCTGCCCTGACAAGGCGAACTTTGCTGCTGGCAGGCCATGCCTGCTTGGCTCCTGGCAGCATCCGAGGGGCAGAGGCTGAGGGCCTGGTCCAACTTTCTTTGATATCAGTGGGAGTCTGCAGTTCTTCTGTGCCCCCAGGATGGATCCGTGAAGTGGCCGTACAGGTTCAGGCTTCACTTCTTTTATTTTTCCTGAAACAGTTAGTAAGTTAATTTACATGAGATGTGCACCCTGGCAAATGCCATCTCCTAGCTATTGTTTCAGCTAAGCAGCTGTCATTTGCGTAACATTATGCATCCTTCATTGTACCATGCTAATTTTTTGAGGGGCAATTTTTCTACAATGAGCACTGCGGCTTCTAACAGAAACCTCTTTATGGCATTGGCCCCGGGGAGCTACAAGCCCTGCCAAAGCAAACAAAGGCTTATTGCTCCAACTGGGCATGTCTGTGCCTTTAATACAGCGTGAAGTTCACAGAACACTGCATCCAATCTGCACATAGTTAACACCTGGTCCAATGCCTTCTGGCAATTAATCAAGATATCAATCAGTGATGACAAAAATTAATAAATAATCCATGCTTGCATATTGCACATTCTCAGAATGGGAGAATTTGCATTGACACTTACAGTCCATTTACATTTTTTGACTGAGTTTTCAGCGTGTGATACTGTACAATGCTATAATTATTGATGTGTAGAAATAACTGGTACCTTGAGCACTTATGAAAGAGTACAAAAAGCTGCATTAGTCTATCTTAGTAGAAAAAGCTTTGACCTCATTGAATTACAGCCCCAAACTTTGATGTAGGGCCGCAAAACTCCTCTATTGCTAGCAAATACATCAGTGGGGTTAGTCTAACTTTGTCTTCTTTCAAAAGCAGTGGAGTGGTTTGAGGTTGAACATGGCTTATTCTTATCTCGCTAATTAATGGGAATGTTTTCCTATACCTTAAACCAAATTCCACTGTTACACCTTTGTTAACCCTGAGCAAGTACCCAAACTTCTTCCCTTTTGAAGTAACTTGGAATTTAGCCACAACTTCAAAGGAAGGAAGATCTGTTCCTCTCCTCATTTAGAATCCATAAAAGTACTCTGGACCATGTTTATTTTATCAAAACAGAGGCAACATTTTGCAAACATAGGTGCACAGTCACTTGTACTGGCTACGCGAAGGTGTTACCAAAGGAGTGGCTTTTCTTCCCTGAAAACAGAAAACCCTTGGTCAGATATGAACAAAGGTGTCCTCTCTTTTGTAAATGCTGGTACTTGTTCTCTAGTGATTCAAAAAAATACTCCTGGCAAGGAATGAATCCTGTATTTTTTTGTTAGCCTAGAGAGTCCTTACTGCAATGGTTAGAAATGGTAATTATAAATCACTGTCACAAATGGTTGTTCTCCTTCGCAGCCCAAGACAGGCTGTGGCTGTACAGACCTGGAGTTCAACATTTGGTGTCGCTTTTAGGTCAGGGTTGAAGCTCATTAGTGGAGCAGGGGTGGGAAGTTTCTTGCGCTTTCACAGCATGTTTCTGTCCTACCTGCTCTGTGAATGAGCAGCACTCTCCTTGAGTGTCAACTAGGGTAATTAAACTCACTGAAGAATGTCATGGCTTTGAAACAGAGGGTCATGCATGGCCAGGTAGAGCCAGGAGTAGGTGAGGAGAAGTTCTACCCTGTACCAACCTACTGTGCTGCCCTGGTCTCTCTTGAGCAATGTTCTGGCAATCGCACCGGACAGGGCAGTGGCTTTCCAATGTGGATAAGTATAGCCTTGGAAATAGTAGTTTTGGTGGTCCCAGCCTAAGTGTGTAAATCATGCCAGGACCTGTTAGAACTGGGTAAACGTAGTAGTTTCGCAATGGTCTGGCACATGAATCAAGAATGTAATTCTGCCACCTGAACTCAAAGTCTGGTGCCTCCAAAAGGTAACTTCTGAAATATTTCTGGTTTGGCTTCTGAATTATTTGGAGTGTAACAGTTCCTATGAACTTCATGATTTAAATACTTTCCAGAACAAGGAGACAAGAACATTTAAACTGGCTTAGTAGAAAGGCATTTAACATAAAGAGAGTAATAAAACTACATCACCTGTCACATGTGATCTTTATATGACCTTAGCCACAGAACAATAAATATTACATAACCACACTAAAAGCAGTTTTTAACATCATATATTTATATTTAATAAGTCGTGATCTTCTTTCCTTGAAGATGCAATTTTGATGAGACACTTTAAGTGAGATCTAAAGCCAAAAACTTTGTGACTGGTTATGTAATGCTTCTAGTGGGGCATCATTTAAAGGCTGTTTGAATGAAAACACATTCACTTTGTTTTACCGTGTTCCTTACTGAGCTAACAGAGCAGGAACTATACAGTCCTTTTTTACACAATTTCCTGTTTTCTACCTTTTTTTATGTTTGACTGTTGGGCAACTCTTCACCTAGATGCATAAAATTAAACTTGCTGAATACTGCCTAGGACAAGTGATCCGTTGCTATCCCCAATTATCAGTTTAACAGTTAGATTTGCACTTGCAGTCTATAAAAGAAAAATTATTGCAAGCTAGTTAGACTCTAATTGTCCCTTTCAAATTAACTATGTGAGATTCAGATTGCAATGTAAAAAGGCAACAAAGGAAATGAAAGTATCCAGCGTTAAACTGGCTTTTAATTACATTAGAAAGCCAAATATTACAACTGTAATTATTTTTTATTGGAGGAAGGCTCTGATTTTTTTTCATGTGCTATCCTGGTCTTATGATAGCTTTCGGGGGGAGTATCTGTGAAGAACAGATATGTGTAAAGGAAAAGCTGACAATAATTTCTGTGCAAATATAGGTAATGTAAATATTCAAAATCTGAAAAAATATTCAAACTGTTTTTTTTGACTCCTGTATGTTTCCTTCAAATTTTAGAGAGTTTTATACTGGCCATCTTTTAGATTGATGTGTCTGTCCGTAGATGATGCCCATAAATATGTAATATATAATGAGTTCGTTAATCCAACTCGAGAGAAGACCAGGTTTGCCCCTTCTTCTCCCAACAAGTTATAACTACTCTGTGCATTTAGCCTTTAGGCACTAGACAGCTGAAATAGAAAAAAATATTTAATAACAAGAGCTCAATAGGCTGCAGATCTCTGATGTCTGAGATGACTTCAGTTTTTGTGATGCGCTACAGTTAACCTAAGAAATATGATTTAATTCCACTTCAAAAGTATCCTGAAATCTTTGACATATGGTCTGTGGTCTATTAATCTTGATCTTAGCCTGACCTTTTAAAGGAAGAAAAGCTTTGTTTCTCTTTAAAAAACACAACCAAACAAAACACAGATATCTTTACATGGGATCCAGTAGTTGCAGCTTCAAAAAAGAAAAGCATTGAAATAAGTGCTTTACTTAAGTGCTTTAATTGTCTTATTGGCTTTACAGTCTAGACATTTTTTTCTTGCCTATTGGAAAACATTGACCTCAAACTTGCTTCTTGCACTGGAGTTCCCTGGTTGACTTTGGAGGATCAGGTACTTGAATGAAGTGATCTGAACTACGCTTGCTAGAGGGGGTCAAATATAATGATCGTCATTAATTAACATAATAAATTAATTAACATAATAAATTCATGAGGATGAATTAAACTCTTAGCCAGTTGATGCACTCAAGTGCAAAGAAAGGAGCAGTATCTATGTCAGAGGATATAAGCATTCTAGAAAGATTAATAGGGAGAAAACGTATTCTGTGTACTGGTTAGGTGATCAATAAAGTGTTGGGTGGGCATTCAGTGAGGCATGTTTTGTAAAACACTGAAGGTCCATTTTCCTTTCCTCATACCTTGATCTGATGGACTGTCACACCTGGTGGATAGAGACCTTGCTTCAGCTCCCGGCTTACATTAATTCATGAAAATCTCACACCCAGTTGTCACGTACCAGCTTTTTCATTGGATGAAATAATACTTCTTTCTCTGCAGTGCTTATCCCTGTGATCCATCCACAAAGAGCAATTGTAACCTTTTTAGCCATTATTTTGGTAGGCTTGCCACATGATACTGTTTCATTGTCCTACACGGCCATCCATGCAGTTGCTCATTAGAGCTTT
>Ga0181612_126361_pt1 | contig 15247 bp, 10 predicted proteins | sample HoacroProtozoa21_FD_119630 | JGI IMG/M metagenome (GOLD analysis project Ga0181612, IMG submission 119630) | Hoatzin crop microbial communities from Cojedes, Venezuel. Combined Assembly of Gp0051906, Gp0051904, Gp0051908 | reverse complement strand
TGAAGCGCCATACTTGCATGTTTTTTGAACACGTCCAGGGATGGTGACTCCACCACTTCCCTGGGCAGTTTGTTCCAATGCCTGACAACTCTTACAGTAAAGAAATTTTTCCCAATGTCCAATCTAAACCTCGCCTGATGCAACTTGAGGCCATGGCACTTGAGGCAGAGGTGCATGCCATTGAAATTGCAGGTGTAAGTGGTTAAATCAAAAGACATATTGGGATGAGTAGTTCCAGGTGCTGTAAAATGGCCTGTTTTATATTTTCCAACCTCTTGAAGTTGAGAAGTCTCTATTCTCTTGCCTTTGCTTGAGGAGATGCTGTTCAAACTATTATTGTCACACTGCGTACTAGCAGTGCTATGTGCTGCCTAGTACTAGTCATTGTGGAGCTGGGAAGATCGTTACAACAAAGAACATCATTCATAGAGTCATACGCATATGTGCTTTGCCAGCTCTACTTCATCACTGATGGGAAGATGGTGGTGTGATGGCTGTCTTTAATATTGCTATTATAGGAAAGCAAACAGAAATGTGTTCATGCAAAAGCGAGAATAAATCAAGGAACAGATCTCTTACCCAGAACTTTGTAATAGACCTTAGTGTCCTTTAAAATGTGACTGATATGCTCCAAAAAATGGCCTCACAATGTGTTCTCCTCGTGCCTTCCAGAATAAAAATTGTATTTTCTGGAACATATTGCTTCACCATGTCTAGAATATATTCTGCTATATACTATGCCACTTCAGGTAGTCCACTGAAAATACTTTGCTTGCATCATGAAGCATGGCCTGTAGCATGCCTTAGGGCATGGCACTTGTGGGGCTATAATAATAGCTGAGTGACTGTATACGCACTGTATAGTTGCTTATACTTGCTTCAACATAAAACAGCACATTTACACATTAGAGAAGCGCAAAATGGTCCATGTGGAGCTGCTTTCACTTGAGGCAAAGTGTCCTTGTAGAGGTCTGAAGTGTGAAGTGAATTTTATCATTTTAAATTGTACAAATAAGCAGAATAAAAGTTAAGTTGTATTCTTCTTCTTGTTTCAGGGCAGTTGAGGGCAAAGTTTTCCCTTTTTCTCTGCTTTTTTTTTTTTTTTTCAATTCGTTGGGAAAGATAGAAGGGCTAAGACAAATTATCTTTTTCTTAAGGGTGTAAGCCAATTTCCAAAGGAATATAAAATATAAGAAAGAATGTGGGCGGGAGTCTCTCAAAGCTGGGTGGACATGTGTGATAAGTAAATTTATTTTGTGTTTTATTATGTGGAGCTTTTTCTTTAGATGGGTGCAAAGTGAGAGGGAAATATTTGTGTTGGGTTCATGGTCTATTGAAAAAAGTGTTATGCTTTTCTCTTTCCCTGATAAAGCCCTAGCTATTGGACACACCAGTTGAGTATTTGAATATACTCAATCTTACAGGATGTATCACTTGCATCCTACTTGAAACTTGGGCATATGCAGAGGGGTAATGCAGTGTAGAATTTATCCCCTTTTCTTACAGGTTTTTGAGGAGGCTTGCTGTTCCTGAGAGTTTTAAAAAAACTTTTTCACGTCTTATGACTTAGTTATTTTCATTCAAAATTTTTTTTTTCCCCAAGGAGCATTCTGAACGATGCTCACCAAAAAATAGTAAACAATTTGAAAAACTTGGATTTAGTGATTCAGGTGGAAGTATCACCAGCGTGCAGTGGCAGATCTAGGAAGACTGTGAATCATGAACAGCAGCAGTAATTCACAGACCAAAATCTGGTCCTTTGAGCTTGCAACGCACTGTGACTTGCAGAGGAGTAAAACTGAAGTGCGTCCATGGAAGGCATTGGAACTACATCTGAGAATGAAGCCACTACGTCCCAGTCACCGTGCTATAATAGTATGCTGCAAGAAAATGCCTGCTGAAACAGCTGAGGATTCCTTTTTTTGCTGTGACTATGAAAGCTTTGGCAGTTGCCTTTTCATATCTACAGTGTCTGAGTTTCGTGGAGAGCTCAGGACCACATAATGAGGGGTGGTCTCTACAGCTACCTGGGCCTGAATAGACAGGGTAATCTGGAAATCAGCCTCTCTAGCATGTAGTTCACTATGTGTTAAGTCCCTATTTTAATTTACAGTCCAAAATATAGTTTCTTTGGCAGGGATTTATAAATCTGCATTTCACCCGTACGACCACTGCATGATAATGGAGCTTTCCCTGTTGCTGCCTCTATCTCCATGAAGCCTGCCTCTTAGGACACACAGAATTCAGCAGTAGGAATATCACCCAGTGCCAGTCCTCGCAAATGCCTAGCATTATTGAAAATGTGCTGGTACCTCACATTGCTATGCAGGTCCATGGTCATTAAAATTTTATCGTATAAACCCTGCCGTCTGCATAGAAGAGGATTTGAGAGCCTTGGCAGAGAATGATCACATATTTTATCAGAATCTTCTGAAAGGGAAAAAACAGCAGGTTCAGAGCAGGAAGGAACCAGAATAACATTCCCTTTAATTTAAATATAATATAATGTCAAACCCCTTGAAACTGACATTTATCTACTGTAGTTCATTTTAACTTTTTCCCCAGAGTGGCTTAATGTCCCATGGTTGCACAACACTTCAGACCAGTTGCACATGATGTAGTTTTCATATGTTTCTTCTGCAAGGCAGATATTCATCAAGCATGCCACAGACAGCTAAAGCAATAGTCATCAAGCTATAGATTATAACATTGATTTATCAGGGGTCAGAATGTCAGGTTAGTGGGTTTAGAGGCTAAGCCATTTGTGCTTCCTAGGACCAGTGCAGACAGAAACTGGTAAGCAGATAATTAAGCAGAGTATTCTGTGGGTAAAAAAATTAAGAAGTTTCAATTAAAAAAAAAATAGCTAAGCCATATATCAGACAAACTTTTTTGATTTGTTGTTAACAAAGGATCAAATAATATGAATTTGGACTGCTTGTGGTTTTACCAGGAATTTTTTTTAATTTTATTCTTAATATTTTGCTTGTGTATGTATGGTTTCCTTTCCAGTTACAATTAAAAAGAAATTAGAGAAAGAATATTATAAAATTAATTACTTTTTAAATATATATAAAATGTTAAAGAAATGCTTATTAAGGATTAATGAGAAAATACATGGAATTGGTGAATTTGAACCAACTCTTCCATAGTGGTAACTCCTTCCTTTATTCTCAACTATCTGAATACATATCTTGAGATAACTGGTATACAGAAATTACACCTGGCTCCCACTGAAGACAGAGAGAGTCTTTTTGAGTTTCTCAGCACCTCCTGTATTAGGATCTAGTTCCCACAGAAGGAGTACTCAAAATGTAATGCTTTGAATCCACAGCCTGTTGGCAATCTTCAGATTCGCAGGTTTGCCCCTAAAGAGAGGTAAAGTCCATAAGCAAAAGTTTCTGGCCCATAACCTGTATTTAGATAAATAAAACATACTTGTTCCTTAAATAAATAAAAGATAAAGATAAAAACCGATCCACTGCAGGTAAGAAGTATTTCCATTCTCGTACTTTGTGCATAGACAAAGTATTTCAGTGTTAGGTGGACTTCAGTGATTAATGAATTCAGGAAAGGCAAACACCAATGTCCCTAGAAGATGACTGGCATCTAACTGTTTGTGCTTTAAAAGTTAAAAGGGAACTTTTTTTCTGAAAAGCATTAGGACTAGTGCCAAAGACTTCAAAGGTACTTAAAAGAAGCACAAGTGTTTTCATTATTTAATGAAATTAAAGAGCAAAACCAAATGTATTTTCTTATTGAAAAGTAATGCTTATCCATAGAATTAACAACAGTGAGTATTGCATGAATGTTTCTTCTGGATTTCTTCTCAGTCTTTAATGTAACATTGGCTTTAGATCAGATGGCTAACTAGCAAATTCCCACCTTACCTTTGTACATGTACATATTATCACAGTGGTTTTATTTCGCTTGTGAGCTAAATGTGTTTGTTTTTTTCAGCTCTTGGCTTGCCTTCTCTTTTTTTAATAGATGAGTGCACCACCTTTGTTAATTTCTGTGTCAGTCTAGCTTTGTCTAAATAGAAGTATTTTGTTATGTTGGCTAGCCCCAAGTTTTTTAATAACTTAAGCAATGATTTACGTCAGGGAAGGCCTAGCACTACAGTGAGAAAATGTTGTGAAACTACAAACAACCAAAAATACATTGATGTTCAAAAAACTACCTGTCCTCTCAAAACAACTGTATATTCTGAGCTATGGGGTATTTTTCCTTTTCTAATTTTTTATAAGTGGCCAATTCTGCATGTGTGAGAGTTACTCACACTTTCATAGTTCTATTGAAGCTGTCTTAAAGAGGATGTGAATGGCAAAAGAACTGTGTAGCCACCATCTGCAAAAGAAGGAACAGCTTCTTCCAGTGTGAAAATCTCCATAGCTTCATCTTTGTCCACCCTTTCTTTCTACAGTACAGTCCCTCAGAGAAAGGAGGGTGGCAGGTAGACCACAGAATTTGAAAAGCTTTGGAGGAACAGTTAGGCTTCTATGAGATCCTGCTTCTGGTATCATTCTTGTAGACCACTGAGCTTATTCCTATGGGTTCAAATGCATTAGAAATAAATTAACGAGGCAATTTGTGTGAGAGATTTCTTTTTACTTTTTGTCTTTTACTATACTTTGGATGATCTAGCTTTTTATAGGAATAGTAATCATCTAGGTGACTATTATGAGTCACCTACTGAAAAATAACAGGGTGCTCTTATATGTTTAAAAAAATCTGCTATCCTTTTTGAGTATGAAGAAACTACAAGAAATTCTAACATATGCTTACTTTCTATAAAATATCAGCTAGATAACGATACTTCTGATCTCTGATTAGTATTTGTTGACAGGATTGCTATCAAGTGTTTTAAATTTAAAATTTGAAAATATTTTGGCACTGTCAAGGTTACAGAACATTATTTTTCTTTCCGGTGCTTGTAGGAATATTTCATATACTCGTAGCTGAAGTCTGCTTCCTTACCAAAAAAGATATGCCCTATTTTTAGAATGCAAATAACCTTTTGAATCTTGTAACTTGATTAAATCAATTTGGACTTGCTTTCATGGATCTAGCAAAAGAGAGCTCTGTGATCTTGGTATTCTTTCTTTGCTTAGTATCCGGCTGTAGCTCAAAGCATTCATAAATCTCTTCAAAGAAAGTACTAGAAGAATTCTCATTATAAGTATTAGCTAAATGATTTGGTTCTAATTTGTTTCATTTTCAAAACCAATTCTAAACTATTTCACAGAAGTATTTGGTAAAATCAAGTCAACACAAAACATCAATTAATAAAAACCCTAAGCCAGTCTGATTCAGATGGCTGGCATAATTTTGATTTCATACAGTAAATGTTGCACTAAAGTGTAAGTAAATGAGAACACAGCTTTCCCTATGTTCTAGAAAACTTGGCAGCTTTTACTAGGGGCGTATCTACCAACTATAATCATCATATTTTTATTATTTTTTGCATTACCTTAGCTGTGGGAAACATGATGAGTAAGAGCAGTCTCATAATGTATATTGATCACCCAGGTATTAATCTACTCAAACAATATTTACCACTCGCTTAGCACTTTTCATTGCTTTAAACATGAAAGCATTTTCAAAAGGCTGAGTGGGTCTGTGTTTTTCCATTTTACTTATGAAGAAAACAAAGCAGAGCACACCTAAGTGACTCTCCTGAGTCACAGCCTCAGAAAGGTGAGTGAAGTGACTTGGATCCTCATGCTCCCAGGGCTGGAAGGGGAGACAAACTTGGACAATTTCTCCAACTGTGTTTGTGCCTGCTTTTTCTGTAAAAGCACTTTTTTGTGTAAATGCCTCTCTAGATAGTTGTTCTCTGAAAGTAACAGCTTCTTCCATGCTTGTTCTGTCTCACAGCTTTTTTTTCTCTCTACCCATCTTTATTCCATTTCTAGGCTTGAAAAATGAGTGCACACAAATCAGCCATTGAAGATTTCTAGGGCTGAATACGAGGTTTTCTTGTTCATCCTCTTGATCATGGCATACAGTCAATCTTAGGAAAAGGTGCTTGTAGGGAAGTCTGGTTCAGCGCTTCAACTTTACCAGACGTAGTACTTCATTTTTATCTCTTTCTGCCAGTACTCCAGCAGGAGTTTTCCAGGGGGCTGGGACGATGTTTTGCAAGAGATAAGATAATATAGTGCACACACACTGATTCCTAAAAAGTGTACTTTCTAGCATACCGCATTGGTAGCACAGCAAGTAAACAACAATAACTACCTCTTCGGCATACACATCCACAGCTATCACTAAGAGACACTGCCATCCAAAACCTTTTCTTCCATACAGTACTGCACAGCTGGGCATGGGCACTGTGATTTATGATCCACTGACTGCAGTTCCAGCTAGCTTCCCCTGAACCAAATTTTTCTTTTAAAACAACCGGTCTCTGCTTTGTTCTTTGTTTGAAAAAAAAAAAAAATCAACCGAGTTTTCCACCAGATTTGTAAAGTTCCAAATCGTTTTTTTTTCAGTGACAAACACTTCTTCCATTGAGCCCTTTTACATGTCAGGGTGGAACCATCCCCAGGCTGATTTAAAGGAGAAAGGCAGAAATGGGCCACTCCAGGCTTCCTGTAAACAGTTTAGATGAGAACAATGTGCTAACAGTTCCACGCAGTTTTCAGAGGCGGCTGAATTTGCTGGATTGCTGAGTCACTGACAAGCTGTTGGGTGAATGAGACAATAATTCCTTTCAATTAGAAACTCATAGAGGCAAGAATATCCTTCAAATATCATGGAGGTAAAATGGAAATTCGGCTCCATTTCAGTGATGGATTCCTCCGCTGCCATAGAGCAAGCGGCAGACAATGGAAATGTGCATCTACTTAGAGACATCAAACTTCTTTCCTTCTTTTTATTTCTTCCTTTCGGTATTTCCTAACTATCTTTTCTACATTCATTTTACTGTTGGCTGGCTGTCACTGGTTACCATAGCAACAACCTCTGGTAGCAGTAAGTCTGGGATGCCCGATGTGAGCATCTTCACATTTGAGCCTTGCCAAGGCTAGCTATTAATCCAGGGTTATATATTGGCTCAACACTGTAAGATTGCTCTATTTTTCCCCCCTTTAGCTGGCTGGCAGTCTGCTTTTCCTGGGCTGGTTACTTCTCTTTCCTCCCATATCTACTGGGCAATCTGGTGTTAGTTTTCATTCTTTGATCTTTTTCTGTTGGCTATTTTGGAGGACTAGTTAGCTTAAAGATGTTTTAAAAAAATAACACACAACATGATTGCATTAAAGAACCTCTTTTTCAGTATGTTATTTAATGAAAAAGAAGGATTTGAGGTCATCTTGTTCTTTGGACAAATATTCACAGTTTATTAGAAAAATTTCACTTGCAATCTGTTTATATCTTTTGCATGGTGTAACAATGGTTCATTTTTTACTAGGGTAAGGGGGAGAGAAATATGTTTAGTGGTAGTATGTTTGGAGACAGGCAACTAGTATGGAAGAGATGTGAATGATGCAGCACTTAATGGCAGCAGTGGAAGGATATAGCAGTCTTTAGAATTTTTTAAACCCACATACCCTCACCATAAAACAACCCCTAATAGCAGTTGAAACCTTGCTGTAAAGCAGAAGTAGCAAAGTGGTTAAGAGTAGTTGGTTGGGAAATGAGAGCTGAAAGAGAAAACTGCAGTGCAGTGATTGGTTTGATTTGCTGAATAAATTGCTATGCTCAGATTCAATTTGTATCAATAGGCAAAGCACTGTACACCTGCAGAGCCTGTCACACTGGATATACAAAACTCTGACATAGCTAGTCTTAAACAATCTTTTTACTGATGTCAATAATTAAAGCCAAAAATACTCAAACCACCCCACCAAAAAAACAACCACTAGACTTATAGCATTTGCGTTTTTATTCCATATACGTGAAAAAAGCGAGTAATGTTTCTTTGGGGTATTTCCTTAAAGAAAGACAATACTTCTTATAAATATATGGAATATTGTAGTATTCTCAATGGATTATTTTAAAAGTAGCCAAGGGGTACTGTTCATTCAGTAGAAGGATTTCGCTTTATTAAACGTGACTGAAAGCTAGAAGCATAATATGCTGTCTCCTTAATACAGTGGAAATTGTACTTTAATAATTTGCAGCTATGATGTAAAATGGGTAAATCTGAAGGCTTTTACAGTTACACCCAGGCAATTGATGTTTATCCCTGTCTGCAATCTCTGTAATTGTTCAGGATTTAGAATAGCTGGTTCCTAGGGAGTGCTTTTCTTGGTTTTTGGTTTTTTTTTTTTTTTTTTAGTTGTGGGTTTTTTTTGTGGTTTTTTTTTTTTTTTTGAATTTTGAAAAATCCCTGCAGGTTTGTTTGGAAGTTTGAGTTCAAACTGCTGTGATGGGAGTTTTCAGGAGAAACAGGACTGAACTCTTATAAATGATTGATGTAGAGTAATATTTCTGGAGAAAGGGGAAGGATGAATCTTGAGAGCAGGTATAATGGTTCCAAGGTGTAGAAGCTTATTTGGACCAACCCTAGCAGATTTTAGGGGTATTCCTCAGGTATTTAGAAAGTTTTAAATCTGATTGAGAGGCCTATCAGCTTAATATTTTCTATTAGGGAATTCCATTTATTTCTAGGAGAGTAGAAGAAGTGTAAATTAATTATTTGTTTGAGAGCGTAAGTAGGTTGAGTTGATGCTGAGTACTTTTTGTTCCGAATCATTGAGCTGCTACACTCATACCTGATTTTAGTCAGAATCCTTCAAATTCTGTTTCTTATGGTAAACATGCATCTTTTTGCACAGACCAACACTAAGTACAAACTTTGAAGTGTTGCTTTTTAATTACAGTTGACATTTATGAGCTTGGGATCAGGCTTTTTTTTTTTTAAAAAAATGCCTACATGGCAAATTTCAAAAAGCATTTTTAGCAGTTGCAACCCAAAAGACCTATGGACAGTTCTGTAAACTCGTTTTCAGCCTTCTTTAATATTAGCTTAACATTCGGATGTTTAATCAAATTGCTTGGGTTTTAAATATTAAACATTGCTATATTCCTCTGGACACGTAAACCAATATTAAAACAGAGTGAACATGAGCATCTTGTTTAATTATTGTTAATGATCTAGGCAAATTCCAAGACTGAAATATCAGCAGTTATTACATATCTAAAGGAAATGCGATTCTGATTATTATTGGTGACAGGTATTTTCACCATATGAACTGCAAACATTTTGAGCTGCTGTAGCCTTCTTCACTAGATAATACCTTTACACTGGAGGGAAGTTTGCTGTCAGGATGAAAATGATGGTCAGTTCTTGATAAGTGACAGAAAGAAGGTCTCCTTCCTAACACAGGTAGGAGTGAGAATCTGTGGTAAGAAGTATATTACCACTTTGGAATATTTATCACTGAGTATTCTGGGCTATATTTTTAAAAACATGTAGTTTTGCCCTGCTTCTAGTGTGAGACCTTCACATTGTAGGTTAATATTCTCAAAAATAACCAAAATATTACGGAAAATTAGTGTTAGAAATTTGTACTTCTATGCAAAACAATGTATTTTAAAAGCCATATGTAATTACTTGGTTTTACTGGAACTTCTGCATTTGTGGAGGAAAAAAATACCACCAAACAAAAAAAGCAAACAAACAAAAAAAAAAGCAGGAAACTAAAGCAAGCTTGGTTTTCAGTGGTTTTCCAAAAGGCAATCCAAAAAAAAAAAGGCGGGGGCGGTTGTTGAGGAAAGACTATGGCTTCCAGTCTGTTAAACTGAGTTAAATTAAGTTCTTTAACCTCGATCTCTAACTTTGTTCGCAGACCTAGTTAAATTGGTGCGTAGGCTGGCTCACCATACTTCCTTCAGGCTACACAGAAGGAACAATTAAACACTCTTTTACGTAGTCACTTCTGGAAAGAGTAGAAGCTGTGCCACAAAGTGTTTGGCTGCATGGCAGAACTTGAACGTACCCACCTGAAGAAATAAAAGGTATATCTGAAACAGAAGTTCAGAGGCCAGTGGATTTATTGGCTGCAGGTGTGAAGGTGAGTGGCTAAAAGCAAGAGCAGTTGTCATGGCCATTTGGCTGTGAAGATGACAAAAAAACACAACCAACCAACTTTCTTTCTGTGTTCTAGGGATTTTTTCATGCTGATAGTGTTTATTTCTGAGCATGAAAGCTGTATTTTGTTTCCAGTTTTCAGACAAAGTCAGGAGGCCTGACACTTACTGTAAGTAAGCAGGATTGTGTGAAGGAAATTTTTGATGACTCCTTTGTTTCTCCTGATAGAAACAGCAAGAAAGTTCTCCAGTAATGGCAAAACATTAAAGATAAAATATGCATGACAGCATTAATTGTTGCAGTGTATTAAAAGCTAGATGGATTGTTGTACTTGTGTCATGCTTCAAAAGCATGATCTTTTCTTACATGGTTTTTAATACATCATTTTGTTAGAAAATGGTGTGTTCAGCACTTGCTGTACACAGAGAGGTTTGCCTGAGTTCCTGTCAAATCTCTGTTCATTTATAGAAATATTTCAGGCACTTTAGCCAAAAGGGATTTGATCTTGTGGTGCCCGTGTGCATTGCCGGCTTTTATCGGTTTACTATGCCTATGTTCTTGGTGGACAGGCTGTTCCCTTTCTTCCTCTGCTTTTCAGGAGCTTTGCTCCTTTCAACCGTGTTGTTAATGAAGGTGAGGAATCTCTTCGTACACATCTTTATTGACTCTGAAGCTTTTGAGTGGATGAATAGTGTCCTGAGTTTTCATTTCTTGTTGTTTTTAGAACAAGCAGACAAGAAGCATTGACTTATTGAACAAAAGAGATCAGACTTAGATGATGATGAAAATGATGATTCAGAAGAGGTTTTAAATGAAATGCCAATAAATATGATCACAGGTCAGACCTATTCAGTATCTCTTGATCGGCTGGCACAGCTCTGTATGTGTTTGCTACCCAAAGCCATTCAGCAATTTGTCTGCGATGGAGACGGTTAAACTGTAAAAACAAAATGCGTGAAACTGAATTACTATGCTAGTCATGCAAATATTCCTTGGTATACACGACAGACAGCTTCCTGAGGCTGTGGCCTCTTCATAGATAGGTAAAGATCTACAAGTCAAGAAGAAATTGAGTGGATATTCAAGGACCTTTCTGTTTTTCTCGATTGTGAGGAAAAGAATAAATAATGAATAACTGCAAAACAAGTCGAGCAGTAAGAGGTGAGTGGCTTTTTCTGCCATGTAATGAACACTTGCTTCACTTCTGCACCAAAAGTCTGCATCTTGTTGTCAGTGTTTTCCTCAGTCTTCCAGTTCAGAGCCCGGGAGCATGCCCACAAAACTTGTTCTTGGAAGTATATTGAAATAATGACTGTGATTCAGGCTGAGGTGAATGGAAAGGGAAGGGACTTCTAATTTGTAGTAACCAGATAAGTACTGTTCATGAGCTTGCACTTACTTGCTCTTTGTAAATATGCTTTCTTTCCCCAAGGTGTTACCCTGCGTGTACTGCTTTTTACATTAAACCGGGTAGAGCCATTTACATCACAGGGAGTTTATGAGGAACAACTCCTGAGGCCTGATTTGCTAATGGCTGTCTTTAACACAGAGTAATACCAAAACACGAACATATCAAAATGGTAGGATTTACATGGCCAAAGCATAAAAACAAAGATACAAAACAGTAATTTACTAAGAGTTTGACCATTAACCCTCCTGAACAGTAAGAGACGCATCAGTTCTTGCAAAGATTGGGACATGTGGTGCTGGAAGGAGTTTACCTAAGGAATAACGTTTCAACATGCCTGGCGGGTGAATCAGTGAGATTTCTGGGTGGATGGCTTACACCTATGAGAGGGATATGTTTTCTTTCTTCCATTTTTCAGATGTGGGAATGGTTGCAGCTTTTAGCCTTCCTTCAGATTTTGCCCCCTTAGACAGCTAGTGTTACTGCTGTGCAAAACTCCAATTGCGCTTTCTTTGTCACAGGCATTTTGGGGTGGAGTCACCTGATGATAGTTCTCATTGACTTCCCCAAGAACTCATTTACAACACACAGTCATTTTAGGTACTTGACAATGATTTGATTCACTATTATTTTGTTTCAGTCAGATCACATATTGCATGTTGCAGCAAATTGAAAAGATTTCATAAACACCTGTTCCAAATTGTGGTTTTATGATTTAAATTTAGATCTAAAATATTTTTAACCACGATTTTTTGTTATCTGTGGTTGTTTTTCTTCTTGTTTTTTTCTTAATGGCACTCTTTTTTTTTTTAATTTGCTTTGATGGGATCTTTCTCAATTCTACTTAAATACATAGTGTTTAAATGTAAATTGAGAAATGGAGATAAGGTACTTGTTTATGAATGTTAGGGATCTTAGCTGATGACTACTTGGTTTTTTATGTTACATTGGTTTTAGTTTTTATTTAATTTTATTCTATAATTTTAATTGTCAGATAACATTATTTGCAAGGGTGAGTGATGAAGGCAGTGGGTCCCACTAGTGGCAGTTACCTGCAATTTGTCCCCAGTTTGCATTCTAATCTGTTTCTAGCAAGTCATGTTTTAGGTTTATTTATATGAAAATGTCATCGTATTTCAAAATTTGTTGTCCAGTAAGATATGCTGCTTTAGATAACATAGGGATTTACAGAATCTTATGCTTTAAAAATAAAGGGAGAATCTTTCCAAGTTTCTTTTCAAGAAACTCTTTGCAGAGTGAAAGCAAACTATATACACATCAAGAAAGTGCCATATGATGGACATCAAGAAAAACCTGGAACATTTATCTTTTTTTCCTCAGATAGTTTGAAAATGTCAAATAAAGGCTATGTTGTTCTTTTCATTTTAACTAGAAAATTCTCAGCAATACCTAGGCAGCGGGAAGAAAATATTCATGGATTGTCACATTATAGTTGCAGTTTCTCTCATTTCCCAAAATGCATAGCTTCTGTGTCATTTTAAGATTTAGAAGTCACTGCATTTATGTTTTAATGATCAATGGCAGCTGTTGATCTGGGTCATTAATGAGATTTTGACTGCATCTGCATTTAAACCTTATATATTCCGCAAGAGACACAGTATGCTTGGAAAATGAGATTTCTGTCATGGTAATAATAAAGAGTTTTACATGCTCAAGCTGACAGGATTCACTCTCATGAATCTTCTGCTCTACATTTTGGAAGGTTGCATAGTACAAAATTTCTGTTAAATGAGAAGGGGCAGAGGGAGAACTCTTGCTGCGATTTCAAATAGAGCCCTTTGGTCCACAAGCACATGGAAAATGGCCCCTAGGTGAAGGTATCTGCCACTTCTATGTTGAGAGAAAAGTAGTAGTAAAGTCTGCTCAAAGCAAAAAGTGATTTTGTAGCTCACTCATTTATTAAAATGCTATCTGTTACTTCCTTTGAGGGCAGCAGAGTACCTTGAGAATGACAGACTGAGCACAGACAGTGTCACTTAGGGAACACTTAATATCATGCCGTAGATATCTGGGTATAGTTAAACTGCTCTTAGAAATGGCAAATAATGACCTTCCCAAACAATGTCCAAATTGTAATTCTGTTCCATAAAACCCCTCCTTATTATTAAGTGTTCTTGTATTATTATTTTTTTAAGGTTGTAAGTATCAGTGGGTTTCCATATCAGTAACAGCTTGCTTACAGGTTAGTAGAGAAAAATATAAATCTTTTTCAAGTTGCAGAGTGAATTTCTAACAGGGTTTGCCTTCTTGAACACTGCCTTCTCTGATGTAAGTATTTCATTAGCCTTTCTATCCTTTCACTCAGAGACTTGTTCTATCTACTTCAGATCCTTGGGAAATTACTCTAGTTAATTTCTCCTTGCCAATAGGCTAAATTAAATTCCCAATGCAACAAAAAGAATTTTCCAAATTAGAAGTTGGTGAATATGTGTAAAAAACCAAGTGAACCGTGACAAAATATTCTTGTAGAAGTGCTACAATGGTGTATTTACTCCTGTTGGACAAGGAGTAGTTGTAGGCACATCACTGGGTCCTGATTAAAGATGAATCTTTTTCAGGCAGTTGCTGATTTTAGTCTAAACAGGCCAATTGCAGTTGCAAGGCCCAAAGTACTGTCCATTATTACATGTGAGAAGTAATTTGGAAGAGCTATAGGAGGATGCTGACAGGTAGTAGTTTGCAAAATTTTGAGACCAAGATACTGTTCAAATATCTGACTTTGGTGAAGATATTGTAAACTGTAAATTGCCCAAGACATTAGGTACAGAAGTAGCACACAGTGAACTAACAAATCAACTGAATATTAGCTTTCTTTCAGATAATATACAACTACTACTGATTTTTGGTAGGGCCAAAGAGTCAGGATCATAACCATTGCTTTAGAAAAAAGTTGCTAAAACATCCTATGTCATGAATAATGGTTGCTTTATAGATTATTTGTTATCTGGAGTTAACTGTTGGAGTTTGGCTGGCATGGACAGTTTAGGAACAGATACTACTTTGGCTAGAAAAATTAAGGACGAGAGATAATGTTAAGATTGACAAAAACAATAACATCTTTTTGTTATCTCTTTCAAAAATTATCCACTGATGACTAAGATTATTACTTCATCCCATTTGTCCTATACAAATCTTCGATTTGGCCAAATGCCAGCTCTCAGTTCTTCAGCATCATCATCTCGTTCACAGTGGAGATCTTATCCTTTGGCTTTTGACATACTACGTTGTAGCTGCAGCCTCTGTTAGCACTAAATCTTGTCACTTGGGCATTGCAGAACTTAATAACTAGTGTGAATTAAATAATTTCATACAAATAACTACAACTGTAGCAGACTTCTTCCTTTGGATAATTTTTGACTATGTGAATGTGAGTCTCAATTCTTTATGAGCTTGGGTAGAGGACAGAATATCCATAGCCCATATGTACCTTACCTCTTCATCCAGATGTCAAAAAACTCAGACTGTAACATGTTTAGGACTTTCCCTATCTCTACTCCTTCATCCCATCTCAGGAGTTCATAGAGTCATAGAATTATACAATCATTTAAGTTGGAAAGGACCTTTAAGATCAAGTCCAACCATTAGCCTAACACTGCCAAGTCCATCACTAAACAATGTCCCTAAGCACCATGTCTACACATCTTTTAAATACCTCCACGGATGGTGACTCCACCACTTCTCTGGGCAGCCTGTTCCAGCATGTTATAACACTTTCGGTGAAGAAATTTTTCCTAATATCCAATTTAAACAAGCCCCTCACCGTTTCCTCTTGTCCT
>Ga0181612_159245_pt1 | contig 15248 bp, 8 predicted proteins | sample HoacroProtozoa21_FD_119630 | JGI IMG/M metagenome (GOLD analysis project Ga0181612, IMG submission 119630) | Hoatzin crop microbial communities from Cojedes, Venezuel. Combined Assembly of Gp0051906, Gp0051904, Gp0051908 | reverse complement strand
CTGGCATCCAGCAACTGCATGAAGATCAACATCTCCTGCAGACTCTGGGCACGGGCCGCACCAGATACATCAGCCATGAGCTCCAGATGCAGCAAGTGACCACCCATCACCACACATCAGCTCTCCTGCCATGGAAGACCATTACGACAGATGGAGCCTGAAGTCATGGATTGAATGAACTCAAGGGACACTTTAGAGTGATGATCCATAGACTAAGGGAATGATATCTGGAGACAGGAGAAGTGGTGGTGATCAACTGGACAATGGGGGACCTGTGCATGACATAGATGGTATGGAATAAGGGGTGGATAATGCATGGCTACATGGAAGAAGTTGGTGCAGCAGAAGGGTGATCAGTGTCTGTTAAACTTCAGTAAGATTGAATTGCTTGTGTAGAGCGTATTTAGACTGAGCTCTATTACATTTTAGTTGACATCTATTTATAAGGGAGGCTTTAGGGTTTTCCTATGCCAAATGTGAAACACAGTCTGGTAGCAAGATATGACTAGGCATGGATGGATATTCCACAGCTTCAGCTTGGGTGTCAGGCTTGTAGCAGAGGAACACCTCCCTGGTACAGCCAGAGAAGAATGAGCACCTCGGACTGCAGATGAAGGAATGTGTGTTAACCACTGTGCTCTCTCCACTGAGAGTTGTAATAAGTTAGTGCAGGGACTCTTCCCACCTACGTACAATGGAGAGAAGCAAAGATCATAGAATGCTTTGGGTTGGAAGGAACCTTAAAGATAGTCTAGTTCCAACCCCCCTGCCATGGGCATGGACACTTTCCACTTAGACCAGGTTGCTCAGTGTGGAAGACGTTTGAAAAATAGAAGAACTTAGGGATCTCTTGAGGTCATCTAGCCCAGTTTTCTGCTCAGAGCAGGGCTAACTTCAAATTTAGACTGCGTTGTTCAGAACTTCTGCCACATCTGGTCTTTGTTGTAGCCTTGTGTTTGGAGAAGGAAGTTAGTTTCAAATGTATTTAAAAGGAAATTCCTCTTCTGCAGAGAATTCAGGACTTCCAAACAGCTATTGGATGAAATCTTATTACAAGGAGCGTTGTATTGAATATTCAAGTGTTACTAGCATTTGCTTTCTACTTTCAGGCAGAGAGACTGTTGGTTCCAGCAACATGGAGGATGATGTCAGCTTGAAATTCCATCAGCAACTTCTGCTCATTGATGAAAATCTGGTGGCTGAAGATGTAGCAGCTTTAAAATTTCTCTGTACTGACTTGCTCCCCTTCAAAAAACTAGAAAGTGTGAAGTCAGCAGTGGACATCTTCCAGCTTCTCATGGCTGAAGAATATCTGAATGAGCAGGATAATTTCCTACTAGCTGAACTCTTATACAGAATTAGATGTCACTCCTTGCTCAAGAAACTTGGTTATACCAAGGAGAAAGTGCAAGAATGTCTGCATGAGAAGGGAAGAGTGTCTCCATACAGGTAAGCTTGCAGTGGGATTCTGTTCTCTCCATTACTGCCATCTATGCCATATATACTGTTTCCATTTCCATTTTTAAATTCTCAGATTGCTTTTGGTTTCTACAGTGTCTTCTGTTCTGCTTTTATCTCACTGGGTCTCTGTTACAGGCAGATGCTGTATGAAGTGGCAGAGAACATTACCAATGAGGTGCTGAAGGATATCATATTCCTTCTACAAAACTATCTTCCAAAGCGACGGATAACTCTTGTATGTGAGGAGAGAGCCAAACGTGTATATGGTGGGAAGGGAAGAAGGAGGGGCGTGGGAACAGGAAGAAAAGCATGAAGAGAAAAGTATTTGGCAGAACAGGGCATAATCTGCAACTAGGTTAGTCAGTATTTATAGGGTTAGCAAGGAGGAAGCTGTTGACAGGTAAGTGTGGAATTTGATGCTTTGTGCCAAGGTCAGTCACTGACAGACACAGTCTTGCATTAGATCATAAAAGGATGACAAATCAAATCTTCACCCTGCTTGAGCCATATGCAAAGGAGATTCATGTCCTTATGTCATTGGTACCATTTCAGAGCCATAAAGCCTTCTCAAAGCCAAGAGACATTAATATGGTTTCGTTGAATTTGTTTAAACAAGACCATACCAAATAATAATGCAACCAGTAGCTTTCCATGGAGCAACATTTCCATCTCCCACAGTGATAGAAATTTGACTGTTTGGTCCTTGTTGATAGGAAACAAAGCAGATAAAAATACAGTTGTTTGAGGCAGACAGGGATGAGGCAGGTTTTGAGTTCTAATGAACAATAACTGTATTTTACTCTCTCCTTTTGGCTGTCAGTCTGCTCTGGAATTGCTGATTTTATTGGAAAAACAGGGTCTTTTGACTGAAAACAATGTACAAATGCTGGAGGAAGTCTGTATAAATGTTTCACCTGATCTCCTGGAAACAGTAAACTGCTACAAAAGGGCAAAAGGTAAGAAATTCAGAATCAGGGAGTAGGTTTGCTAAAATGCAGGAAGAACTAGAAGGGTGTGGGCAACTGAACCTCAAGGTCTTATGTGTGCATTTCTGGAACAGGAGCTAGAGTGGGATCGCTCATCTTCACACACAAATTTGGCGTAACAGTCCCTAGCTGGCATTACTTCTTAGCTGAATTTCAGTAGGGAAGTGCTGGAATATCTGAAGCCACACAGAGTAGTCCAGCACATACAGAACAGGCTGGGAAACTGAAAATCTGTTTATAGTTGTGTTGCACTTCTCCATTTCCCCATGAACAGTATTGAGATGATGATGACTGTCCTGTAAAAGGCACTTTGTGATTTATGAATGTACACTACAACAAGGCAGTTGCCTGCTAATAAGCTGGTGAGGTAAACTGTGTGTGTATGTGTGTCCGGTACGTAGTAGGCTTTATTATTAAATGGTTGATTCACATTATCAGAGGTTATACTGCAGTTTGTCATTTTTCTTCATTTAATGTCATGTGGAGTGACTGTAAGCATACTGGGGAAAAAGTTTTATTTCCATTTAAGCACTGGGAAACAAATTCTGGGAAGTACAAAGCTACATCTCCCCGATAGGTGCAAGGGCACTTAGTGTTTCATGAGTTCCGTTCCCCCGTGCTTTCTGAGTGTGTTTCAAAGCTTTCTATTTTAATACATCTTTCAGTAAGTATAGATCTGTATTTGCCTAATGTACAGATTCATAGTGGTTCAACTAAAAGGCACATGGCTTCTCTCATTTTGTGTTTTTCTGCTCTTAGTGTCTTTGCCTCAACAGGAGAATACTCTGCCAGTCAAGGAATCTTCATTGTCTCGCACTAGAGACATCAGAGTAGTCACTTCCCCACAGGTACGCTGGAGTACATAATGCCAGCTTGGGTTTTAGTGGTTTGAGGGGCTGGGATTATTTTCTTGCCTTTATTTTGAAACTGTACTGGCTGTGAGATTTTTTGCTAAATCTTCTTACTTGGTTTAGGAAGGGAACAAGCATATTTGTTCAGCATGTAAGAAATACAGCTGCATATAGTATCAAATAGTGGAAGTAAAAAATACTACTATTGGTTGTGCAATTGGGGAAAAAAATAATGTTAGGAAGATAAATGAGAGAAAAAGCTAGACAGGTGCCTTCTAGAGAATGGGTCAGTCAATTTCAGCTGATGAACACTAAACTATCTCCAAAGGCTAATATCATACTTCGATGATCAGTTCACTTTAGCTGCTGCTAAAGGAAGTGTTCCCATTTTCTCAATGTACCAGTCCTTGATCAGTTAAACCCCTCCTGTAGTTGCATAATGAATCAGATGATTGGGAAACTTATCAGGCTATAACTGATCTCTTTTTTTGGGGGGGGGAAGAGGAGAGGAAAGGAGCGAATTTTAACCCAGTTCTGAATGAGGAAAACCAGTGATCTTTCTAAGGATGCTTCTCAGAAGTGAAGTTCTAGTAGACAAGAGCTGAGGAAAATTAGCTATTTGGTATCAGAAAGATTTGCGTTACTGCTGCTTTGAGCTGTATTTGCTCTACATGTGTAGAGGGTTTGGGGAAGACTTCATGCATGGTACTTGGCACAGTAAGAAAATGAATGTAGTTTTATTAAGAAAACATAGATTTAAAAGAATTTTTAAAAAAGGCTGTTTCCATAATCCCGATTCTCATGTTTGATTTTTTTTTTTTTTAAATGATGAGAGGTTGTACACTTTTTCCATGCTGTATAATGAACCATTGACACTTACTGCTAGAAGATGGCCCTTAGGCAGGACTAGAATCACTAGTTATAATGATGTCTGTTCAAATAATTGACTGTCCAAGAGAACTGATATGGGACTATGTTGGGACCTTGATTTTGTTTATAGTGACTGCCTACCCCTATAGGAAGTAGGATCCCCTATAGGAGAGGATCATTTGGAGGTGAAAGAAAATTCTTTGCTGTTTCCCTCCCAGCTCTGTGAGATTTGCCATAAGTCGGGAAGTCTTTTGTAATGTCATTATTAAGTGCTTTACTGCTCTTAGGAATTCAGTATTTTTCCTACTCACTACTTAGAGCTTTGTATTAACCCTATTTTGCTAAAATCACTATGAAAACTTATTATAAATAATAATTATTTTTAACATGGTATTCCCCCCATTCAAAAAATAGGAGACCTCAATCAAATCTGTCAGTTCTAATATCAACGGTAAGAATTTATAAAAATATGTTTGCTTTTTATTACCTTTATGTTTAATGTTGCATTCCTTTACTTTCTGTGGGAAATTTGTAGTATCTGGTTTAATTCAACACGCTGACCTTGCTGTCTTCTTGGAAGGGTCTTTTGCTTTCTGCACAAATAGATTTGAAGGATTTCTGTTCTTATATAAAAAAGGCAAGAGAAAATAGGCAAATCCTGTGTACTTTGTCAGTCATTTACTAGAAACTAACTAATGTGCTTTCTGGGAAGTGAAATAAGGCCTGGTCTGATTAGAAGTAAAAAGATGACTTATTTCCTGGAAATGAAAAATAAGTTTTCTGTTTAAATGTCACTGGGAGGACAAGAGAATGGGTCACTATGACTGTTTATAAAACCAATATGTTAATTTTTGGGGGTGCAGGATTTTACCTCTGACTTCTTTTGCAGTATAGATTGTTATGTTGGAGAGCCTTGGGAGTGTTGCATAGTAGAGATGCATGTTTTGAATGCATTAAATAGGGTATGATTTGTACAAAAGGAGACAAGCATTTTGGGGCATTCAGAAGCAGAATTAAATAAACTAGCAATAAATAGTTATATTTTGGATCAGAACTCTGAAAAAGATTCTGTACAAATAACAGTGGGTACTTTGCATCCATATTTGTGTCTCCATGTCAAATTGACTAGTTACAAAGTATAGCAATGCAACATCTGTCAGCTTTTTCCCACTTTCAAGCTCTGTCAGTATAGCCTTGCTCTGAAAGTTGATCTGAGAGTTATTATCAGTAATTCAGGAACAAACAAACAAAAAAATCTGTAATGGGAGTTTCAATAGTAACGTTGTAGATCCTTCTTGCAATACAGTTTATTTCTAAGCTGATTTCCAAATGAAAGTTCATTTGAATGTCTCAGGTAGATTCTGTCCTTGGACCATGGATATCTTTGTTCCACATTACCAATACAACTAGAAACCTTGCCTTTGTTGCAAAAATATATATAACAAAAATAACTGGAGACATGTTCAGAATAGATGCTTTGAACATGATGATGCTATCTCATACATAGGAATTATTCCCTTCAATGAAACAGTATTTCAAATACAAAAAGTGCTGTATTGTAGCTAAACTCTTGCTACATCCACCAATATTGGATTTCTCTTCACAAATATCTCTGCTGATTTTTTTTCCTAGATAACAAAGCAGCTAATCTTACACAAGGCTTCTCTGAAATTAACCTGGAGCTGCCTGGACAATTCAGCAATTTAGAAAATGAATCCAAGGTTTGAGACAGTCTTTTAAATCCTTCTTTTTGAATACCTGGGTGTGTGAGGTCTTAATCCCTGTAATGACATTTATCATGCGAGGACATGTGAGATGTCTTTGTGTCTCATGAAGTTTTTGGAGTTACCTGATCAGCTGGAACATTTCAGAGAATATTTTAACCTTAGAGGCCAGAGACTTACCAATATTGAAAGGTGTGGTGGAGGCGAAACAGGCATAATACCTTTGATGCTGTCCACACATCAGTGCATCTGCTTATCTTCCTGATACAGACAAAGCATTTGGCATTTTTTTAAGTTGTGTGTTTTGGAGAAGGCAGCAGAATGTGCAAGACGTGGAGACAAACATAGCTTCACAGTTCTCTTTTCTGGATCTGTCTTGGAAGAAGCTTCAGGGCATCTTGAAATTGAAAACGATAAGGGATAGCATGCAAAGACCTTGTGAGAAGGATAAAAGAGGGCCAGAGTTTTTAGTAAGCTGTTGCAGGCATGTGACAATCTTACTCAATAAACCAGAGGTCTTGGTACATAAGAAAAGATCCCTTTTGTGAGATCCATTGTTAGAAACCTTATGTGCACTCTAACCTTGTACAGCAGTGTAACCACTGAATTCTCCCTCAGGCTTCTTCCTTCTGATGAGCATGGATATTGAGGGAGCAAGCTGCTGCATTTGTTTGTAGCTATTTAATTTCTTGTGCTTCCGTGCTATAACCTTTTCATCACCTACTGTTCAGACTGCTGTAGTAAAAGTAATTCTTGCTGCTGTTGAAGGAGCTTGGAGTGCTGCCTTTGTTTTGTTCTACTAAAATGCACAAAAGCAGAAGTTTATTGCTTTCTCTAGTGAGCAGAAAGGAAAGAACTGGAGTGGTGGGAGTTTTTTATTTCAACCTGAAGTTGATCTTGAAGAGATGGTACTTGAAGTTTTGGTGACTTTTCAGTTTTTAAAACGTTTTTTCTGAAGAGTGGGAGGCAACTTTTAAGTCTTAGCAAAACTAGTGCTGTGGCAGGTTTATGCACTTCTGAGATCTCTGTTCTGCTTGCATCTCTTCCTAGTGGATCAGTATGAACCACCTGCTCCAGGTATTCATCACTGCCCTCAAAAACCCAACTTGGATGCCTAACATCCTAGAGTTCCACTGCAAACTTTTTGCCATCTGAAGTTAAAATATTGTTGTGATGTTGGAAACAGTTGGGGTCTTCTATCCCCATCACGAAATCAGATTGCAGAGTTTGGCTGCTGAAACCTCCCTTTTGCATACAGATGACCAACCCAGCTGATAAACCTTTCCTCTACAGTTTGATAGTGTGGTGACAGAGTGTGCTTGAGGCTTCACCCATGCCTTTCCACACAAGGAGGCACCACTGAATTCAAGCTTTTCAAAAGTAACGTGCAGTCTTAGGTGCCTCTAATTTTTGGATGCCAATTTTGACACATACTAAGGAAATAAAAGTAAGTTGAATAAATTAATTGAAGCTATAAGCTTTTTTCCTCTTGTTTCTACAGAAGATGACAAGCTACAGAATGGATGGACAACACAGAGGGTTTTGTCTTGTTATTAATAATGTGAACTTTGATGGGTCTCTTCAGGAGAGGAAGGGTTCTTGCAAAGATGCCGGTAAGTTACTGAAGTGAGATTTTTGGAGGATTAGTCTCTCTGTTTTCCCATGCGAGTTGATTGCCTAGTATTGCTCTATATTTTATTATCTATATTTTAGTTAGTTCATATCTGTAAAGAGTAAAATGTTTAATATGTGTTAAATTAGGTATTTTGTGTATCCTAGGGGAGGAAGCGTTAAAGGATGAGTAGCCACTGAGTTTCTGACGCAGTTGGATCATTCTTGAATCATTTTAATAATTCCTTTCTACTAAGCCGTTAGCTAGAGCTATAATAAAGAACTAAAATTAAACCAAACCATCATCCTACATAATATAATGGAAAATTCCATAAGCAAGCAACTCTGTGCATATTTCTGTTTATCTCTTGTGTATGTGCAATCAAAACTGCAATTGGAAAATAATGACATGAGGAAGATTTTGTAAGATCTGATCTGAAACCTGTAGGGGATTCCTCATATTTTGAGGTATCATTTGTGAGCTCACTTAGTATGTCATTATACATTGTAAAATGTTGTTGTATTTTCTGAAACTTGTCTTGAAAAATCTGAGAACTCTGTGTTTGCGCTGATGCCACCTTTTTTCACTCCAGTTAACCTTTAGTTGATACTAGTATAAGGATGAATCTGTAGAATTGTCAGGGTGTAAGGTTTTTCCTGCATCAGATTAGCTTGCATGGTGACTTCATGAAATGGTTTTTTACTGCCTCAAGTTTTATTTGTATCTTTATTTTAATTACAGAGGAACTGGAGCGAGTATTCACATGGCTTGGTCTGGATGTGAGGACTTACACAGATCTGACGTCTCGGCAGATTAAAGATCTCATGCAAACTTGGCAGCACTTGCAAGATCACAAAGACAGGGACTGTTTTATATGTTGTATTCTATCTCATGGAGAGTCAGGAGCAATCTATGGTAAAGATGAGGAACTTGTATCAATCCGCATGATCATGTCCCACTTCACTGCCAGACAATGTCCACAGCTGGCTGAAAAACCCAAACTCTTTTTTATCCAAGCATGCCAGGGTAAAGAGATACAGTGTCCTGTCTATGTTGAAGCTGATGCACAAGTTCCTCACTTTTCTTCCATGCAACAGAGCATTTCTCCTTCTGAAAGTATTCCTGAAGAGGCTGATTTCCTCCTAGGCATGGCCACAATTGACGGATATGTCTCCTTCCGGCATATTCAACAGGGTGCTTGGTATATTCAGGCCCTGTGCAGCAAGCTACAGTTGTTGGTACCAAGGTAAATATTTTGCTTGGCTGTTCCATGAAAAAAGTGGGAGGAACTTCCACCTTTTTTTTTTTTTCTGCAAAGGCAAATTCACATAGGAACACTAATCCATGTTCTGAGGTGGACAAAATTAGTTAAACTGATGATTTGTTTGGTTGCCACTGATAAATTTACATTAACACTGCTAGTACCATAATCTGGAGAATGTGAAGTTTATTGTAAAAAAACCTCAACACCTCCCATCTGTATTCTTTGAGGCAGAGCCATCTGTTTCCTGAGTGAATTTAGGTAAAAATAGTTTACTCCATTATTTTTCTTGACTGGGTGAATCAAGCAAGGCAGAGTAAGAAAAGTCTTTCTTTTTTGATATTACTCAAATGAGAACAAAAGAGGAGGAATTTGGAGAAAAGGATGTGTTTTTTGTGTTTTGAATGTTTATACTATATTTTTTAGATGATCTGAGATGTATTAAATGTAGTGCCATCTGCTCATGAATAAGTCTTTTTTATTATTTTTGCTCTCCTTCTGATTGCAGGGGTGAAGATATTTTGTCGATTCTTACAGAAGTTAATGAAGATGTGGGCAGACGTGTTGACCGCTTGGGGACAAAGAAGCAGATGCCCCAACCGGCATATACCTTAAGAAGAAAATTTATATTCCCGATACCTAGAGACCCTCCTCCTTCACAGCAACATTGAGGCTTTTAAAATACATCCTTTTATCAGCACATCTCATTTAAATGCAATTTACCACACTACCTATTTTAAGGCAGTTACCCAGAATCCTGAGGTAACTGCCTTCAAGGCAAGGCCTCATAACAAACTGTGAAACTCTAGGAGACACAATTAAAACAATCCATGTGCCAGCTACTTACATCATCTATATACCAGAGTCAGGGTTGGAAGAAGCATGCTTCTATCATGTTAAATGTTTTCGCATCTGCACAGACTGCAGATACAAAAGTATGTTTCTGACAGCATAAGGGTTGTATGTAGCCTTCCATATCTAAACCAGGATTGTTAATGGACTGGTTTAGGCTTATCATGTTTTATTTTGCAGGCTAACAATTTTACATTCTGCCTCTAAATCCACTAGCTATGTTCGTAGAGAAAGACAAAGGTGGGAGTGAAGAGCAGAAAGCTTAAGTAGTAAGTGGAAAAGGATTTCTTCCATCTGTAATTTAATTTAAATTATGTTTAACTTCATGGAGAACCAGGTAAGTATTGAAATCAATGATTTGTTCCACAAGGCACACTGATACCGTCTAATGGCTAACATAAACCTCAGGTACAATGAGATCTTTCCAAAACCGAGTAAAGCCAAAATGCTGTGTAGTTTGTGAACTGTCATTTCCCCATCACTTCTGGGAAGAAAAGTTAGGGTAGATGATTTGCACACTACGAAATATGGCATTCAGCAGTGTATCTGTATAGGTTTATCAGATTGATTAACTTTGTTAAGCATTAAAGTTTTTTATTACCATTTCTTATTTTAAGACCTAAAATGCAGCCATATGAGAAACAAGGCTCCTTTATTGATCAAGCTTCTAACAGAGCATTTTGTGAGTTAACTGAAATGATGTCATGTTGTTTTGTTATGAGCATTTACTAAGTATGTCTGTGTTCTTCCTGTTTGTTACTGCATTAAATTCATACTTCTTTTTAAGAGCTTGGTGAACTAAAAATTATGTACTGGGGTAAGGCTTATCTGTGTTTCTGACTGGCCCCTGCACCTTGTTGAGCGGCATGAATCAGTGGGGTTTTAACTGCCTCAGGGTTTAAGCTGAAGTGAAACTCAATTTATTTCAGCAAAAAAATGATTGTTACATATGATTACTAGGCGTACGTTAGGGTGAAGATTTGAAAGAGTACTGTCTAGTGCTGTTGGACGCAATTTTTAGCTTGCACTATCCAGGATTTTTAGGAGGGGAGTTTTGCATCATACAGAGCATTGAAATGCAGTCAGTTTGCGAAAACATAATGGTCACTGTTTATGATGATGAACTGATAGTTGTGTGATCCATTGCATTTTGAGTCTTCTGAGTTAGTATGGCTGCCACACTTGAAGTCACATTTGTGCCACAGAGAAAATGTTTTGTCTGTTAGTAGAATATATAACATATTGTAATAGAATCATGAAGTTTCTGGCTCACAATTACTGTTCAGACTTGGTGCACTCTTGTATATTTAGGTAACAATTGAATTTTTATCAGCACAGAGCAAACACTGAGAACAGTTTTGTTTTGCAGGATCTTGTTTTCATTTTTAAGTTTGGTTATATTGCTTTCTCTGTAGAGCAATCTGCCTGGGTAATCTCCAGTTAAATCATAGATAAATAAAGGCAGTCAGAAGAGTCTAAGATGGCTTCTGCCTTGAGTTCCCTGGGAAGAAGGATCCACACTTGTGAAGTATAAAGGCTAGTACAGTCTCCCTCACTCATAATAAGGCTTGTTCAAACACAGTTTACACTACCATGATTTCTACTATTTAGTGTGAGTATTTTCAATGTGTATGTTGAGGGTTGTATTTATATGACTGTATGGCACACTGTAATACTTCGGTGCATGTAGTGGTACTCTGTCAGCACAAGCCCAAAGGCAGGGTAGGCTTAGCACTATAACTGCAGCTGCCATTTAACAAGGTTTTTGGACGTGTCTGCGTCATCTCCTGCGATGTATCGCAAGACAGCGGTTTGAAAGTCTTGAAGGAATGTGGGTGGGTTTCATACAACTTAGATATTCATTGCTCCTTGCTGTCCACACTGTACACCTTTAGTGTAACTCTAGTAATACAGAGCTGTACCAGAAAGAAATCACCTTAAAACAAGCAAACAAAAAAAATGTGGTTGGTTTCTGTTGAGGCTTACTGATGGCATACAGAAGCATATGCACCTGTGCATGCACTCCACCTACAGAATTAAAGAAGGGTTGTGGCTTGTGCAACACTTGTTTAGACATATTTAAGTGGAACCAGCATAAAAAGAGTTTTTCTGTTGGGGAAGTTGGTGTCTTGGGAAGAGCATGATCATAAAGTGGGATTTGTAACATCCACAACTCTCTGGTATTCCGTCCCTCCTGCCAGTTTTTGTGCAGGACCTGCTTTGTGCCAGTAGAGGCCACAGTCACTACAGTTGCTGTGTAGTCAGTAGCCTCAGCATTTTCACTTCCCCAAGACTGGCCTTTCTGAGAGACGTGAATTTTTGGCAGGCTGCTGTACAAGGAATAGGTTGGGTCACTGAGACAGTTCTAAAGGAAGCCCGAGGGACAAAACCAGGGTGCAGGGGAGCTGAGGGAAATTGGAGAGACCTTTTGTAAGTCAGCAAAAGGACAGGAACATTTTGGAGAAGGGTGAGAGAGGAAGAAAACAGAAGTGAAACAGTGAAGACGAAGAGGAAGAACAGTGGCAGGAGGGCTGGTCCTTGAAACTGCTGCATGATGGGAGAAACCTCTGTCTGGAAAGAGCCAACTTAGGCTTGGTGGTGTCCACAAATACTTTTCACACAGTGCTGATCACGGCGTGCTTCCTCTTTCAAACTGCAACTGGAGTCTTGATTCAGGTTGAGACACAGAAGTACTGATGCAGGGAGAGAGACGCTGAGGCATGGGATGACATGGAGACAGAATCATTTTGGACCTGAAGATCAGACAGTGCTTGTGGTGTCCCCCTGTGCTGCTCCCAGCCTTTGGATAAAAGGACAACTTGTGCCAGTGAAATAAGTCAGGCACGTTCTGAACTGTTACTGCCGTGTGCCTTTTGGAAGGAATTTGTATGCCTCATTCTATCAAAGGGTATGTTACAATTTTGAGTTTATAAAGGTAGAGAGATTGAAATCAATGAATGATTGTTTTCTTTGCAAAATTTTAACAAATTTTGGCTCTCCTAACTGTCTGTCTTCACGATGTTGACTTCACAAGATTCAGAGTCTGATGGCTGGCTGTACTGATTGGTGATCATATATTTCCTGCTGCAAGGAAGATACTGGTGACCAGCAGACCATACTGGGAACCTTACCACTGAAGGGAGAGTTCTGTAGTTCAGAGAGGGTGAAAATGCCAAAAGTTAATTATTGCTTAAATTCTCTTGTAAATGGGGAAGTCTGTTACATAAATAATCTCAAAGGAATGTTTAGCCTTTCAGTTCCCTGTATTCACTGGGTACTGCTACTGAATTCAGTGCTGATAGTTGGCTTTTTTTAAATTTAGGGAATAACATTCCATGAAAATGCATGTTAAAAATAGGCTAGGGTGAGTTGGAGAGGGGCTTCAGAGAAAGGAGGTAAAGTCATGGAGGATCTGGTAACACAGCAGAGCAGTGGGACCAAGATATTTTTAAATGGGATGATATAATTGATTCACCCTTCCCTCACTGTCTTTTAATTAGGATTTATGTGTGGGAGCAGATACAGTGAGCTGTGCTGTATGCTGGAAAGTCCTGGCTGTGCTGCTTAATGTGTCCCCTTAAAACAAAAGCAAGACCTCGTTACTTCTGTGGCTTGTTTACCAGTTTTTCTCACAAGCACTGTTTCCTGAAACTGGAACTATGATAGGTGGAGTAGTAAACTGCTGCATTATGACCACAGCTTATTACTTTGTTCTAACATACTTTTTGTTAGTCATCTGACAATATAGACCATAGTGCAAAAGGCAGTACTTTTCTTGGAACTTTGGAGACTATGGCTGTATCACTTTTTTCAGGGTTGTTCAGCAGTCCTCCAGCATGTCCTCCCATGCAAGTGATGTAAAATTATTAGTAGTAGTAGTAGTATTAGTAGTAGTATTAAACAGTTTGCTTGCTGTATCAGTTGTGTCTTTAATTCAGTAAAGAGGAAGAAAAAGAAGAAGTTAAACATTGGTTTAGTGTGCTCCCTGTATTTACAGACAGGCTTAAATATTAAACTTACAGCCTTTGAGAAATACCAGAAAGATTTACTTTTATAAGCACATGCCTTGTATCTTAAACAAAAGGCATAATTTATGAAGTTATCTTCTTTCTCACATAACTAGCTACCAAGAAAGTATTCTTCTCTTTCCTGCGTGGATATAAAAATATACAGTCAGATCTGAGATCATTGAATTGTGAGGTTAAGCACATATGATGCGTTTAGATACTAGTGGTTTTGTGGTGATACGGGCTGAATGGTGTAGATTCTAGTCAGTTTAAAAGTTCAGTTTGAATGGATGTGAACAAAACAGTGTTTGGGGGCAGAGCCTGAATTTATATGATGCATCACAATGCATGTTTTGCTATTTTATCAGGTTTTTTGGTAAACAAAAGTTTAAGATTCAGTTGTATGTTCACTGTTGCTAACTAACAGAATGCTGACAACGGGTGTGCCACAAAAAGCTGCTTTGCTGTAGAGTAGTCCTTGGAGGAGAGGGAAGTACAATTTTCTGCTCATTAATGGTTTTTTACTATTTACTGCAGTATTGATTCGCTTAGTCAGCTGGGCTGCCTTGGAGTTATTAGCCTTGGTATTGAAACACTTGCAGTAGCAGTAACGTTAAAATGGATTGCCTAATATTCTGGTAGCGTAGGAGTAGAAAGTTTTGATTTGCTGTTGTCAACTTTTCTGTCACCCAGTGTGTTCAATGGGACAAGAGGCCTCTACTGAATGCATCTCTGTAGAGTTTGTCTTCAGAGATTCCTAGGTGTCTTAGATCTAAGGCAGAGAGAGTAAAGTGGCAAATGGCTCTCTTACAAGAGAGGCAACGGAGACAGGTCTTTTAAGTGTCAGGGTGAGGTAGCTGGAAGGCTTGCACTTGGTATTTTCTAACTTTCTCTTGTGCTCAACAGTTAGATCCATAAGCCAAGTTTAATATTTCTAAGTTGGTGGAGGAAACGGTGGAGAAGGGAAGTGCTATTCAATGCTCAGTGAAACAGAACTAGCTTGACAAAATTCTCCTGGCCTTTTTGAAAGGGTTGACATGATCTGTATTTGATTTGAATATGATAAATTCTTTGAGAGCTGGGAACTGAGTTTTACTTCATGCAAATAATCCCAGACAGGAATAGGTGCTTTGGCTATGCTAACAAGGGTCAGAAGCAGTGTATAAAGAAAGGAGAAGCCAGATAGCTTAGAAGAGTTGTACTCATGCAGACTCTGATTTTTGTTATGATGTAAAACCTTTATCTTTGTTATCGTGTAAAACCTGGCAGTCTCGTTTTCTACATATTCAGTATTTCAGCCCTGCAAATGGCTCTTGGTCCCAGAGGGGATAAAACCCAAAAAAAAAAAAAAAAAAAAAAAAGGGAAACCAAAACAGCAGCAGCCTACCAGGATTGTACATCCTGTACATTGGTACTTCCTGCTGTCTAGACACACCTGTCTTGGTTACGGCTACCGCCGGCAACAAAAGCGCCACGCGGCCACCCCTCCCCCCGCCGGCGTGTGCAGGAGAATGGAAAGAAACAGGCAGAAACCGGTGGGTCGGGATAAGGGCAGTTTAACAGAACAGCAAACAGAGGGAAACAGGAACAACAACGGTACAAATAAGGAGAAAACACAACAATG
>Ga0181612_143235_pt1 | contig 15248 bp, 7 predicted proteins | sample HoacroProtozoa21_FD_119630 | JGI IMG/M metagenome (GOLD analysis project Ga0181612, IMG submission 119630) | Hoatzin crop microbial communities from Cojedes, Venezuel. Combined Assembly of Gp0051906, Gp0051904, Gp0051908 | reverse complement strand
CTGAAAGAAGGTTAGTGTTTGTATGAATTGTCTGACTGGTCCTGATTTGGAGCTGTGCTTTGCTGTATATTATCTATACAAACATCCATGAAGATACATATATATATCTATACAAACAAAAGAGAGAATTGCAGTAAGCATTGATGCAGTTAGATTGTCGGCTGGGAGACAGGATCTGTGCAAAGAGATCCTAAACCTGGTGTTTAGGGTTTGGGCATGCAATTACAAAAAAAAAGGCCACCTGACACTACTGTGTTCATTGTTGACTGCTCAGCTGTGGGGTAGTTCTTCCACTAAATTGGGAAAATTTTTGTGAAAATCACTTATCCCCTTTAATACTCATCACTGAAAGGCTACACTAAAAGAAACCCATCAATCAGTCCTAAAACAGAATACTAGAAAGGAGATATGAAAATCTGTTTAAAATGCAACCAAGACAGACTTCTTGTCTTGCATACTATCATGTAAAAGCAGAGGCATGACTTCTGGCATTCTGTAGCTGCCCTTTTCTTCTTCCCCTTCTTTTGTTACAGTGGTGAGATCTTACTTGCCTTTTGGGCCTTGGCGTCTGGCTTTGTTACATCCACCCCTCCATTCTTTCCTCTCACAGTAAGATTAAAATATTCTTCATCACACAGTTACCCCTTATGCTCTGCCCCCTGAGCCTGCAGGGAGGTAGGATTGTAATTTTTAAAACCAGAAAAGCTTTTATAGAAGCAGCATCTTGATTTGTTAATAGAGAAGGAGGCTTTAGTATATGGAATACACTGCTCTGGTACAGCAGTGCTTCGTATCGCCAAACTGAAAGTTCCCCTTCCAGGGATTGCTCTTGTGCTTTTAGAAATAAGGCAATGATCCCTGTGTGCAGGGAAGTGTCATTCCATGGTGAGTACCATGTGAAATGAGGTTGTCTGAAGCTGAAAGGGAAACAGAATTCAGTGTCCAGGAATTGGTGCTGGTGACAAATTGGGAAGAGCAACCATTTCTTTTCCTGTGAGTGATTAGCATTCTTACTCAGCTGCCCCATCTTTAGTTTGAGCCATACCCGATCTGGAGATGAGACAGGTAAAGTTGCAGCAAAGCAGCTTAGTCTAGTCTTTCTGTTGCTCTGTTTGCTGTGTGGCATTCAACCCTGTACTGTGGGGATCTTCTATTATATGCTGCTGTTCTACTTTTCCTTGCTTTAAGCCTACTTTCTGCCCTTGCAGTTCCTTTCTGTGTTGTTCAATGTACAGGACCTGCTGTTTCTTCTGTGCTTTCTATCCTTCTTATTCTTTGCATAACTTAATTTGCTTGGTTTTCCCTCCTGGTTTATTGCTTTCTTGAGTAGGCCCTTTTCCTTCTTGCCCTGTTAGCATAGTGCCTTCCTAGCTGACTCTGTGCTCTTGGTAAAACAGTTTATTCCCCAATTCCTTGCCTTTGCTGGCAGACAAAGGATACCAGCGCCAAAACCAGGAATGCAGGCATGCAGGAATTGAGGAAAATGGTTTCTCCCTATGAAGGTACCATCTTTGTTTAAATATTAAAAAACTGAAATATTGACATGAGCAAAAATCCCTGCATTTAAGAAAACTATTTTCTAATAGCTTATGCTATTTAGTTAGCTAATTTTTTTTTCCACTGGTAGGATAGTAAGTTAATAAAAGGCAGACAGTGTTTTGTCACACAGATAAGTCAGAGGCATGGGTACACAAAATGGTTTATGCAACAGGTTCTCTAGCAGAACTACTAAGGCAGTGCCCTTTCCACAGGACCAGGCTTTCTTTTCCAAGTTTGGCGGTAGAGGCTTTCTATTGTGCTGTGCCCCATGATAGATTTTCTTCCCTTTTTTCATGCGTGAACTTAAAGCTACTTGTTTTAATCCTGCTTCATTAGTGTGAGGAAGCATAGGAGTTTTTGTTTAGAGAACAGCAGAGATGGTAGCTGTTTTCAAAGTGTTGTATGTCCTTATATTGAAAGTGTTACTCACTGTAAGGCTTTTGTCACAAGAGCTCTATTGCGATGTGGGAAGGGTGGCTGATCAACACCAGTTTGAGTCCTGCTTTGCCATAGCTTCCAGTCTGGTATTTTGCAGACGACTTTGTTTCTTTGCTTTAGACCTCCTTCTGCATAGTACAAATTTTACCCTGTTCTGTAGGGCTGTCGGGGAATAAAATATCAAAACTGTGAGGCACTCTAGATATCAAGTGCTACAAAAATATCCCATGTAGTATCAAGTCATAATATTAGCGTGCCCTGACTGAGAATGTTCTGTAGGCTGTGAATTTAATGCCTGCGAGAATAAGTGTTTACTGCTAGTGAAGGGTACAGCATGGGTAGCACTAGTGATGGTACATGTCACCCACAAAACGAGTATGGCCTCAGCAGAAGCCTAGGATCTGATGCATCGTCTTTCTCTTTTCCTTTTAAATTATTATAAGTGTTTCAGCTAAAATTGTGAATCTTACTGTTCACTTGTAGACATCTGAGCAGGCTAGATGGTTACCTACTAGAAAGTCTGGAAATAAATCTTACTAGAATTCGTATCCTCTTTGGAAAAATCATTGCATCTTGTCACAAGTGTGGAGAACTACTCACCCTTGGGAGAGCAATTACCTAGATTTTGAAAAACTTCACTGTTTGGGATGAGATACTCATGCTGCTCTTGCCCGACTGCCTCTTGTGTAAAGGAACAGGCACATCACTGGATGACACATGTTCACTCTCAATTTTGTGTGTTAGCACCCATGCAATTTTAAATCTGAAAAATTACGACTGTGTGTCTCAGGCCTGGCCTCTGAGAAGGAATGCCGAGTCCTTTCAGCAGCGTGCCTCCGAAGACAGCTGCGCAGTTAGCATGCATGTCTGCCAGGGTCTATGCTCTCCACAATGATCCCCACCCCAAATCTCCAGACAATAACAGGAGATGAATCTCAACAGCTGCAGAAGGCTCAGTTTATGAATCTTAGTTAGGGTAAGGAATTATTTGAAGTGTTTCTTTTCATAAGTGTCTAATGATGGCTGTAAGGGCTACATATCCCCATTCAAGTTGTCAAGACAATGCTAACCTCTTTATAGAGGTGGAGTTCTGGTGGTCTGAGCCTGTGTGGATGCCATGTCCCTCTAAACATAAATAATGCTCATATAGACCGTAGTGTTTCTGTGCTCTACCAGTGTTCTCTCAGTTCTCCTTCCTGTTTTCCCCTGCCCAGGTTACACCTTTTTTTTTTTTTTTCCCACATGTCAGTTTTTCCAGTTGTATTTTTTCATGGAGAGTAGGCTACCACCCTTACGTGACATACTGCTTTCATAACATTGGCAGAGTGCCTAATAAAACTGGTTTGAGACCTCCACACCCAGACCTGAGTATTTTTCCTCCCCAGTTTAAAGGAACAACCTTAATTTTATGTATTTGTCTTAGATTACAGCAACCACCTTCATGTATTAAGAACAAAGCCAAGACTGTCGGGTTTCCCATAATTATGTTGTACCTGTCATTATGTAGAAAGCCCTGCCCTTTCTTTAGAAGTCAAATCATTTGATTCCATGTGTTTTAATTGGGTGAGTCATTTAGTTTCAGTCTTGCTGCTAGAGCATGCGTCTATTTGTCTAATGTAATTTCCCCTTAATAGGGCCAACAGTAGCAGTACCAGCAGTATGAATTCCGTTATAATCTGTCTGCAATCTTTACAATGCATAATTTCACAAAAATTCACCAGGAATTTTCAAATAATACTTGCATTAATTTTTTTCAACGATGGAGAGGGTTATAAGTTGATCTAGGAAATACCTAATCTTGAATTAAACTTTTACAGGACATCCTGGTCCCCTGAATTACAATACGATAAGGCTGAATTAATGAAAACTTGTCAAAAGAGAAGCTTGTCCCCATCATCACCGTACTGCTTCTTTACCGATACTGGTTCTCATCTAGCCGTGTGGTGAGCCAGTCCAGGCAGCTAAACCGACAGAAAACTCCTGAATTGCTGGTTTGGGTTCCTGACCCAGCTTACTGCACATCAGATGAAGGCGGGTGTGAGCATGTGGGAGGCAGCAAAGGAGGCAGCTGGCAGCGGGGGAAGCAACCACTGATCTGGCAGCAGCTGCCTGCTGGCTTCGTTTAGCCACATGGTCAGCCCGCACCCTCAAAACCTTAGCAAAATAGTTCAGTGGGTTTGTCTCTTGTGCCTGGGGAAGAGCCTTGATGAATCCAGTTTAGGATTACTAAAAAAAAAATATTAACAGGCTATACATGGACACTTATCATTGTATCTCTTTAGCAAGGCTGATATCTGAAATGAGCCCCTCAAATTTGTCTTTTTAGAATCTTTGAAATTAAGAAGTGTATCAACTCAGATGCTTAAAGAGTCAAAGGCAGTATCTCTTCATAAGAGATTATTTCCCTGAGTTTCTGATAAGATCACAGTTTATCTGGTTTAAGGGTGGATTTTTTTTTTAACATACATTTCACTTCAGTGTTCGTTGAGTTCTTGGCCTTAATGGCTTTCTACCATGCTACACATGTATGCCTTGAAAAGCTGATGATAACCCAGTGCCCATGAACAGCAGCTCTTGCTGTCATTGAGTTGGTGAGACTTGACAGCTAAAGGAAAAGGCTGGCTGTCCTTCAAGCTGAACTAGGTGCGAATTTAAAGCTGGATAACCAAATGGATTATTTGACCAGCATTTCTGCCAAGAGTCTCAGTTCTGCGAATAAATCTGCTAGTCTAGTTTCTCTAGTAATTAGGAATTAAGTTCTTACAATGATAATCTTCTATATAAAAAACTGGGTCTGATTAAAATGTAGCAGAAGGTTTACTAACCAGTCACATTTGACATTACTAATAAGAGAACATGCCAACCTAGATTAGTCAGTCCTTTTGAGGGCTGATTCTGCTTGTTGTATTTGATCATGACAATTTGATGTTTGCCATTACTCAGTTTTTCCAGCTTCAGAACCTGAGGTGTGACCCTGCGTGTTTAATTTACTGGTCTTTAGTAAAAAAAAGATTTCGTACTCTATGCAGGTCTCTGCTGGATATTCTCCAGGGTCTCATTTTTTGTATTTGTGTCATGGATTTGTGTGCTGTTCATCTATGTTGGTGCTTCACTTGGTCTTTGTGGGTACTTCAGAGGTTTTCCTTTTTTGGGAGCACCAGCGGTCTGCTGGTCATGATGTAAGCATGACCTTAAGGGGTGTTTGCCCCAGAATTTCTGCTGATGCTTCACCAGGAGCTTCAGCATCCTTGCTGGAGGAACTTAAATGCGCTGGGTGTTTCATGGTTCCTGAATTGCAGGTCTTGGTTCAGTTTTTCAGGAACTGGGGACTGACCATGCAGGCTTTATAAAAATTTAATAATGTTATGCATATATGGTTTATTTTAGATTGTAAGAGACTTAGATCTCAAAGCAAAAATATGCCCATATAAACCTCTTCCCTTGCCTCACTTCCTTCACTGTTTTTGACAGTTTTGACATCTGCTCAGTTCTATAACCTATCCATCAAGTTGTTACTTCTAAGCGGCCCATGCAGCACATAGTTATATTGGCTTTAAGTGCTTAAAGTAGCTTGAAAGCAATGGGAAGACGGTGGCTGGAAATGTTGTAAAACGTCATTAATTCTAAAGACCCTTCAAATAACTTTCAAATAGTAATTAGCTTCTGATTCTGTAAAGTTTTTCCTAAGCTGGAAGACCCATTTGAAGCCTACATGGTACAGCAACTTTCAATCCAAAGTTAATCATCGCTGCTTCTGGATGCTCTGTGGCTTGCTGAATAGCAGTTCTTTAGCTGAGGCACATGTTGTAGTTTACCTTAAGGATACTTTTTCAAAGAAATGTGGGAGTTAAGTAACATGTCACAACAGCATGGAATTCTGGTAGAGAAATGCCCTAAAAAGCAAGATTTTAGTGGTATCTCAAGAAGCTGGCAGTGATTGGCTGTCTTGCAGTAGTGCTAAATAAGATGTCTTCATAAGGATGAAAAAGAGAAGCTCTTGGCTGAAAGCAGTACCTACACGGGATGGGAAACGTTCTGCTTTCTAACTACTATATGGAGGAGACCTACAGTTATTCTGAAAACATTTAAATACAGGATTGTCATAGGTAACTGCGGTAAATAGTAGAAATGTAACTGAGGCATCTTCTCCCAAGCTACAAAAAGCCAGAGCTGCTTTAGTTTCCAGTACCTGGACAAAAGGCAGCAGGCGTCATTCTGTCCCTCTGCTTCAAGAGGTTAAGTCAGAACTGAGCACAAGTTCACCATGCTCTAAGTTACTCAGATACAGTACTGAAGAGGCTCAAGAGGGAAAAAGATTTGAGGAGCATTTGCAAGACTGCCTGTTGTATTCAAATTTCTAACTTCAAGACAGCACCAGGTGTGCTGGTGCAGCCCAGTAGTGAGCCCTGGTCCCAAAGGAAGCACTTGGTGTGACTGGTTCTTGAGGGGTTACAATATAGCCCTGTATAATCCAAGCAGTCAGCTGTCCTGACAGCCTATATAGGCCAGCAACAACTGGGAATGTTTTTCTGTGAGTGGGAGGAAGAAGGAATGAAGTGGAACTCCGTTGAATTAGAAAAAAAAAAAATAATTTAACAAGATAAAGGGACCTTTCTTGGCCTTTCAAGCCAGAAGATGTGGGGATACTGCAAGCAAGTTCCCTTCTGGATGGCACAGTTAGACTTTGGTCTCACTCTCAGTTCAAAATTTACATTTCATAAAACACTCCTAAATTAAGAAGCAGTTTTACATTCCTCCCTCAAAGCAAGCTGTATGGCACAACTGGCAAAAGTCTTGGTGTGAAAGTGAATGCAGCTGATGTTCTTTTGCCAAAGATGTTATGTTCTGGTTGGGTTATGTCACCATGCACTTCATTAATTTCCCCATTCTTTGATTGATGGTGATAGCAGAGCACAGATGCCATTCCTCCTGCTGGCTGCAATTATTCCTGTGAGCTATATGAATGGCTTGATTTCTCCAATTTGTATGACAAAGCCATATTTTTCTTGTTCATGCATGCCACGTATCAGTGATGACTCACATCAACTTGAGTGGCAGCTTCTGTGCATTTCTACTTGTCGCTGCTACCATTGCTGCAGATGTAAAAACTCTTATCAGTGCCACGAGAGGCAAGGTAGTATTGATGCATCCTCCTGGTTCGTGATGTGCTAAGCATGTTACTATCCACCATAAAATCCACAAAAACTGATTTTCTAGAAGGATGCGATTTAGGAACTAACCAGTACTTTGCAGAGTGGGAGGAAACTAACTGCTGAGTGAGCCGCAATGTTAGAACTCCCACTGGGAATTTCCAGCCCTTTCCCTCTTCCTTCCTCCCTCTGAATATATATAGTAAATAGAGTAAATTAAGCACTGGGGGAGGTGGCACCCAAAGGCAGAAGCAGTAAGAGAGGCTAGAGCAGCACTCAGTTAAAAACAGCTGGCAATATACTGACCAATCCTCTGAGCATCCCAGTTGTACCACCACAAGTACTGGCAGCAGGAGAGATGTCTCAGGCAGCGATGCCAGTATTAAGTGGGAGGAAGACTCTTTAAATAACCAGCAGTGGGTCTTGTTCCCTGACTGTGTCAACATTGAGTTGTTATTTCACCCTCTGAACAGGAAAAATCAGTCAAGTAATTGTGTGGCGAGTGACAAAATGAAATCTTTTTTTGCTTTTCCTAGCTGCTGGATCTGTTTTAGGAGGGAGTGAATAATTCCCTTGTAATTTTGAATTTCTGTTCAAAAACCTCTAAGCAACATGATGAAAATCAGAACGTAAGAGGACTCAATTTGGTGAAAGTCAGGTGAGTCACACTCAGATGAACTTCATCATGAAGCAGTCTAGAAGAACACTTATCTATATTTTGTTTTTAGAGCATCTGTGTTTTGAGGGGGCTAAGGCAGCATTAGTCCCTTCCCCTCTCGTGGTTGGTCTTAGCATGCTTTCAAGTTACTGTGCATAATTCAGTCTTGAAAAGCCTGTTTTACAATATAGTTTACATTGTCCATCTCCTCTTTTTCAAGGTGGATAGCAGGGTTTGTGGTACCATTTCAATAAAATAGGATTTCATTTAGTTCGGAGTGCCTCAAAACCCTTTACAATCCTAGGTGAATCCATACACCTATTTCTGTCTTTCTTATTTCCCCCAGCACAAGGAGGGCGTGCTTGTAGTGCTACAGAAAAACAAACTGTTGTGTTCAGGTTAACATTGTTAAGTCACTTGTTTCCATGCTGTTGTACTTTGTTTGGTTTTCTTTACTGCTCTGAAAACAAGTTAGTAGAAGAAACATCGCCTACAGGATGTTTCTGCTCTGGTTGCATCCAGACACGTTCAAGTGCATACAAAGTAATTTTTTTCCTTTTTTTTAAATGCTCCTCACCATAGGATGGTAGCATCTGATGACTTAACCAGATCGTACACTGTGCTAAGCACTGATTATAGTGTCTAAGTTGCTGGAACACATTAATGTTTTAGTGATAAGGTGCTAGAAATGAAGCAGCTATCGAACAGGAATAAAGAAAATGTCTTTTATTTGACTTTCTAACTTTTCTTCAACTCACCTTTTTGCTTAAAAGCTGCTAGTACACTATGACAAATTATGTGAAGAGGAAGAAAGCAAAAAGCAAGATGGTAAAGTTGCTAATAATACTAAGTTAAAGACAGTAGATACAAAAGTTGAGTGAAGAACTGCAGGAGGATCTTGCAGGTTGGAGTGATAAAAAATTCAGTGGAAATATGTGGAAAGTGGTATATAGAGAGAAATGATTCTAGCTTTTCATATGAGGTATTTAGCTCGGAGACAACTACTACAATAATACAAATAAATCTCTGAACTATAATAAAACAGTATCATGCTAACATTTAGAATTATAGTCCAAAAAGCTGAGCATAAGGATAGGTGTATACTTCTGTGACTGTACAAAGCTGTAGGTTAAATACTGGATGCAGTTATGGTGGGGTGCGTGGTAGAGCTATAAAACGCTCAAAGGAAGGCTCTTTGATGGTGACTAAAGGCAACAACAACAACATCAGAGTGCCTGAGAAAAACTCTTTAGCCTGGAAGAGAGATGGCTGAGGTAGAATAAGAAAGGCCTGTGAAAATCACAGGTGGCAGGGAAGGCACCAACAGGTCACGGTCATTCAGTGTTGGCCACTGTACAGCCTGAGGAACATCAAATGAAATCAGCATGTCATCTTCAAAAGAAATAAGAGCACATGGTACAATGTGCAGTTGAGCCGCTGATAACATTGCAACGGGATGTTGTTTATGTGATGAGTTTAGTTTACATTGCTTCAGACAGCAACCGGACGAAATAACGGAAGAAGCCTCTTAGGAAGTTTAACTCCAAAGCCAGCTCTGGCTCAGAAGCACCTTGAGACGCAACACGTTGGCGGCTTGGACAGTATTGTGGAACACTACCATTACCCTTTCCCCAGGCAACTGCTGTTGGCAATGGTAACGGCAGGATGCTGGGCTGTAAGTGACCCAGTATGGTGGTGGTTATGTGACTGAAGCATCCCAGTTGTCAGCTGGCTGACTTCCTGTTGACATTCTTAAGTGTTCTGCTAAATCTGAGAGGCAGGACTTGTTTTTCCTGTCGTACTTCCTTTAAATGTTCGATAGTTTTGATGTTAACAATCAAAAAGTACTTGTACTTCCTAAAAAGAAAAAATAATCTCGATGCCTAACTGTGCATAGATGTTACCACTGCAGTAGCGGACACATAAAATATGCATTTGTATCTTAGTTGCATGAAATTCCTTCAAGTTGAATATATTGGCTAGTCTTAACTGTCTTCAAGTAATTATTTTTAAAACACTTTCTTTTATTATTCTGTTAAAAAATATCAGATGTCTGCTGAATAATATCAGTCACAAAGCTACCTAACTGTATTAGCGTTTTCAATCCAGATCCACTCAACTTATTATTAATCTTGTCTATTAGTTTACAGTTATCCTTCTTTAATAATAAACCAGATTTTATTACTACACTAGCAATTCCAACAGTGACCTTTTTGTAGCTTTGGTTACTTTTAGGAGTATTGAACTTGCTGAGTCTCACTGTTACCTCTTTTGCTTCAAAGCTGTATTAACTCTGCCATAACCCAGAAAGGATTTTTCAAAAAACATTATTTCAGTGAGTACAGTCTTGTCTTAATACTGGACTCAGACACACGAGGGCTAAAGACTGCTGTTAGTAGACTTGAGAAAGCAAATGCAGCGACACAGCCTGAAGCTGCAAAGCTGTCGGCGCTGAGCTCGGAATTCTCCTTCTGCCGAGGCTGGGGTTTGTGTTACCCTGTTATTGAGCAGCTGTTGGCGACGACGCTGGTGAATGGAGCCCCTTGTCTGGGCAGCGGAGCCAATGACAAGTGTCTGGGTTTCGCCAACGGGAAGCGGCGCAGCAGCCAGTAGCTAAGTTTAGTGCGATGGATGTGTTTCTCTGACTTCATACGTGTGTGTTCACACTGCCCCCCGCAAAAGCGAATGAGCCCATGGGGCTGAGAAGGAGCAAGGCAGCTAAAACTCCCTCTGCCAGGGCTCAGCTGGTTGTCAGACTCTGGGGATCTCCTGACAAGCATCCACATTAAGAGTTTTCCCTGGTTCTGAAGTTAACAGGACGGCATGCAATTTTTGGGCAAGTATTCTTGCTAAAGCTCAGCTTTTCTTGGCGGAGAGGAAACACTAGTTTATTTTCTAAGACAAACATATTTCAAAGGAGGCAAGATCACAAGAGTGCTTTAGTTAAATGAAGTAAATATTTTAAAAAGGAAACCCCTCCTTTGTTCAAGAGAAGAAAATGGCTGCGGACAATGGCTTGAACAGCACGTTGGTTGCTGACAAATGAGGTTGACAGTTTTGTGATTTATTTTTAGCTAGAGAATTTTTTTTTAAAGCAGAAGTACTGTGTAGCTTTGGCAGTTGCTGCATATTCAATGTGGGTGGATGGAACTGAAGTCGCATCTGTGCTAACAAGCATTTTGGGATTGCATTAAAAAAATTAAACTCATGTACTGGAAACTGAAGCTGTATCAGCTCACCTGGGGAGCTCTGCCCTCTGAATGTCCTCCAAAAGGTAAGCAGTGCTGCCTGTCCAAGGCATTTGCAAGAAGAATTACCTGGGCCTCAAGCTGTGACATCAGCTCAAATTTGGGCTGTTAGAGTGATGTTTTCTTCACTCCTGAAGTTACAAGTCAGTGAGTTAGGCTCTACCCTCTCCTTCCAATTTTTTCCTCTAACTAGGAAGGCTAAAAATAAATTTCAAAAAGCCAGCTGAGAAACAGTTTAATGTGGTCATTTTTCAAAGTGCTGAATCTTAAGGAGAGTACCTAATACTCTAAAACTTCTAATAAGATGTAATTATGTCACTTGGACAGCAGCTTGGACATTTATGTCATGTCAGCTCAAAGGTCTGATCAGTTAGTGCTTTACATCTGCAAAATAAACCTCTCACCAGCTAGACTTTGTTAGTGCAGATATTTCTGGCTTGCTTAGAGGTTGGTTGAGCCATGTCTTTTCAAGCAGTCTTTCTGCAGAAGAGATCTTACTTCAAATGTTTGTCTTAACACTGTGAGTACATAGCTTTGCATTTGATTTGCTTAGATGTAGATAATATCTTGACTTTGATCTGGCCAGTATTAACGACTCCTTGGGAATTCCGTTGGACTGAAGTGTGGTCCACATTAAGCAACTTCTCTCTCAAAGTACTGGGTTAAAAAAAAGTGCTGAATGACTTGCTGTAAGCTGTCATAATGTTTGGCCATCCCACCTTTCCTGGAGAAGGACTGGGTGACCTAATCCTCCTTACACTTCCTACCGGAGAGGTTTACTGGAACTTACCACGACAGAGGAAGAATGTCAAATAGGTTTTTGATCTACATGTATGCAGTTTCCCAGTTACCTTTGAAATCCAGGTGCCCCTTCATAGCACTCCTTTCCATGAAACTGTCATTGTGGGAGCAGTTACTGTCCACTGTAGGCAGGCTTCAGAGGAATGAAGGTTGGAACTTCATCACCTCAGTACTCAATGGAAAGAGGTATGTGATACAGAGCATTTAAAATTGGTGGTGTCTCTGCTCGTTTCTAGATACCAGCAGTTGCAAAGCTGACTAGTTTTCTAGGAGCTGAACTAATCCTGAGTAATTAAGGTAACAAGCACTTTGATAAAGTATTCAGGATTTTGCGGAGGGGTTACATTTGTAGCTTTTCATTCTAAAGTGCTTTTTGTATATAATTTTAATTGTATTAACATCTCCCACTTTAGGAAAGTGTTTTTCTTATTATCTGTTGTGCTGTTGGGTTTTTGTTCCTCACCCAGAGGCACATTCAAAGAAGTCAGATTGGTACTTTGGGTGGGTTCTGGTGCTTCTGACCATTCCCAGTACCTGTGACAGGAAACATCCGTTGCTCCTTTTAATAACTGTTAGGTCCAGCTCTCCTGTCCTCACATGAGTGGGACGCACCCTAAAGTGTTTTTTAAAATGCATCTATAAAGCCTGCATCATTTTGCTAGCTGCCTTTGTCTATCCCAGGGTCACTTTACTGCCAGAGTTCTTTGAGGACAGAAAAATCTTACAGGCAATGAGAACCAGTCTATTGAGTTAGCAGCATTTGTACTGAAGATGATCAATACTTCATCTACTTTGAAATTCTCTCTTAAAGCAGCAGTGCTACCAAATGTTTCAGCAGAAGGTTCAGTCACTTACAGCCCATACAGTTGTTGATCTATGACGAGATTTATGCATCTTGCATTCAACAAGGAATGAATGGAGATTTTCAACTTTTACTTTAGAGCTGAAGCCTGATTTATTTCACACTGGATTCTGCACCAGAAAGATACTTCTTTACCAGTAATTAGTTGAGGGAAAAATGGGGAAGTGCTGCATTAGGTTGATACTGGGAGAAATTATATACCTGTGTCATTGACATCAGAGCAAAGAAATGGGCTGAGGGACACCTGTATTTGTTTGATAGTATTAGTAACAAAGGGAGAGGATGACTGGAACCAGTGAAATAGAAGACAGGTGGTTCCTTCTATCAGCATTGGTTTGTTTGGTGGTTTTTTTAAATCTTAACATAGCTAACCTCTTGTAATGTTCAGGTAGACAGACAGTGTCGTGAGTTTTTCATACAGTGGTGTAACTAAATCAATTGAGATCAATTTATCTCTCTCCTACCAGTTAAAATTCAATAACACCAAAAAACGAAACCTTGTCTTCCCTTGGATTTTTATATCAAGCTAGCTAAAAAGCACACCTTCTAGGTAAAGACCCACCACTTCAATCATTAGATAAGTGCAGAGGAGTATCATATGCAGCAGTTTATCATGTTGCAAAATAAATCTGCACCTAAGAGGTGAAGTGTATGCAGAGCTTTTAGGTTTCTCCATATATTTCCCCCTCTGATGCCAAAAATCACTTTTTAATTTAACCTTTCCTATTTCAGATATATTTTGATAATTGAGGCAAGACAGTGCTACCAGCTTGGCTTGAAACATTTCTTTTTGTGTAATGTGAGCTGTTCATGATGCAATTTTGTCACTGACTCTGAAGTCTCCTCCCATTCTGTCTCTCCCAGCCTGGTACTGAAAATAGAAACCTGTTCCTTGCCCATCCCAAGTTCTTGGCTTGGAGCTGTATTTCTTGGCTTTATTCAGTGGGTTGTTTACAGTACTTAAACCTTGCACCACTCTGTGGGAGGCCCAAAGACTAACCATGGATCTGTGCATAGCTGAAGCAAACCACATTATTAAGAGTCTGGTTGCTTGCAGGGAAGGAACACCTAGGAATGGCATTTAGTTGGGTTGCCTGCAGTTTACCAAAGCCATATGCGAGCTGTCTGACCCTTTCAAACTGCTGGTTTTCATGGCCACATGTATGTCGGCAGAAAGACTAGGTGGTCCATTTAGGTAAGGGCTTGAGTCTGTTACAGGGTAAAGAAAGTTCATAGGCCTGCTTCTGTGCTACCACATTATTAGACAGCAGGAACTTGGCCTGTTCAGCATTGGTTTGCTTTTTAGTATGTAGTTTGTCTTGAGTATTTTTGGTTAGTAGGAAGTGCGGAGACTTGGCTTCAGAAACAAAGCTACTGTAGGACTTGATACTATTCCAATCGTGTCAGCAAAATAGGAAACCCACTTGCTGCTGTGTTATCAATTTTGTTTCCTTGTATTCATTAAGGCAGAAGTCCTCCCACTAGCAAGCTGGTTAAAGATCTTGAAGTGTAGTGATGTAAAGTGATGTACGTTTTGAAGATGCAGTGAAAAATACCAATTGTATTACCAGTTGTTAGTTACTTGATGGTCTACTGTCTGTCCTCTTAAGTTGACCAGTGCCTATTCTTTGGTACTCTTAAAAGCAAACATAAAATGAGTCTGTGTATAAAATAGCATCATGGATAGTCATAGTGGTATTTAGATGGAAAACTCAAAGTGAAAATGAAGTGAAAGATGTGGCACGTGCAGGGATCTTGATGGCCTTGTATTCAGAGTCCTTTCATGAAAGAGAGGCATGTGAGAAGCCAGACCACTGCACACGTGCGTGTGTACATAGACACGCGTACACCCTGTGGTTTTTGGTGTAGGGTACTAAGACACCAGACTGAGACTGTGTGCAATAACCAGTATTTACCCTGTAACCCTTTCCTTGTCTCTCTCCCTTCCATTGACAAACGAGTCACTTCGGCCTGCTGCCAACAACACCAAATCCTTCTCAGAGTATTTCCATTTACGCATTCTTTTGTTTGATTAAGAGACACTGACAGTTGGTTCAGAAACTCTGAGTATAGTGATTTTTATAGAAGCTCCCTGAACTGTACATTTCAAATTAGTGTAGTCAGCAAGATTTCCTTTCACTCAACTTTTTCCCACCACTGGAAGAACTAGAGAAATGCTTCTAAATGGGTAACTGAAGTTGTCCAGGAAGGGTAACCACTCTCAGGAAACAGCTTTGAAGGGCACCGCAAGGAATAGTCTAGAGAGCTGGGAAGAGCTGCTTTGCCTGAAAGGTGGATTATTCCGTGGAGGAAGTTGAGTACACCAGAATTAAGATTTCATATTGTGCAGTTACTGTGAAGGGAGTGGGAACAGGATGCAGATGTGGTGGATGCAGATGTCAAGGTGATGGCCTACAGTGTAAAATAACGATCTAGGAAAATCAGTTGTAAAAGAAATAACGCTTGTCTAGAATGCAGAAAGATGCCTGATTTTGTTTGAGAGGAGCTGATGAACAGCTACACATGTGCAGGGACACCCCATGTCCTTCCTG
>Ga0181612_118333_pt1 | contig 15248 bp, 9 predicted proteins | sample HoacroProtozoa21_FD_119630 | JGI IMG/M metagenome (GOLD analysis project Ga0181612, IMG submission 119630) | Hoatzin crop microbial communities from Cojedes, Venezuel. Combined Assembly of Gp0051906, Gp0051904, Gp0051908 | reverse complement strand
CTCCCTTTTTCTTTTTTAATTCCCCCCCCCCACCCCCCTGGGGGGGGGGAGGACCAAAGGGGGTGGGGGGGGGGTGGTGCTTAGAAGTGCTGGACCGGGTCAACAATATATATACACTTCTGCAAGTTTTCATAAGCTTTGCACTTCCTTATTCCCAGTCTGTTCTCTGACCCATTAGAGTGAAAACAGCTCACCTTCTAAGTGTTTTTCCTGAAGCTCCATATTCTAGAAAGCTTTAATATTTGTGGTGGGATTTTCCATTTGTTTTGTTTTCTTTTACTTGACATTAAGCTTTCCTATATAAACACTTCTCTGAGAAACTTTAAGCATGTCATAGGAATCATAATTGGAGTTCCAATGCTAAAATACCTTGGCAGAGTTTCCAGCAGATGACATAACTAGAGAAGAAGTAAAATGAGGTTATTCAGACTTGACTGTGAATTAACTGACAGTGTCACCTCTGAAAGATATCTTTGAATTATTGGATCCCTCTTTAATGGTTGAACCATTTCCCTGTTGTAATTAATGGCGGCTTTAATTACTACCTGATGAGTTTCAATTTTGTCGGTTAACAGTTTTGCACGAAGATACTCAAGGGTTTCAACACACGAAAGGTGTTTGTGAAAGCAATTGAGTTTTCTACAAACTGTCTGTAGTGCTTTTAGCCACATCCTCACAGCTCTTCTCCACGTTTAACTACTGCTTGTCCTGAGGCAACAGTGAAAAAGCAATACGTGCAGGTGATCCCAATAGTGCTGCATGGGCATATAAATAAAATTTTCTCCTGACCATCCCAATTAAATAAGGGTGAAACAAAATCTGGTTTTGAGATTCCCAGAGAAGTCATGGTAGTGCTTGAGAGAAACCTGAGGTAATTTAGTTTATGTTTTCTACTGCCTAGAAAAGATATATAAGGCATTTGAGTATTATATTTTACTTTGAATTTACCATATAGTAGTCACTATTTTACAGTTAAATATCAGCAACAAATTAGTTTAGGATGCATACATCACTTATCTCTATAATGAACCACAATGTTGTCATTGGCATTGAAAACAGATATTCTAGCTCTAAAAAATTATTGTAATAAAATAAAATGTATTTTTGTTTAATAAATGAAGTTAAGCTGATAAAGTTAATTTGCATTCCTTTTCCTGGAGAGGGATTTTGTTGTCATGTTTTCTTTGTGTATTGTCATCTTAATATCACGTCCTTTGATTAAAAGTGTATCTATTCTTTGAAATTATTTTATACAACATCGCTAACTTTGAGCTTTATTAGATTAAACTTGATTTGAAATTGTGTTGCTTTGTACTACGTTAACTCTTGAATGCATTCAATTAATATCTTATAGTTTTTAGGAGTCCTTCCTTTAAAATCATCCCTCAATATCTATCCTTCAAGATGGTGTGCTATAAATACTAAGAGTAGTACTAAGAAAAGTGCTGCATATCCTGCACTGACATAGATATTTTCTGTGTAATGTTCTCTTCCTGTTTAGAATAATTTATTTTCTTTTTGAATCAGCACTTGGTGTACTTTGGAAGAATGGGATATTCTCTGAATTACATGGGTAATAAAAATTCAAGGTCTTGAAGTCTTGCATTTAGCTTCAGTCTCAGTGAATTTCATTGCAGAGAGTGATGGAGTACATCTGGAGTTAATGATATGCAATCCCAATACCTCAGGAGGGCTGAAACATAAAATATTCAGCTGCCTTTTCTCTACTTCGCCCACTCTGACACGCGAACACCAAAATGTTCAAGTCCTGGCTACCAGAAAACAATCTTTACACTACACAGAAGAAAAGGTATTTTCTGGTTCCTACTGGGGAGAAGAATGCACCTTCCCTGTCTTCTGTCGTTGCCTTCAGAAAAGCAAAAAGAATAAATGTCAAGAATCAAAGAAAGAAAAAAAAAATCAATTGTAGAAGTGCTGTTAACATTCACAAAAACATAGGGTGGCAACACTTCAACAGATATTCCTGGGAAAGTTCTTGCTTGCAATCTGAGAAGCAACTTTGATCGAGTATCTTGTCCCTCACTGTGCTTTGAGCTCAGAATTACCCTCTGCACAGGAATCACAGGGCCCGCAGAATCGCTGGAACTCTGTTAGGTCAGACTGTGGTGCTCACAAGCAGATTGACACTTTATCGTGAAACAAGCTTGAGACCCATCATTGTGACATGAAACTATGAGATCTCTGAAAAACCCATTAATATAGATCAGAAAGAATGTCTGGGTGGAAACAGAATCCTAAAGATAGCACAGCAAGTTGACTTGCACTCTCTCCTTACCCCCTTTCTTCTATGACTCTTTGTCATCAGCCACATGCAAATATCTGGTAGGAAAATTCCCTCCTTTCCTGCCATCTAGACACGCACAATTATTTTTTTCAACTGCTTTTAGCATCTTTGTAAGTCACTATCTTGAGTGCAAATACAATTACTAAGGTAAACAAATAAAATGCAGTTAAAATTCTTTCCAGTATATGGACCAGAAAAAGTTCTGTTTCTATAAGTATTAGCTTAGATAATATAAACAGGCCTACCAATATTTTTTCTGGATAAAAATCAATGTTTCAATCATTTAATTCTACTACGATATCGTTCTAATATTCTAAAGGATTTTTAGGCAGGGCTCGTAGGGTCCCTGGCTCACAGCTGAAGGCAACTAGACGTGTAGTCCCAACAGCCTGTAGAACAGGTAATTCATGTGCACCAGCTTCACCGAAGACTGCAGAACACATTAACACAAGTAGCAAACTCCAGGTCTGAGAGTTACAGACTCCAGAACTGCAGTTACAAATCACACAGATAAGCAAAAAACAACAACAGAGAGAACCAACTCCTAGCTTCTGCACCAATGGTGGAGCCCTTGTCTTCTGCAGTTCAACTAGAATCCTAAAGCACAGAGTTGTTGCAGTAAGATTATGGTGCAAATAAGCAATCAGGAAACAGTGATGAATTATCCCGCGACTCCTTTGAGATTACAGTAAATTGTCCTCCCACTCTTCTCCCAGACTTCATATTCCATTTTTGAGATGACTCCAGTTATATAATTCCTTTCCTAAGAGGCAAATCGCATCCTGAAATAACTTAGGCTCTTTTCTTTTAATACTTCATTCAGATGATCATTTTAGCACTCCACTCACTCATAGGTTAAAAAATTTTGTTCTTATTTTTTGTCAAAGCCTATGTTACCAATAAAGGCACCGTTATACTCTGCTAAGTAGGATTTGGACTCATATTGTGATTTAAGTACATTAATGTATCATTCTGCTCAATTAAAATCCCGTGTAGTATCAGACAGCTTTAAATAAGTAAACTTGGTATTAAACATTGTACTCTTCACATGTTGCAAGGACCCAGGCAGTGAGTATTGGAGTCTGACAAATTTTTTCTAAGAATTTCCACTAGGTTCATAAAACAAGTCCTATCACATTAAAGTAGTTACACGATTCCTAACCCCCCCTTGTTATTCCCAAACACACTTAAAGAGACTCGATATCTTTCTCAGACATTTTTGTGCTTAACTACATAAGATTTTTGATATTTTCTTATGTTAGATACTCCTTCCCTGATCATCCTAGAAGCCAATTACTACCCTTGTTGCAAGTTAACCTGGTTTTGAACATAGATAATCAGAACCAAACAGAATATACTGAGATGTTCTCTGTGCCTTGTGTACTTATGCATTGCCTTTCTCTACAGCAGATACTTAGTGTGACTGATCACAGCATCATTTTCCCCATACTTTTTTCCTACATTGTTGCTTATAATGATCCTGTGACTAAAAAGTATACTCAGATCCCTCTCATTTTCTATTAACTTTAACTAATGAGGTATTTCGATGCAGTAGAACTCCTCATTATTATTCCATTAGTCCATGACTTTGAAATTCTGTGCTAAGAATTTTATTTCTTTTTCTACTAGGAAGCAGGGTCTAATTATTCTTGTAGTATTATCTCATTCTTCACAGCATCAGCAATACCTCCAAATTATAAGCATACACCTACTTCAGGGTATTAATGACCTCAACTTCACATATTTAAGTGAATTTCATTTGTTATACCCTCATTAAAAGGATCAAACAAAAAATAATGCACCCATTGCAAATTGGAATCTTCCAGGATGCACTTTAGTGTAGAGTTTTGCAAGAGAGAGTGCCTTCAGTTCCAAATCTAGTTCCTATTCAGGCCATTGAAACCAATGATAGCTTAAGTCTTAGATGGGCATGTATCAGCCAATAAATATACCCTGCCTTTTACTGTTGTTTATGTTATTTTCATTACTTTCACTTTTGTGAACAATTAGAGGACTGAACTGTCTTCAGTGACAATTTGTATTGCTACCCATAGACCACTAGTACAGCCTTCTTAATTTGGAAGCTTGCAAAATTCTGGAAGCTATGTTACGTGTAGGGTACACATGCATAGCACCAATTCTGTCGTACTTCTTAAAATCTAATCGCAGCAAAGGCTGTGTCATAGTCTCCTTTTTCAGCAATTGCTAGATACAGGATTTTTATTTTTAAATACTCAACCTGCAACAACTATATTTTAGGAGATCTTTCATAATGATTCTGTTAGGTGTTTGGATATTGCAAAGCCAAGTCATTCTTTTCAATCAAGTTTTAATCAACAGTTGTAAATCTAAGCAGAACTGCACTTCTAACAAAACTCTGATTCTTAAAAGGTTGCAATATTTCCTAAGTAAAATGCTCAGAAGTGACTAATGAGAGTGCCAGTTTATGGCAGGGTTAAAGAGACGTTTTTCAGTAATGGATGGCCACGCTTATTTAAACATCACACCCCCACATGAGAACTGGGATCGGAAATCCAAAAGTCAGTAGTCTTTGCTGAAAATATTGGATATCATATCTGGAAAAAAGCGCCAAAACTTCGAGAACATCTACATGATTTAAAATGCCAGTATTAGTCCAGTGTGTACGCAGTTCAACTTCAAATTCTCACAATGCTTGTATTATTTTTGTTTCAGTCTGCTGCTTAATCCAAACATATTGTTTAAAATCATGGCTTTTTTCTTTTTTGTATTGCAAGACCAGTGTTTCAACCAGTTTGTAAAACAGGTTTTAAATCTCATCTTGTAACATAATAGTAATAATGTAGAGAGAATTGAGGTTTTTACCTTTAGTGTGAAATACTGGGATTTTTTATTTATTTCTCCTTTAAATTTATCTTGAATGGAACATCCATTCCATCACTAATAGTTAGAAGTGGCTGCAAGCTGGGAAAGTTAATAAAATTTTCTTGTGCCTTTGTCTTCAAAATCTTATTGTTTAGTGCAGGGAGAATGAAAAAAAAAGACAAATATTTTAATAATGAACAATATCTTAGTTAATAATTGCCTTTCCTTGTTAACAGTGCAATGCAAAGCTCGTGATCATTTTGACATCATGGTACTGCTACATAATGAAATTTAGATTCTGGGAAAACACTGTTAATGGTGATTAATAAATCACAACACAGAAACTGGGAGTTCTAAAGAAGGCAGAGGTCACAATTTGTAAACTGCCTTTGAACTTAAAACGAGCTTTGGATGAATTATAAACACTGTCATAACAACAGGGCTGAAATTCTCAACCCAAAGTCTGGAGGATTTAATCCTGGTCAAGTTTTAAATTGTTGTTTGTCTGTTTCTGGCTGCTAAATTGAATTAAGACTGCAAAATACCTTTAATCTAAAGCAAAACTACCTTTTTCAAACCAAGTAATTTAAAACATGAAAACTACTTAAACAAAGGCATCACATGTAATTTTTTAAATGTTTAGGAATCTATGAGTTTGTGGCAGAATTAGTCTGACAATGTTATTATATTACAATAATGGATGCTTTACATTTCACAAGAATTCAGCGTTTACTTACAAGAGAAATCATGTTCATATTTCTTAGGAATCAATAACAGGCCTTTAAAACAACTTCCTTTAGGTGAGGAAAAGTAGACAGAAAATTAGCACTGGTTGACAGTATTAATAGTGAACCCCCATACTGAAATAACCCATTAAACATTTTATTAGTATACTTCTACTCTTCCTTCAAGTGATATTACTATGTGACCACAGCAATACTGGTTCTGCCACAAGGAAAAAGAAAGTCTTATTCTGCAGGTCTCATACCATTCCTTCCTTATAGCAGTTTGAAGAAGGGTACGATTTAAAGTAGTAATAGCACTAGAAGGGTGTAAAAGTTCACAGTACAGTTTCTCCTCACAAACCTTGCTACAGTTTTTATTGATACAATTTTTTCTCCAGATTGTTTTTGCTTGTAGATTTCTTGGTCCTTTTCTCACATTGCAGAAAATGCTGGTTACATTTCTTCACAGGTACTGTAGAGTGGGTAGAAAATCCGCTTGCTGCAGTACACTCAGAAAGTTCTAGTTCAGGGTGAACCAGGGCAATATGTTTCTGTGTCACTGTATCTAGAAATTCCGTCTGTGAACCACTCTGGCTTGTTCTTTAAACATAACAGGAGAGGAAAAAGCCCTTGACTTTAGACTACAGTAAAAACATAGGTTTAGTCTCGTGGTTCTAATATGACGGTAACAAGGATTTCACATGAGCTGATCGTGCACAAGCTGTGATGGTATGCAAAAGTGCTCTTAGTACTGCGCAGAAAGTTAGAAAAATCTGGTGTGTCTGTGCACTTTCGACAATATTTTTAACACAAGCTATTTTAGATCAACACAACAGAAGATCAGTAGCTCAGTTACTGGTGCTTTAACAGCCAGGCATTTGCCCTTTTACCTTCCACTGTTTTAATACACCCAGCTGTTGATTTGTAGTTCAGTTTATATGGCTATTCTAGGCTAAAATCTCCAAAAAGTGTACCAGTGATATGTATTAAATGGGAAATTAGTATATATAGGAAATATGTAAATATAGATAAGTATATAGATATAAATACAGATAAGTATATTCTAAGATAATATATATTTTTATATAGTGCATAAGTATATAAATATAAATGCACACAAAAAATATTATATACTGAGATAAATGTTCATTTCAGAATTTGATAAAGAACATGTTCCACGCAGAGAAAAGCACAGGTAGATTTCCACATAGAAGAAAAATTAATTAAGAGGGACTAGTATATAGCAGTATTTATGAATTTTCATTGAGGATGCCAGAGTTAGGAAAGAGCGCATTTTCAGATGAAATGGACATGAAACAAAGTACATATTAGGTAGATTTAATTTATTCAAGCCAAGGCTTGAAAGCAACAGCACAAAGAGAATAGAAAATGCTGTTACTTGACACTAGAGACAGTGGAAAAGATCTAGGGGTTTATCTTTCTTACAGGATTTAACGATCTTAGCACACTCTCGCTTTTAGGTCTAATATAGGAGCAGTTCCTTGTACATAGGGATTTGACAAACAAACTTTATTTGATCTCTGTGAGGAGCTTAATGACAACTCTAAGGCAAGGCAGTGGAGAACTACACTTTCTGGAATAAGAAATGCTTGAAGTGTCACCCTAATCATTGCTCAGAAGCTCTCTATATATTTTGGTCAGTTCAGTCATTTATCCTTTTTTTCCTGCTGGTCTTGTGCCATTTGCTCCTTGTAAGACCAGCATTGCTTCAGAGTATTAGAAAAAGCATGCTGAATCCAGCACTGAGACTGGCAATGTGGTCATTCCTGCACTGCTTTCACAGCAGCTGTATGGTGTGATGGAGAACTCATGAGTGGTGTCAGAAGGAACGTGTTACTTCCCAGAGTAGGCTGGCTCTGCAGTCCATGGATCCAGCACGCTGATTGCTCCACTAAACATCAGCCTGAGTGCTTCTGGCCATGCTGGGTACACCCCACTGAAAATATTAGCTATATGTCCATGCCTACCACAACTACGCACATTGTGGAATGGTGGGAAGAATTTTCAGCTCCTTCGAAACTGAGCCCCAAAACTAGTGCCCACTTTTTGTATAGGATGTGTCCTGGTTTTGGCTGGGATAGACTTAATTTTCTTCCCAGTAGTTGCTGTGTTTTGGATTTAGTATGAGTAGAATGCTGATAACAGTCTGATGCTTTTAGTTATTGCTAAGAAGCCAAGGACTTTTTTTCGGTTTCCCATGTTCAACTAATGAACAGGTGTAGAAGAGCTGGGAGGGAGCATAACCAGGCAGTTAATCCAAGTCGGCCAATGGAAGTATTCCATACCACAGATGTCATGCTCAGTAGATAAACGACGTCTGGCCAGGGTGCACAACTTTTCTGTGAGTTCAGCTAGTTCCATGAGTTTGGTGAGTTCCGCGAATTCCGCAAGTTCCGCGAAATGCACGAGTTCGACAAGATCTGTGATTGCTGCTCAGGAACCGACTGCGCAATCAGTTATCGGGCGGTGAGAAAATTATAATGTGTATCGCTTGTTTATTATTGTTATTGTTATTGTTATTATTATTATTGCTTCCTTTGTTGTCTTATTAAACTGCCTATGTCTCAACCCACGAGTTTTATTTTTTGTCCAGTGTCCTCCCCATCCCACTGTGGGGAGGAGGGAGGAGGGAGCTGTCTGGTCCTAGATGCCAGCTCCTAGGTTGAACCATGACAATAAGGAAAATGGTGAAATTCCTGTTCTTTATTATTTTCCTGCCAAGAAGAATATTTTAATTCACTTTTCTGGGGTTATTCGTAGTTTAGATCAAGAACTCAAATGAAAAGGGAATCTCACTAAAGAAAATGGTGGAATTCTCTCCATTTCTCAATATTATTAGTGTACCTAATATTTGCATCCATTTTCAAACAAATCAGTTTCTTAAAAGGATAATATGGCACCAGCTCTTTGTCTATCAAACAAAGAATTCTTATACTTTTAACTTTAACCTTTTATCAATACAAGAAATCCTATACTTTATTTTCTCGAAGTTAAATGAGATGAAATACCGGCCAACTGCTCTTTCTACTGGAGGGATGTAGTTAGGAATTATTTCTTGAAATGAACTTGCTTTCAGTTTATCACAAAATTACATACTTTCCAGCACAGAAATGGATATGATTGCATACAAGTTCTATTTCAATTATTTAACTAAGAATAGTTCTCTTCTTAATTTTAATTAAAAAACCCACATGTTTCTGTTCCCTTTCTAAGCAGAACCAGGGTTTTGCAATGACAAGGCAAAGTAAGCTTCCAGTTACCTTTCTCTGTTTAACAAATACCTTTCTCTGCCCACATTATTTTCTATGAAAAGACTTTCAAACAAAGAGACTAATAAGGCTATTAGTTTGGGAGTGTAACAAAGTTTGAATGTAAACTTAAATGCAATCGGCGTCTTTCGTCTTTCTCTGAACAAGATGCAAATGTCTGAAATGCAGGCTGGTTTGACAGGACTCCGACAGCTGTATCAACATATCAGTTATATGTTGTGATTTTCCAGTTAGTCCAATGCAATGGAAGAGTATTCTTTAGTTTTACTTACTAGCAGCTTTTTAAAATGGAGTCTTGATTTAACTTACAATCATGTATCTTGTCCAATGAGTTTATTTCTTGTCCGATGAGTTTATTTCTTGTACAATGAGTTTATTTCTAAAACAACAGATGTAGGAGAAAGCATTTACTATGCAATGATAATCAGGCTATTTTTTGAAAGACATCATCTGAACATGATTACAATAGTCAGAACAAAAGCATGTAGGAATTGGCCTTGTGGTAGGATGACTAAGTAGTTAGGAAGCACGTACTCAGAAAAAAAAGTACGTATGAGTCTATGGTCATGTACAAGACTACAGCCTCACTACTGAACTCGCTTTCTGCTCAGCATCACTTATTTCTACTTTGATCTTCTAAAAGACATATACTATGTTACTGGAGATAAAGAAGTAGCAACGAGTGAAATACGTAGGTTTCCGATGAAAGAAAATTTTAAGCAGGTATTTCTCAGAGTATTTCAAGTATTTCTGCTCATACTCTTACATGTGACCTGCTGATCTTGGGGTGCAGGATCTCTCACAGCAGTCACGTCCCACTGCAGTGGTAGCTCTGTGGCCTGGGGGTGGCAAGCTTTCTCACAAATCTTTCACAGGAACCAGACTTTGTTCGTTTAGTTCATTCCCATTAGGTCATGCAAGTATGAAACATATTTTTTTGAGACAGATTATGCAACTGAAACCTTCAGAAAACATTCAGAGAAATCCACCTTTGGAGATATCAAGCACAAATTCACTGAGATTTTGTTAGTGCTGTGTGCTAAAAAGAGAGGAAGATTTTTATTCAGATTTACTTGGAAAATTTGTTTTCAGTTTTCAGGAACAAGGTTTGGATCTTCAAAATCTTTATGCAATTAGAATTCCTTATTTTAATAAATGCAGTGTCAAAATTCTGATAAACATGCTATCTATGCTATTTTATGACATGTATTGCTACCTTTATTTAGAATAGTACTATGATTTTATGGATTATATTGTCTTTGTGCTGGTCATTATGAATGGCAGTTTGGGGGACTGGAGTTTCATGTGTGTTTTAACTACTCTGAGCAAATCCTTCTGTTTTTAGCTGATATTTCCACTACCTACATTACATTTTAATGCTTTCTTTTTTTGGATTTCTTTTTTAAACATTTTTGCAAAACAACTGCAGGAATAAGTTCTTTGTAGGGAATGATAGGTCTAAGTTGCAGAACATGCAGAGGTGGATAAAAAAAGGGTTTTGACCTTGTTATGTTTCTGTAGGTCAACTGGTTATCTCCTTTGCAACTGGTTCAAAACTTGTCAATCGCAGAAGATACCTTGAGATAAGAGGAGTTAAAAATGTTCTTCATGCCACCTTGACTTTAAATATAGCATTGCAGTACCACTTCTCTGTCACCCTTGTAGATAAAAATGACGAGTAACTGAAGATCTTCCCTGTACTTATAGATTAGTGTACACCTGGGATCACAGACACACTTATTACTGCAAAAGCAAGAACTACTGGGTTTTATTATAGGTTTTCTTCTGATGCACACCTCAGTAGTGTGAAAATGGATTAAACTGTTGTACATTGCTTCCCTACAAACAGTGTGTTCAGGACGGAAAATTTCTGGCATTTTATAATAGAAAACAAAAGCTGTTGTGTTTTGAGGGAAAAAGGTAAAAGCTTGTCACTGGGCTAGATCAACTGTGCAATTTCTGTAGTTAAATTGAAGCATGGACTAAGTGAAGTTTGTTCTTTACATGCAACTACCTCTTCTTACGTGAGAACAAAGTTAATATTTTGAAACATTTAAACCTAAAATACATCTGACTTCCTGCAATATCCTCAGGAAGGAAGGCATAGAAAAGTCATTCATAAATGACAAGGACACAAAGAAGCACTGTGAACACATCTCTTCAATTTTCCAGTTTTCCTGGCAGTATTTTACACGATTAAATAGTGAAATTATTGTTCTGTGGATGGTGCTCAGACTCAGTCATTCCACAACAGCACATGTGCTGATGAAGTCACCCCCAATAAAGTAGTCCCTGACAACTTCATCATTAATAATTTTGTCCTGATGTTACCAAATGAGATGGGTCTATTGTATTGTATCCACTTTTAGAGAGGAGGAAAGTGAGACACAGAATGCTGAGCTCAAGGTCATGCATGAAAACAGGTATAAGCAAAATTGAGTTTTCCAAGTAACTTCCAAAATTTAAAAGCCTAGATGCATTTGAAAAATCTCACAAGGCATTCTATTTTCAAGCTTAGCTGTTTGAATGCCTTTACAATCTGTCCCTTATCACTATGAAAAAAAAAAGTTGGTCCTCGAGCTGAATGACAGCTCAAGCCACTCAGGATTTTCAAAATTGTGCTGCAAAGTAGATGACCCGTTTCATATAATTTCAACTATTTGCAGAAAATAACAATATCAGTGAGAAATTTAAAAAACCTGAAAGCTCAAACCTGAGGGCTTTCTGGAGAAAAGGACAGGTAGATTTAAACATAGCAAGCACCATACATATTTGGGAACTTACATTTATAAAAAAATAGAATAGCAAAAAATGCTGAAAAAGTTACTGCAAATAAACAGTGGATTCGAATCTCATATGCTTTAAAGTGAATTTGCATGATGTGAAAATATAAGTAGATAAGAGAGATAAGAAATCTTTTGTGATTTTTTTTTCTATTGTGCATTTTTTAGCCCTTAATCTCACATGTAAAACAGTTCTCCTCAGGCAACAGAAGCAGTGTTATATGATTTGCAAGAAAAATTGCATAACAAATAAAAGTAGCCAAAATTGTGTTAAAACTATTCAGGAATAATCCACCACCTGACTACCATCGGTCCAAAGTCTTCAGTTAAATTCTTTGATAGTATACATATTTCCATAAATCCGTGCGATTTTTGTTTTTGTAAGTAATTCAATATTGGTGAAATTTTTAATAACTTATTAATCCAAGAGCCAGTTTTACTTTCATCCATTTAAAGAATTTTTTCCAGCAGTATGTAGTCTTATGCTGCATTCTCTGAAGAGGAATGTTCAATAAAGAAGCAAAATTTAATTAAATAAACAAAGTATAAATTTTTAATGTATCCTGAGACAAATATGCAAGAATAACTGTCTAAACCAGCTGTATATCTTTCATCTCTAGATGTACTAATGTGCTTTGTAGGTGTTATATACATTTGTATAAACAGTTGTGGAAACAGTATCTATATGAAACATAAAGAAACAAGCTGTATTTGATTCATGCCATTTGTATTGTTCACATCAGAGTTTTTGTTCTTGTTTTCCCTGCTCAAGTTATTGTACCACGATCGTCACATGCTAGCCATATATAATTGGATTTTACGTTTCATGTCTATGCTTTTTCTCTGAGATGAGAAGCATCAAAGAAAGCAGTTCCCAGTTTGCTTTTCCTTATCTTCACCACTTCTTATTTTCTTGCTCTGGAACAATGAAATGTGAATCTCTTTAGAGCCTTTGTGCCAGAACAGAAGGTAATAGTTCAGTCTCCTACTGTGTTTGCTATTAGTTGTCCTCCTGTCGGAGGTCTTTTAAGCTTTTGAAGGCTTGCTCTTGGAGCTCATGAAACTGAGTCCTAAGTATTAATGCCTCTGCCATCCCTGAAATGCTTTTGTTTTTCTTGTCAGGCTCCCTGGGAAGAGTCTGCTTCCAGAGCTACTGTAAATACCTCTGGTAAGCATACCTGTCACCTGTCTGAATTTAAGCCAAAACATAAAACAAATATGCATAGGCGGAAACAGCAAATATGAAGCCTGATTTTTTACTACAGGATATAAAACTGAGGGGTTTTTTAAATGCTGACTACTGCCTGGGAAGCCTCTGAACCTGTTCTGGAGTACACTCAATTTATAGCTATTAAAGGGCACATCTGAAGGCTGGACAGCTACAGTTCATCAATACCAGAAAACATTCTGAACAGCATCATTAGAATTTTAAATAAAGGCAATGCCAAAAATACTCAAGTAAAAATGGATGCAGTGCTTAAAATAGATTTTGAGCTAACTCTAATTAGAGATAATTGCAGTCTAATCCATTAGGATTGAGCTGATCTTGACAGGAAAATGTGATGTAGCACACAGAATACACTCCCTGGCTGGCAGTGGGGGCAACCAGCCTTCAGTTGGGGAAGCAGCTGAGAGGTTGGGGAAATGTCTGGAAAACTTTGAAGCTCGTAGTTATTTCAGGATTTCAAAGGTATATGAAGATCTCAGAGAGTGGAAGCCATGGGTTCCTCTTCTGACAGATGACATCGAAGAGCAAGACTGATAAGAGTTGAATGTTGTTTTGATGGCTTGTGCTGTGATGTTGGAAAAGAGGAAAAGTTGCAGTAATAGCTAAAATAGAGTAGATCTCACAGACATTTTATGCGTATTTCAAATTTATCTAGAGAGTATTTTTGCCCCTTTGCTTTTCTGTTTAGAAGATGATGCTTTGCTACGGGGACATGGGATTTGTGGTTATTAAATGAAATCCCTTGGTGTTCTTAAGTGTTTTCACCTCCCTTTGCTTCTTTTAATAAGTCAGTTTTCAAGGAGCTGGACACAGAAACACACAAAAATGAAAGCAGTAGGCGCAAGCAATTTTATCTGTTCACAAAAGACAAGGGAGCTCTTGTTTCTTAGCTTGACTTCTCCTGAGCAGAGGATGTATGGAGAAAACTTCCCATGTAGTCTTGGTTTTGCTTCTGTTTCAAAGTATTCCTTCAAAAGTCTAATGCTCTCTTAGCACGCAGAATTCTCCTGTTGCTTTAGCTATGGCATGAAATGTTCAGGCAAAGAGAGCTTGCCTGAATTTGAATATGGTGGTGATCATTCCTTTGGAGTGTGAGGCAAGTTTTCAAAGTGAAGATGAAGAGCAGTATGTCACCATGTTAATGGAAAAATCTCTCCAGGTTCAACTGAAAGATATTTGGATGCTAACGCCTGACTCTCCTATGCCACTGAAGCCAGCAGGACTGTTTCAAAATGTGGCTGTGGCTAAATGAATCTGTAGAAACTAAGGAATGAATGTTTGACTGTAAACTAAATTACAAGATGATGTTTTTCTTCTTCTGAGGCAACTGGTAAAGAGTCATGAATAAGAAGTTAACCATCTAAAATTTATATTCAATGTGAGCACATCCTTGCAATATAAAAAGTCCTTAAGTACAGTGTCCTGAAGCAGATGAAGCCTTGCAAGAACTGGTCTTTAAGGTAATTTAAAACTTGCTGTAACTCTTTGTTTTAAGAATTTTAATAAAATTTGAATCAGGAAACCTATCTGGGACTTCCTAAATACTATGCTGAAGGAAAATCTCTTCATGAAATCCAAGATAAAAAAAATACGACTCATGACTTTTTATGGCCACTTTCAGGTTAGAGATTATGCATGCCAAAGGCAGAAAATACGTTGAACTTTCTATTGTTCTGCAAGCTTGGCCTGAGTAGATAATATTGTCTTATACAAATGAGGATGAAAAAAGCACACTGAAACTTAATTGATGTAAGCTTATTAATTTGCATATTCTGAACTCTTGATTTATATGGAAGGAAATTGACGGGATTCTTGCTCTTGTGTGTAAAAAAAATTATTTAAAAACTTACCGTAAAGCTCTGCCAACATGTGAGTAACAATAATAGTGACCAATGCTCCTGCGGCTAGTCTTCTAAGCGTCAGTGTTGCAAAGACAGTAGAGGTTGTGCCGCTGAAATGCATATCTTTGTTTTAGTAATTTGTTTTGTGTGTCTTTGAAAGTGAAAAATACAGTTTATAGATCAAGATAGGAACAACCTTTTTTGAAAGGAGTAGTGTTATGAATCTTTTTAT
>Ga0181612_101619_pt1 | contig 15248 bp, 5 predicted proteins | sample HoacroProtozoa21_FD_119630 | JGI IMG/M metagenome (GOLD analysis project Ga0181612, IMG submission 119630) | Hoatzin crop microbial communities from Cojedes, Venezuel. Combined Assembly of Gp0051906, Gp0051904, Gp0051908 | reverse complement strand
GCACTGGAACAGGCTGCCCAGGGAGGTTGTGGAGTCTCCTTCTCTGGAGATACTCAAGACCCGCCTGGACAAGGTCCTCTACAGCCTGCTGTAGGTGACCCTGCTTCGGCGGGAGGGGTGGACTAGATGACCCACAGAGGGCCCTTCCAACCCCTACCATTCTGTGATTCTGTGATTCTGTGATTCTGTGATTCTGTGATTCTGTGATTCTGTGATTCTGTGATGGAAAACAAGGGGTTCAAAAATAAAAGGAATCTGCAAGCACAGAGAAGAGCTTTGTTATGATTAATGGAGGGAAGAAAAGAAAGCTTAGAAATCAAGACGTATTTGTCTGTTTTATTCCATGAGGTGCTTACAGGCCCAGTATGTGAACAAGCAGTTTTCTGTAATTAATACAATAAACAAAAATAAAGAGTTGCAGTACTTCAGCTGCTTATATCAGTGTTTGCCTCCTTATCTTCTTTTGGTTTGCATAGGCTATATGCTAGTAAATTAAACCACACCAGGACAAGGAACACGACTACCTGTGCTGATCGGATATTACAGTAGTAGCCAGTGTGGTTTTAGTTGATGACCATCCTACTTTGGAGTGAGTGTTTAGCACACACAGGCCATTCCACCCCAGTTGACCCTAGTGCCACAGAATGGTCCCTGGTATATTCATGTAGGTACAACCAGAGTACCCGTGGTGCAGACAGCTTAAAGCACAGTAGTTTTTCGTTGCTGATGCTCACTTCAACTACTCTGTTATGACAATGAATTTAGCTTGTTGCAAATTACTTCCATAGGCCTGCTGGGAAAGGTAGAAAAGTTTACTGCTGTGTTGGTGGTGTGAAGGTTAAGAAATAATGGCTTAAAATACAAGAAAGGAGAGTTAGGTTAAATATCAGGGAAAGATTTCTGAACGTAAGCAGATCAGGTAGATCATATTAGAAAAGGCACAGGATTGCTCCTCACCAGGGATTTATTTTAATACATTGGATATGTATCTGTCAAGGATTGCTAATCTGGTCCTCAGACAGGAACAGGTGACTTCCAGATATCTGTTCCTCTCTGTGGACAGCAAGTCTGTATGTGGATATTAAATAGAAAAGGCGGGGATGTGCCCACGAATATCCCTGATGCAGGAACAAACTAGGGGAGGATGAACCAAAGCAGACCAGAGGGTGACCAGGCTCCTGTATTCTCTTTACACTGCATGTCTTACTGGCACTGTAGAGCAGACAACACTCGGCATGACAGGCTGTTCATGTGACCCAGGAGAGCATTTTTTTGTTTGTATATTTTATCATTATTTTGAAAAAGCCACACTTGTCTTCTAGAGGAGATATGGATAAAAGTGGAAGAGAAAAACACTGTGATCATACATATAAATACTATTTCATAATTTACAAGCTGGATATATATGGTATCTTCTGAATGCTTGACTTAGCAGCCTTAACATTCTTTTCCAGCTTGTACTTTAATATGATTTCCTAAAATTATCCATAATTTCATCTCACATAAGAAATCCTCCAAATCCTGTAAAATCCATTGACCTTTCCAGCTATGATTATCAGTTTAATGATACAAAGTTGGTAATACACAAGATAATCAGAGTGCATCTTGTGGGCTCGTCGTCATCACTGGAGAAATGCAGTTAGCCTGTGGGCTCCATGCCTACTTGCTGAACACAGGAAGGGGAAAGTCTGGAATACATTTTTTAACTTTAAGTTAAAATTATCCAATGTTTACACACTTATGCATCTCTGATGGGGTCCTGTCTTTCACCTGGTTGCTGCTTTTCTTCTCTTGTCTATCTTGTCAATAGTATTGATAGTCTATCAACTCTTGCTTGTGAAGTTCTCACATTTCACTCCCTCTGGTTCCTTATTTTGTCTTTCTCTCTCCTTTCTCATGATATCATTGCTACATTGTCTTTGTATTAATTCTTATTTCCTCCATGATTTTTTCCTACCCATTTTTCCACTTACGCTCTTATATGCTTTACTTTTCCGTTTGTTTCATGTGGGGAAAATGTGCAAAGCATGTTTTCCTCCACTTTGCCCGTGTATGGGCAAAACATTTTTGTAGTCCTTTCTTAGACTGCTATTATTATCTGTCTCTACTTAGAAAGGATTGTATATCAGCTGGTACTTCGTAAGCGGTTGAAAACAGTCTTCATAACAGGGGACACTGGAGTGGCAATTCTGCTTATGAGAAGATCATTCTTCTAAACTGCACTCTTGATTCAATACTTGAGAAAGTACTCTAACAGAAGTCCGGTATGTCCAAACTGGTGTTCATCTGCAGGACAGAAAACATATTCCATTGGCATCTTGGGCTTAGTCTCCAGAGAACTACAATTAGTCTAACCTAGGTATGGATTTACCTGAAGGAAAGGATAGGTCAAAAGGACAAAGCCCTGTAAGATGGCAGTACTGGCATCAGATGTGTTTGTGATCGTGTGTTGGAATTGCAGCTGTGTACTATCCTTGCATTTCTTACAGGGCTAACTTACATTTGCCTTGGGCTTGGATGACCATTTCACACGTTTTTTTGTTTCAAAATACTACAGAGAAAGCATGTCACTGGTGACCACATTGTGCAGTAGGGCTCTAGTGTAGAAGGGGGATGAAGACACCCCTCAGAGCAGGCAAGTGAACAATGGGAGTCAGACTCTGTATCAAAAGTTAGGTGATGCATGTCAAAGCACCTTGCTGGGCTGAGCCAGCACCTCATTTCAAAAGGTTAGGGAATGAGCATCGGTTTGTAGAAAAACTTGAGCACTGATCTTGTGCGGTATTTCAGAAAGTGACTTAAAGGTGAATGCTTCCCATCCTCTGTAATGGTCTTGGTCCTGGGAGCAATCCAGTTGCTCCTCCATTTTTTTTCCAGTCTGTCGTAGCATAACAGCAAGACTTGAATAAAATCCTTGGGGGAAGCAGTCTACTCTTATTTCTTAAATATTTGTGCATTCAAACAGAAAACAAGCACAAGCCATTTTAGTCTGTCATTTTAGATGTTACGCCAAATGTTTACAGTCAGATTTTTTGAATGTCTCTATGTAGTAAAGAAACAGAGTTGAGTCAGACAGTGAAAGACAGATCAAGCTCACCTGACAACTATCATCTGGCCTCTAACCGCCTTTTGCTGTCTGATGCAACAGTCAAAAGACGTATGCTGCAATTATAAAATAGCTTTCACCAACAACAATATTTTAAATAAAATGTCACCTTTCTGTTTATAAATGAAACTTATTTTCACTTTTTTCTGCGCATTTTTCATCTTACTGTGGTCTGGTGCTGTTGTCCTATGAAACTGTGCACCACACCCGAAGGTTCTCAGAAATAACAGCACACGTTATTGAATATCTAGGCTGTGGCAAAAAATACCTTTCCTCTCTTTAGAAATGGTTAAGAGAACTGAAAATAATAAGCTAGACTTCTCCTTCAAAAGATCTTAACAGCTTCTTGGAAAAGACAGGGTTTTTTAAAGTAATTCAAGGAAATAATGTTTTAAAACTCTCTGATGATGGAATTCTGCACTCTGTGGGTTTCTTCACTGATTTCCTCTGCAGACATGGTGCAAGATTACCTATGAAGATTGTCCCTTCAGTGGTAACTATGTAAAAACTGTGCTTTCTGATTTAGATGCCATTTGTCCCTGATTGCAGTGACATAGATCAGCCTTTCATTGATTGTTTGTTTGTCTCATTGGACTTGCCAAGCTAGCATTGATTAGAGAGACTGAACTTGATTTTTTTCTCACATATCATTGACAATATTATTTATGCATTTCAGTGAGCTCATTTAGACAAGACTGTAGAGGTATAGTATTAGCATACTCCAATACCAAGAGAACAATAGTGTCTATAGTTCAGGCTTGAGAATGCTTTATTATTAGCTGGGGAAGGAAGGAACACTATTTCATGCTCGAACTTCAAACAGAAGTTTGGTTGAAATGTCTCTCCTTCCACTTCCTACTGCATGTGTGGAAATCCTGCTAACAGTGGGAGAATATGCGGCATCCCATGACAATGATGATATTTCATAATGGAAAAGCAGTGTTGAGAAAAGATGTTCCCAAACAAATGTAGGCTCTCAAACTTCTCTGCTTTATTTGCAGTTTGTGTTTTTATTTGCTAAAGTGTGAAATCTGCTTATGTGGCATAGGTGTCCCACAAATCAGTCCACCTCTTGAACAGTGCAAGGAGAACTTACAAGGTATTTTGATGTAGGGTACTAGACTTCTAAGCAGTGGGGCAGTGGAAAGAGCAAATCACTTAAATTGAGAACAGCCTCAGGTATCTTATAAAGCAAAGGATGTATTTAGAATTTAACTTCTCTTTTTTACTGCTGTCCTATATCTGACCTGTCCAAAGTAATTCATGCTGTCTTTTAAGTTATTGCCAGCCTCGGCAAGCAGTTTAGAGAGACCAAATAATCCAGTGGCATAAATCCGGATAGCACTGTTCAAGAGTAGTTCACTGTCTGGCTACAGCATTTGAAATGTGTTATATTAGCAAATAGAAAAGATACATTCTGCTTTTGCCCAGAGCGCCTAATAGGAATGAAATTCGTGTTAAAGGCCAATAAATTAATCATGCTTATTAGTGAATTAATAACGAAATGAAGAATTAATTTAATTTTTTAGTGAAGATCATCTTAAATGTTTCATTCCTTCTTTCATTTTGTTTCACAATTCCCCATTGTGATCAAGACTTCCTTTTAAGGTACCTGAGTGACTAGATAGCCCCCTACCTTTCGCACAGCCTTCAAGATTTAGATAAGATCTTAATCTAAGAAAATGTTAGCTCTTGTTTTTAAGTATATTTCACATTGCAAGTGTCATAAAAGACATTTGTATTGTACAGTTTAGTGATATCTGGTGGGAATACTTCACAGGAAACAACATTTCCCTCAGGATTTTCATCCACGTTTAGTCTGGTTTTTTTCGGACATGTCACCTGTTTCGTTGCATGCAGTGTGTCAATTTATCAGCAGAGTAAAGACAAACCACTCAAGAGTTACCTGAAATGAAAATGAGCAGGGAAAAAAAAAATCAATTTTTATGTAATAATTAAAAGAAAATGAAAAACAAGGTGAGACCAAGACGTGAAGTCTGAGTGGAAATATCCTCCTTTCCAGCTTGGCTGTTGATACTTAGCAGTTGCCAGTTGTGCAGGAAGATCCCTGTGTGAATCTCTGCATTTCAGCAATGTTCCCCAACAGCATTTGAGCATACTAAAGACCCTCTGAGTTTCAGAAACAGATGTCTAATGTCTTACCTCTGAAGTTCAAGTCCACTAAATCAGGTTTATCTCAACTCCAAGGCTCAGGTTACCATAGCATTTGTAAACAGAGGAGACACACAATTCTCACCATCGGTAGATAGCCTTCCTTATAAATTATCAGAATGGACAGGTAGTTCTGAAAATGGCTTCCATTTATGTGTGTTTAGATGGACTTCTCTTTTTTCAGACACACATCAACACTCTGACAGTGATCGCATTGTTTAGGAATGCCAGTCCCATCCATTATACCCTGCACTCAGTGGTGAGACGTCACACTGTCAATATGCCGTTAGCTTAAGGGGGCAAGTTGTATATTTTTTTCTTCCCTTGAAGACAAAAAGAACCCTGAAGTATTCAAGGTTTCTGAATTACATGATTGTCCATGACAGCTGCTGGATTTGTTAAAGTTAATAACCTATGCTAAGCAATCAATCTGTCAGCTTTTGGTGAAGTAAATTAAAGCAAAACAGAAGTCAGCAGGCACTATAACATGTTTTTCCAGAGGTGCAATATTCTAATGTTGTGGATATGCTGCTGGTTGTCATCTGTAAACTAGGATAGCTGCTAGTGTTCCTTCAGCAGCAGCATGGCACCTCCTTCAGCATCTCAAACCCAGGGCACACAGGCAGGATATTCTGTTCATTACAGCAAATGGCAAGTGCCGCTGAATGTGGAGTCCATCTTCAGTTCCCTTTCCACTTCCCCTGTGAAAAAAAAAGAAACTTCATTACACTCCTAGATTCTTGGCATAGTTAGAGCACATCATCCCATTGAAAATGTTTGACAAATTGTATCCTTTACAGGAAAACAGACAATCTATTAAGAATATCGTGTGACCCTGCAGACAGCCTTAATAGTCTGTCCTTGTAAAGTAATTTTTAAATGCTTTATACTGTTTCCTATTTTGTTTTTATTTCTGATTTGCTGGAAGAACAATTTGGGCCTGCAGGCCAAAAGTTTAGAGAAAACTATACCGTTTTAGCAGATAGTTGTGACAAAAATAATAATTGGGGTTATTTTTAAACTTGTTACTTTAGTCTAATTTAGCTTGTTAGATCTGGATGACAAATGCACATTAAAAAACATCACGTCTTTTTACCTTCTCTTTAAAAAGCAGCTCAGTTGGATTTTTGTGGCTCACTTCCCTTGCTGTCAAAAAGCAAACTGACTAGGGTAAATTATTGTACTGAACTTTGATTTTAATTTCCTTCTAAGCCATCATTCTAGCTGTTGCTGTTTTCCATACCCTCTTCCTGCCAGGGAGATGCAGAGAAGGTACCCTTCTTTCAGGACAGATGCAAGCTTTAATGATGTTATCAATGGCACTTCACTGGATGACTTTGAGGAGAAGCCTATGTATTCATGAGTTGCCAACTTTCCTCTTGAAGTAAAGCAACTGTTAGGTACTCACACTTCACGTCCACAAAGAATAGGGCCAAAGTCTATACCAAAATGCATTTTCCTTTGGAATCACCATCATTCATTCTGTAGACAAGACAAATCAAAGTGGTTGGGATCAGCAGCTTAACAGAAGCCAATTCAGACACAAAAAGTTACTCTAGGTACATACGTAGGCCTCACCTTTTTACAGCAGCAAAGAATCATGATTACAGTGGATCATCTACAGGGATAATATTGCACAGAATCAATTTAGATTGCATAACTAAAATATTTTTCACCTGTCAGCTGGACCAGACTTGCCACATCTGCCCTCAAATTTCTCCCAGCTGGTGTCAATGCTCAGTATACCTGCACGCAAAATTTAACCTGTCTTCTTTCTCTGGCATTAAGATGTACATTCAACACACATGTCTGCGCTTTAGTTGAAAGAGAATAGCTGAAATGAAAGAAAGAAAAATCCACTTAGAAAATAATATAATACAATGATTTAATGTAACCTATGTTCTTTGCCGAAGGAGCCTCTCATTATCCTTGTCTCTTCCTCTTTGGAGTTTGAGACAGAGCACTATGTTTAATTATTTACTGGTTGCTATAGCAGTATTAAATGAACCTTTGAGATTGTCACAAGGTGGTTAGAACAGTCACCTCACAAATACTAAAACAGATCTGCATCAATTTATGTTTCCACAGATTCAAGAAGCCCCCATATCCCCATTTTCAGAAGGCAGACAAGAAAGAGAAAAAAAATCAAATCCTGCACTCTGCATTTAATGATTCAGGAAGCTCAGAGAAAGTGAGCTGTTTCCCGTAGAGCTGTCCCCAGTTTCTCTTTTCTTTATCTCTGCCATTTCACATTACTTCAGTGTATAAAAATGAGTTTGCAGGCTTTCAGATGTTGATTCTGTTAACTTACCAAATTGCTCCGTTTTCAGACAAGTTTAGTCTGTATAAAGAGCACAATGATGCATGAAACAGTTACATTGCATTATGCAGCAGTCTAATTTATTTCATGAAATCTATAACAAATGAGCAAACGTATTCTGATGCCACAGCCATGAACATTGTAGGCTTACAGTAATTCAGCATGACCGATTGAGTTGAAAACCATTATTTGTGAAGTGCAAGTTGATGAGTTAGCAGTGTAAGATGTTTTGGGTGTCCAGATGGGAATTTTATGAAAGGATACAAAAATTATTGAAGGAGAAAAGAGATTACAAAAAAAACAAAAAGGAAAACAAGTATGGAAACTGAAACACTCTGCGGGTAAAATCTAGGACTTGTTTGCACTGAAGAAGTTTGTGGTATCTGCTAAGAAGCAACAAATGGATTTCATTTAGAATAGTCATTCTCCTTCAGAAAACTAACCACTTTATCTTTCCCTAGTTTATACAAAAGTACTTAAATAAAACATTTACTTACACCTCTTTTTTAAAGTAATATCTTATGAAGAACTTATCTAGGAAAAATGTAAATAATCTGGACTCGCTTTCCATCCACTTCAGACAATATTGTTGTTGCTGGGGGGCAGAGGGGGAGGGAATAAAGAGAGAAGAAAAAATGAAAAAGATAAAAGATCCATACAGGTGAGACTACAGGTAGGGTCCTCATTCAAAAATATTTTCTGACAGTCAGTTATTGAGTCAACAAGGAGAGGTACCATTTCACCAATAACAGTAAAACAGTAAAGAGATTTTTCTACGCAGTTGCCCTTTTAATATTGCATCCTGGGTGTTTAAAGTTCCAATGATGTCTGTGGAAGTTTTTAAAGACAAAACAGGAGCTTTGTGACTGAAGATGATTATAGAGTAACCCTTAAAGGACGTAATTAGAGTCAAGACTGACAAGCTGACAAGGACAATTCAGAGACAAATGTACAGACAAGTAGCTGAAGTAGTTCTACGTCAAGATACAGCACTTGTGTGCTGGGGACTCCACTGAAGCTATTAAATGCAAGGCTGGGAAGATGGCAAAGGGAACCCTGTACTCCTGACCTAAGAAAAAATGAATTCATGTCCTGAAATATTTTCCCTTGATAAAAATTTCATACTTATTGTGGAAAAAAAAAATCTCTAGGATTGCCAGCAGCTTGTCCAGTCACTGCAATGCTGATATTATTTATGAGTGCCCTGATAGGTCTTATTCCCTTCTACTTCAGTGGATAAAGCTCTATAGGAGAGCAGGCATGACACGGAAGTGAAACACTGGTTAGGTGTAACCAAACAGCTGACAGGCAGCATCTGCACATTTCCTACTCAACTTTTGCACAGACCTTTTATTTTGAAAAATATACTTTTCTCTGAGCTTGAGCACTCAAACAAAAACCTAGATTAAAATCCATGTTGAGTAACACTCTTAGTACAATTAAAGCAGTGAATTCTTGAATACACAATATTGTCCACTTACCTTGGTGAAATGCAGTAAGCTGCTAGAGCATGCAACACGGATTGCATTCCTCCAGCATCCAGAGAATTTGCCTATGTCAGTACCTCGCATAGCACAGGATGAATCAATCCTCAGCTTTTGTCAAGAGCTTCATCTTAAATAAATGAATCTGCAATTTACTGGAATGGACCTACTGACAGCTTTCAAGAAATCTCTATCAGATTTCCACTGGAAAACTGTTTCAAAGGCTTTAATAAGTGTGGACTCAGGCAAACGGAAACAAAGGTGGAAAAATATTAAGTATATATATATAATTAAGTACTTAAAATTACAAGTCTGAAGTAGTTCAGCTTCTGAAGTCACAAAGTTGTCTGCGAGTGTAGGTTGCACCTATGGCATTAACGAATTCTGCTTTAGGAAAGTACTTAATTCCTTTTCAAAGGTTACAAAAGCAACTTTTACTTTTTCTGCATGTATATAATTTCTCACGTTATATAAGCATAGATTTGTTAACATGTGGACTTCCTTTAAAATAAAACTAAGTAACTCATACATTTTTCAATGGTTTTGCTCTGTATGCTTTACATATGACCATCAGTAATGAATGAACATTGGGTCAGTTACAGATTTCTACTATATAAATTTCTTCAGTGTTCATAGATTTAAAATCCTTTAGGAACCATTTAATGATCTAATTCTAACCGATGACATTTATGGTCATTTTTCAGAATCAGCTCAATCTTCTGAGCAACATTCCTTTAACCACCAACTGACCCTTAATCTTCAAAGTTCAGAATGTGCCGTCGAAAGCAAGGACTGTCTTGCTTTCCTGAAATCTTTTCAACGTATTCTGGTTCATTGCAGACACCCCAGAAACTGTAAGTAACACCGAAAGATTATTTATCTTACTTCAGCCTTCAATGACAGTGACACAATTCTAAAATAGCATAAATAAACCCAAAAGAGTATGAAGTAATTTAGAAAAAGAAATATTTTGGTCAAAAATATTGAGTTTTTAGCAAATTCTCTTGCCTCCCCAGGAAATTCAGAGATGTTGGCTACAGAAATCTTTTATTTAGATATTTTTTTCTTGAGTTGTGTCCTTTACAGTCAAATTATTTTTTATTTTATTTATTATATTACTGCAGATAATCGATAGATTTGAACTAGACTGGCAAGGTGGCTTTCTATAAAGAGAGCTCAAGAAGAGAGTCAATTACAACATTAGAAAGTAACTCCTCGGGAGAACAAATCTGTAAGCAATCTAATCACTGTCATCATTTGTCAGGTGGCACTGCATCAGCTGGTATTTTTGTGATACAGGTGAGAAGCACAAGACTTTTGAATGATTAAACTTTCTATAGCATAGAAAAATCAAGCTTTTTCAGAATAAAAACCCCAAATATAGCTGTTCTTAAAGACATATTTGCAGGGATTGATTCTTCAACCTCCCTTGGAGCCATTTTCCCCAGATAAAATGAGGCCTTGCAGGTGTAAAATGCACTGTCTTTTATTTGCCCACTGCTTGAGTAGTGTGAGCCCTCCAGTGCCAGGTGCTCTGGGCCCTAGAACACCGCATTGAAGATAATGCATAGCTTCCCATATGACATTAGTGGAGGTCTTCTCATATCGAAAATCTTAAGGTGAAGTTGTTATTGCTTTCGTATACTGACAATGCATTCACATATTTCTGCAGAGTAGAGAAGCAATGAAGAAACTCAGTTAACAGCACCCAATGGCACGCTGGTCTACCAGGACTGTGAGACTGTTCATCTTAAGTACTGTTTGGCCAGATCCAGCTGGTGTGCTGGGGTGAATAGGAAAGCTTAGTGCTTATAAAAGTGGCCAAAAAGGAGTAACCTCCCTCTCTTCCCATTGTTGGTCCCTGCAGTCGTGCTGTGGTCCAGTTGCAGGGTCTCAGGCACACGTCTTTGCTGTCCTGGCTGTTCAACCTGCCACTTCCCCGACCCGGAGCCCACACGGCAGGGGGAGTGGGAACACACATACACAGGTCCAGGGCTGTGAGACATCTTTGTGTGGTTTGGCCTGCTGGCGTGGAGGTAGGACTATACTTCATGGCATCCCAGGGACTTTCACAGGGTTTCACTGAGAGCAAAAATCACCTGAGCCAGGGCCAGGCTGCCAGGCAGGGACCTTCAGGAGACCAGCAGTTCCCTTGTGACTTCCACTCACATGACTGAAAGTGCCTTATTTGCAGGCGAATCCCCATCCTTCCCTGTTAGGATGTAGTAAGACTTCTGTGAAATCGGGGGCTTGGGTTTTGGACTACTTTTCTTTGATATTGCTGGAATAAAAGAAGACTTTCTGCTCATTCAAATGGCTTTCAAGTAGAAAAGACAGTTAAGAGAAGGATTGCACAATCTATCTTAAACAATTTGATTTATGGATTGACTTTATTCATAAAAATTCACTCCTGGTTCCTTTATTTTCTTTATTTTTTTTTTCCTGGCTGTTGTGAATCTAAATTTAAATGCATACATGGTGTACAAATGTGGATATCCTTCCCTTTGAAAATACAAAATGACAACCAACGCTGCCAGAATCCGTTGTTTTTTTGATATATTTCATAATCACTTGGCTAAGTGAATGTTTTTCTCTGGTTAGAAAAAAACTTCATAAATAATAAGTCTGATTTTTCTAAAATTTGGGACTTTTTGCTTAGTTTTAACAGTTTCACCATTCTTAGGGTCCTGAAATTAAAGAAACACATTTCTTTCTCTTACAACAACCAGAAGGTTCAACAGGGCAATCCTGAAAATGTCCATTGCTACAACCACAGAGTACTTGTGCTACGTTGTGTGGGGTCTTAATGAGGTAATACAAAAGACTACGCTTCCCTCTGTCGTGTCTTGTGCACTGAGGCAGGGCAGGCGTATTAGTGTTATTGAGTCCTGCTACAGATGACAGCAGCAGCTCTTCAAGCAGGCAGAGAAGGAGAAAGCTATGGCAGCTTCTTCTCTGTATGGCAAGAGAGCTCGAAGGAGCGACAGAGAAACAGATGTGTCCTTTCAAAGGCTACAAAAAGGGCTTCTGATCACCCTGTTATTAATGCTTTGGAGGCATAGAGTCCCCTACCATTTCTTATAGCTGGGCTGTTTCTTTCGATTGTGTGATACGGGGAGGCAGCAGCTAACTTTTACTATCTCCATGTGCTAAAGCAAATGGATCTCCTGTCACTGGAGATCTATTTGCTTTAGCACATCATATCTAACAGTGAGGATCCGCAAATGTAGAATATTGAGGAGGTAACTACAAGGATGGACAAATTTCTCAGTCTTCAGATTTTGTAGGAAATTGTAATTTCTTCAGGGTTTGGTTTTGTTTTGTTTTTATTTTGGCTGGGGGTTTTATACATTCTTTTAAAACAGTAAAAGAAATCCAGCTATGTTTTCACTTGGAATTAATTTTTTCCATGACTACATGGAAACTGTTCATATATTGTCTGTGACCTAAGATGAAGGTATTTCTTCTGAAGTGGAAAAAATAAGTCTTCGGCTTTTGGGAGCATTTGACATTTTAGATTCATCTGTTTCCTTTTTTGTGTCCTTATCATAGCCACTGTGAGATCAAGAGATTTCTAGAAGTAGTCTTTCGCGAAAGTGCTCATAACAGAAATGGGTTCTAACCACTGCTGTGAAAAAACACGTAACATCTAATAATTAACAGATACTGTTTCTCCTGAAAGTTCCTTTTGCAGGTTAGGACAGTGTAGTATTCCCTAGAGTGAATATAGAAGAAGTAGAGATTTATTCAGCTAGAGTACGGGGCTATGAGACTGTAAATCTAAGGTCTATTCCCAGCTCTGTCTCAGAGTCTGGCTTTGTTACCTAAGGCAAGTCATAGACTCTCTGTACCCCAATGCTAATGTGAAAAATGGCAGTGATAACTTATGTAATTTTATGCAGCCATGCTGAAATTAAATTATGTGAGATTATACGATACATTTCAGATTCTTGTATGGGTGGGGGGGTGAATGGAGTAACAGGGTGCATGGCATTTTTAATATATACAGATGTGGGGAAAATCACTTATTTGTCTCCAGGCAAAGATATTAGAAATGGTTTCCCTCTCTGGTATATGAATACACACACAAGAGATACTTCTGGATCTATTTTAACTGCTTCTGACTAAAAATTATTGGACATATGTGGCTATTGTTGAATGCATGACTAGAGGAGCAAGCTGTTGTACTGATCATATTATAATAGCTAATAACTAATTGCCATGTAAAATAACCTGTTGCAAAGATGCCATAAGGGGAAAATGGGAGCAGGGCAAACCTTATCCTAACACTTCTCTAAAATGACGAGTTTACATGAGCAAAATGGTACCATTGTGACAGGCAGAATAAGACTGCTGTACTGACCATTTAGCCGTATGGTAAAGCACTTTAATTTGGCTGTGCTCAGCCTGCCAGTGATCTTATTTTGCATCAAGCAGGCAGGTGAAGAAGAGACTTGTTTGCTAATTAGTGTTATGATTTGAGATGCACAGCTGTAATGAAGCATGAAACGGCAGTCATGTGATATTCCTGCAACCCTTGTATGCCTGATGAGATGGCTGGACTTTGTCAATATCAGCAGGTAGAAAGTCCCAGAAGAAAAATACTAGATCAAGTGAGAAGGGGTTATTTAATAGAGGGCAATTAAAGAGAGTGATAGTCCTAATTACACATACAAGTACAGAAACTCGTTAGGTTTTTAGTACTGTGGTGACAAGAGTTATAGTCTATTAGGTTCTGACTGTTAAACATGCTGCAAGGGAAACATGTTAATTCAGAGCATCAAAGAGCATTAGAAAATCCCCACCAAATAATAGCAATGGTGAGAACCTCAGCAATCGTATCTGCTGTTGTTTAGTGAATTACGTTATAGAAAGTACTGGTGTGAGTCCACTAGAAGTTATGAAGTCACTGCTTCATAAACACGTCAAGGTGGCATACAGCACGAGTAGTTTGAGTCATCAAGGATAACAAGTCCAAGACGGCTGGAAGTAGCACAGGTATCTTTTTCATGACATTCTGTTTCAGATATGAACTTTAAAGGACTTTTTTGAATAAGATTAGATGGGATAAATTCTGTTGGTCAAAGAGTGTAAAAACCCGTTGAGAACAAACAAGTCTTTTTCACTGTGTCCTTAAAACATAACCAAAGAGTGCTTTGTGGTGCTCTTACTGCTTTCCTTGGCTACATCATAACTTTATATCAGGCAAGGCTTGACTCATGCTGGCTCTTCTGCACTCTGTTCCATTCCTGCTTCCATGCTAATGAAACAGGTGGATATATTCCACATGAGAGCCCAGTCTGATCATGTGCTGGTTTTGATGACCAAGGGGGCACTATCTGGGGGCAAGTCATCACGCTAATTACTATGTGTAGTCAAAACCTTTATTGCCAGTAGTGAGTGCTGCTTTCACAAAGAGTACAGCAAAAAAGCACAGAGTCGTGTTACAGCTAGTGGTTACCTGGAAGTGTATCTATATCCCTGTACATGTTTGTTACTTCATAGAAGTGTATTTTGAAATCAGTCTTACTTGTCAAGCATGTATAATTGCTTTGATGAAAAACATTCTTTAAATTATTTACCATTCTTCTATGCACAGACTTCATAGGTGGTACAAGACACTGAAATTCATAGGCTGAGACATGAAGGATTTCACAGTATGCAGCAAAATTATTATTTCGCTTCACATTAATTTATACTTATTCTAAAACACTCTCCACTTTTCTGGTTTTCCTCCACATTTTGAAGTGGCTTTACCAGGTCTGATCTCTGACATGCTAGTTATTTCCTCCTGACTTTCATCTGATTCAGTTGTGCCTGATACTATCACTACTAAGCTTGTCTGCTCCGAGACCCACCTGCAGCTGAAAGCCATGTCAGAACAGTTTATTCCAGTTCATTAAAAGCCATCCTTGTTTTTTTCCTTTCTCCATTCCTTCAGTCATGGATAATTTTACAGTCCCTTTCGAAGATAATGTTTCACTAGTAGCACATTATAACATAAAGGGATCTGTTAAACTTGCTGTAATCATGCATGCAGCCTACTGTAGGTGACCCTGCTTCGGCAGGGGGGTTGGACTAGATGACCCACAGAGGTCCCTTCCAACCCCTATTATTCTGTGATTCTGTGATTCTATGATATATGCCATATTTGACTTTTCTTTAT
>Ga0181612_164947_pt1 | contig 15250 bp, 12 predicted proteins | sample HoacroProtozoa21_FD_119630 | JGI IMG/M metagenome (GOLD analysis project Ga0181612, IMG submission 119630) | Hoatzin crop microbial communities from Cojedes, Venezuel. Combined Assembly of Gp0051906, Gp0051904, Gp0051908 | reverse complement strand
GGGGGGGGGAGGAGGGGGCGTGCGGGGGGGGGGGGTTGGCTGCGGTGGGTGGTGGGGGTGTGGCATCGGGGGGGGGGGCGTGGCCGCAGGGTTGGGGGCGTGGCCGCAGCAGGGGCGGGGGCAAGGCAGCAGTGGGAGAGGCCAAGTCAGCAGGGGGCAGGGGTGTGCCCACAGCAGGGGCCGGGGGCGTGGCAGCAAGATATGGGGCGTGGCCTCAGGGGGAGAGGGCGTGGCCACAGGGGGAGACAGCATGCTTGCAGCAGCAGGGTGAGAGGGCGAGGCAGCAGGGGGCGGGGTCCTGCCCCCAGCAGGCCCCGCCCAGGCAGAGGAGGAGCAGGAGGCGGAGCCAGCGCGTGAAGAGGCGGGGCAGGCGGCAGGGCGGGGCCAGCAGCTGGAGCACGAAGTCGCGGCCGGACCCCAGCGGCCCCCAGAGCCGGTGCTGCCGGCGGCTGCGCAGCGACAGCCGCACCAGGGCCTGCTAAACCACGTCCTGGTTGGGGTGGCGGTTGGACTTGCTGATCTCAGAGGTCTTTTCCAACCTTAATGATTCCGTGATTCTATATCAGGGGTTGCCCTGGCCCAGGTGCTGGACCTTGCACTTGGCCTTGTTGAAGTTCATGATGTTCACATGGGCTCGCTCCCCCAGCCTGTCCCAGTGCCTCTGGATGATACATCCAGACCAAACTCAGAAACTGTCTCAGAGAAGAGGCTTGGAGCCTCAAAGTATTTGATCTTGCCAACTATCCCATCCCCTTGTTGTTGCCTGCAGGAACATCGTGCTGGCATCGCACCTGAAGCCCCTTGAGAAAAAAGACAAGATGGGTAAGAGCAGGAACGTGCTGTGGAACCCCTGTGCAGCCCACGCCAAGGCCCCGCAAGCCAGCGACGTGGAAATCCCCCAGGTGAGGGAGACGCTTGCCGGGACTTTGTCCACATCTAAAAATTACTCCAGAATAATTTGGATATTACTTTAAAATGTGAGAGTTATTCAGAAACAGCTCTACACGTGAGCATGCCCTCAAAGTCCCCAGGAGCACTGGCGTGTAGATAACCACAGGCTTCAGTCTCAGCCCCTACTTTGTTTACGAGAGAGCTTGCACCAGCTACTTCAGGAAGAGTCTGCTCCAACCCTGTGGAGCATCTAACTCCAGCTGCACAGCGTCGGACCAGAGCTCCCCATACCTGGCCTCTGCTGGTGGCCAGTAACAGGATCTGGGGGAAGAGAGCCCTCCCTCGACCGCGCTCTTCCAGCTGGCTGCAGTTCAGAGACCGAGAGCCAGGCCGGTGCATGGGGACGGCCACCCTGAGCCGCAGACCAGCGATCTGTGAGCGGAGCCAGGTCTTTTTCACCCCGCGGTTTAATTACGCGTGGTACGGAAAAGTTTTCAGCCTGCTGCCTGGTGAATTCGCTGGATGCTCCTCAGTCCTGCCGTTGTGGGGAAACAGCTGACTAAACATTTTCCGTCCAGGTCATTTGTGATTTGAGGGACATCTGTCCTGTGCCCTCGCGTGGACTCTGCCCGTGCTGGAGAGTCCTGGTCGCTGGACGGGCAGCCAGGGATGCTTCCCATAGACATTTCTCATGGATTTGTTGTTTTTACACTGGATTTCATTTGCCTGCTTATTATGAGCTCCTTTTGCAGCTCTTCTGGGCAGCTTTGTGCTTGCTTGGACTGAGGGCCAGCTCTGGCAGCGGGACGAGGAGGCTGCTCCCTTGTATCCTGCCCCGGGCCATTGCGACTGCTGCGTTGCCGGGTGGTGGCACTGTGACATGGGGGTGACAGGGCCCCCCCTGTGCAGCCCTGCCCAGCATCCTTGCGATGAAGGCCTTTGGGGTGCTGGCCCCGAGGCAGTCCCCGTGCCCAGGAGCTGTCCCTGCCCTTGGTGGCCATGCACGGGACCCAGCTGCTGGGCATCCCCGTCAATCCATCTGGACATCCAGACTATGTCAAGAAGGGCATTTCTGCCATATACATTCCTTTGGCTGTGGGGATGCCAGAGGTGAAAGAAAGGCTTTGGGTTCTCTCTGAATGAAGTTGCAGAGATGTAGAGAGCAGGCAGGGTTTCCTCACGATTCCTCAGCAATGCACCTAGGGACAGTTGCTACCACCCTGCTTACTCTGAGGTTGTCCTCTTGGAAAGAAGTCCCAAATGGTTTTGCGTTTTTGACCACCTCTTTCCTTGCACTTAAAGAGCTCTTTTCCCCCTTTGGCCTTCACCCTTGAGATCTCTCTTGAAAGTGAAGGTAGTCCTCTCAGCCTTTGTCTTGGTTGTGCTTGACATCATGTTTTTTGCTGAAGGTCTCATACCCAATGGAAATGCACATTTTCCCAGTTGTTCTTGAATGCAAAAGGTCCCACAACTCGAAGCAATAAAGTGATGTCACCTAGCTGCTCAGCAAGCCCGTCACTTCTCTTCGGCTCTAAGCATTGCTTGGGATCAGCCACTGTTCCAATTCTAAGAATGATTTGAACCAGTGATTTTATTTTTGTTTGAATCTCTGCCTTTTTTCCTCTGAGACTGTTGTAACATAGAATTAATTCGCAGTTACTAAACAAGCCAGATTCTTGGTCTCAGATATGATTTTTCCTGGCAATGGAAACAGACTTCAGGGGAAAGGTAGCAAGCTCCATGCAGTTCAAAATAACCACTAACTCACTAACACATAGGACAAGTCAAATTATAAGATCCAACACTTACCATTCTGGTTCCCTGTTAATGTCCACAGCTGTTAAGAACTGGAGACTGTGGTTGCTTTTTTCCTTAAAACGCTATAAATGTTTCTCCGGATTTAACCACTGAGGCTGCATTAAATTAGCAGTGTCATGTCCCATGCACTGGTTCAACTTCTCTGCCCTTCTATCCAAGTATATAAAAAAAAAATAGCAGAAGATCACACATCTTTGAATCTTACATTTCTTAGACTTTTCAAAAAGCTCGCACTAGATTTTATTTTCAAATTAAACAGAATCTGTTTAAACATCGCATTTGTTTAAAGACCACAATACACATCTAGTAGTGCAATGTCACCAACGTGACAGTTTATTCTCCATTTAGTACCCAGGCCAATCTGTTTAATAGTGAATTAGGCTGGCTGAGATCTCTCAGATGACCTGTTGATCAAGTGAACACAGTTTCAAACAAGTCACAACTGGTCAAGAATTTGCACCAAATACGGCAATTAGATTGAAATGATCATGTTTTTGAAGAAGTCAAATTTTTGCTATGCAATTACCAAACTGAAGTTTTGAAACTTGCTTTGAAGCTTGTTAAAATTTAAAGTAAAATGAGGATTACGATGAAACTCCATGCAGAAGATAGAATTATTTGGTTTTGGCCACGCAAAATGCTTAACCAAACAATCCTTTGGATCAAATGAATGGGTTGGTTCTTTTCACTTCACCACTAATTTTGGTGGACCAAAACATGCTAATGCAGAAAATAGTAAGTAGAAAACTAAACCGAAATCCTTAATATATATGTCATTCTTCTTTTACAAAGAGTGATTTTCTGCTAGCACCTAGAGAATGAAAAAGTATCTTTGGAAACACCCCCAGGAAACACCTTAGAAAATGAACCATTCTAACATTTGGGTAATGAAAAAAGAAGCTGGTGCCTTCAATCCTTGTGAAAGGATGTGAAAGCAAACCAGTACAGCTACAGGTGCTCTTCACCTATCTACATATAAACAATTCTAATAAAGGAGGCACTTCTGATTTGATTCGAGCCTGGAAACACTTCTCATCATACACACAGACCTAAATCTCAAACACTGGGTCAGAATCTTGAAAGACAAAATCTAACTAGCAGAGATATGAAACAGCATTACTTGGCCATTCAACCTGTCTTGTACTTATGTGCATACGGTGTGGAGACACTCATCACAGATATTACTTACCTATACTAGAAGAGCATTTGACTGAGAGGCATTTCATGAAATGCCAGAAAAGAAAGATTTACAACACACAGAAGTTGTCTTATTTTAGGCATATGATCTTTATTTCAACTGTTACATAGGAATAGCTTTATAGAATATGATTTCTGAGTAGAATTTTTTCTCTTTCCTCCTATGTCTGCTCCAAGCTTTCATGTTTACATTTCAGTTCCTACACTCTTCATGGGATGAAGAATTATTTATGTACAAAATTATACTCTGAAAGGCACCTCAATCAATGTGACACCTTTATATTTATTTGTAGGATATCCCTTGCACAAACTGAAGTGAGAGAAGGGAGTATACAGTCACCACAAGTCATCAAGAATAATAATTATAAAAGAGGAAAAATAGTCCGGCATATGAAAGTTTCTTCATTACTCCTCAGTATATTTATAATCAATCAATTTTCTCTCATATTTTCCAGCTTTGTAAAATAACACTGGTATATCTTCCCCGAGTTAGTTTGTAAGCCATACAATTCCAAGTAGCCATGCTTAAAGGCATTTTATAAACTATTTTATAACGCAGCATGGTAACTTCCCCCCGGGGATAGTCATTGTACACGTAAGTTGTTCCTTTGCCAGGAGAATACTTCCAGTTCTTGGTAACAATGTTTTTGACCAGCTTCCAGGAAAAGCTGCCATTTGGTTACATCCACGTTCAGTTCCTTTGCCAGTGACCTTCTACCCAAGTCACCAGGTTCACAGATGAAAACCTCAAGTGTCCTGCACAAAAACTCCAGATATCATCTCCCCCACAGTCAACGTTACACCGTGTGTACATACACTTACATAGTTTTGCAAAACTTGGTTTATCAACCAGCTTTACCCATGGGAAAGTAACTTTATGCCTTTTGCAGCTAAGGGGTCCATTTGCCTGGGGACTCTCCTGTTTCTGGGAGCTGCCTGTAAATTCCTTGATGATGAGGCCTGATGGAAGTAGAGAGCTTTGCACCAGCAACACCGATGGCCAAGCTCAGCAGCAGTGACTTGCAGCAGCACCACCAGGCAGTCTTTTCTCACAGGAGCATTGTCTCTGTGACAGTATCTCACAGGTTCCATTTCAGCAGATCTGAAATCTTTATGTCAAATTTCTCTCTTTGTCCTCCTTTCTTAATGTTTTTGGAAGAAGGAAATGGAGAAAAAGAAAGCCCAGAGGAACAACTTACACCAGGATATCACTCCTCTTGCTGCACCATACTACCAGTGTTATCATGGCACATGTCAACATGACTGGGATCAAGATCAGAGTTATGAGAATTTCATCCGGCGGATCTTCCCAGTGAACCTTTTCTGAAGTACAGTTTGAAAAGAACTGTTTATGAATTCCAGTGATAAAACCCTCTGCGAGGGGGTTTGGCCAGAAGCAACTTGCATTGTTGGCTTCTCGTTCTGTGCATTGGGTAAAGTTGTCATAATACCTAGGAGAAGAAGAAAATGAAGAGAAGCTTACATGGAACACATATGTATATCACACTTGGAGAAAGCTACACATGCAGAATCTGTAAGAGTGGGTCTATCATGTAGATACTCTGCTGAAGGACTTTTAATGGAAGCTGTGGGTACCAAATACTACACAGTGAGCCAGAAAGAGAACTGACTCACACATTCTCATACAACTGAGAGTTTTCATGGGAAATCCTGAGATCCCAGATGGACAGGGGCCAAAACCCTGTCTTTTGGGTGCTGTTATTACAGCCAGGACCTCCTAATGCCACTTAAGGAAATTAGAACCCCACCAGAGACATCTGCAGTATCTTTAAAAAACATATACACAAATGTGCCAACAACAGCATATTTTGAGCAAAATATGGATAATTCATGCCCCATCTGTCTTTGGACATGATGTTGTGGTGCAAAATGACTACGTGTGCTCAGACGGAGCCACAATACGCATTACTGCGTAACAATTTCAGTTCTGTTGTACCCTCAGGCCATAAGAAGATAATGGGAAAACAAACACATAGAAAGTTAGCTTTTGACAACCTTTATCTTTTTCCCAACCCCAGAAAATGCCCAACAGGAAGGAAAAAAAAAAAAGATCATTCCTAATTACACATATTCACAATGCTCATGAAAGATTGAGAATCCCCTGTAATGCCTAACGCTTGATTTCAACACAGCGTGTGCAGAAATTTACCTGTCCAGGGATAACTTCAATTTATGAGAACTGGCTATCCCTTAGGGAAAAAAAAAAAGGAAACAATAAGCCTAAATGAGTAATCGGATGGGTTTTGTGGTGTTATCGTAAGCCAAAGAAATTCAGGAAGTGAATGGAGTATGGGGGAGGAGATCGGAAGTTAAGAAGACGAAGAGTGTCTGGTCAGTACATGAATAGGGCAAGAAATAAGGAAACTGGACTATTGTCTGTTGCATTTTTAAATATTCCTTTCAGTCCTGTGTGACTCAATAAACTCACTTCAAAGGGAAATTAAAAATAGAAAGGAGAGAGCAAGAAATCGCATGACACCTCAAGGGACAGCATCCTGCACTATTATCTGAAGGCCCTGCCCTCCCTTTCAGTACATATAACTATGGTAACTCATGACAAATGACTCGCTCTGACATTAAGTACCACGGGCGATTACTGCAGACCCAGTTCTTTGGTGTGAAGTAGTGGAGGAGAGACAGTCAGTGTCTGGGTCGAGACTGAAGTCCACTGTCTGTTGCCTGTCCGCCAGGGGAAACGTCGGTCTGCCCATGTTACCAGCATGTAGGTTGGGAACACAGGCTGCAGAACATCCACGTTCTCATGGCTGCGTTCACAAACGAAGAAAAAGCCTCACAGAAAGGTCTTTCTGCAACCTCCTCGCAGTTCTCATTCTCAGGGAGTTTCAGCTGATGCCGCTTTATTCACAAGCAAATGCACTGCACGACCCGACAAGTCCACACCCAGATGCTCTGGCACGCAGATGCACATATGCACAATGTATGTATATTTTAAGCAAAGCAGCTAGAAAGGAAGCTTTTGTGACAACGTCAGCAGCTGCAGGGAAACAACAGGAAATAAGCTAAAAATAAACTACAAATATTAGCTATTTGTTATTTTAATAGTGCCATTCTTTCATGTGACCCAGTAGCACCCATTCTTTATGTCCTTGGACTAAATTAGCAGCTGAAGATGTCTAGCTGAATATGGGAGAGTCCCAGGGGACCTGAAGCATATCCACCCGAAGGCACGCCTGCAAGGTTCGACGGACTACAACGCGGGGACGGCTGAGCTAGCATCCAGCTGCCCAGACAGGTCAGTGCTCCGGCTAGCACAGACACCAGGCAGGGCTCCAGAGCGCTGGGCGCTGCTCCAGAGCTGCTCCGGGCCATGCTCTGGTGAGCAAGCTCGTCCCACCAGTGGCTGCTTCAGCACCCCGCTGCCACAGCCTCCTCAGTGTGCCCACCTGTTCATGCACAACGACAAAACCAACAATAAATCCTGTTGACCTGAGCAAACTTCATATAAAAATACCCTGAATGGAAAGATTTAATGATATAAAACCTTTCTTTTTTCTTTTTTTCTTTCCTTTTTTTTTTTCTCCTGGGTGTAAAATCCTATAGAAAGTTCACTGTTCTTCCAGGAATTCTATACATTTTTTTCATAAATGTTCGATGGTGTAAACAAAAACATTTCCCACTGATTTTGCATTTCAAGTACAACACAACCTAGAAAAATCTGGTAAAATGTTGCCAAAAGGCCAGATAAAAATAATTAGGGAGCTATATTGTATTTGAAAAACTGAATCCCTGAGAGCCAAAATAGAATACAAATGTTATCTTAATATTTTGAATTCCTTACAATTTTCCCTTAATACCCACTCTCTAAAAAAAAAAAGCTACCTGCACTATAACTGTTTTTTCACACAATTGTGAGAATGTAGATAAGAAAAAAATCTCAACTATTTGAGAATTACGTATCTGCCAGTAAAGCTCCATTCACTTAAATATTTATGTAATGTAGCAATTTAGAGTTTATGCACTGCACCAGAAAGTTCACATAAAAAAAAAAATCCTCTGCATGGCACCGTGTAACAGCTGTCGCAGAAGGGAGCAACTGAACCCTCATTACCACAGCACGGGCATTTCGTAGTTGATCAACTGGTTCACAAGTTGTCAGGCTTTTTTCAGAGGGAGGTAGGAGTTAATAGATATTTAATTCCAGTTCAACTCTCCTATGCTTAATTCTCTTATGCCTTATGTGATTCTGTTTATTCAAATGGTGAAGGCTAGAGCAGAAAACCTTTCCATTCTGTATAATAAAATGACTATCACAAAGACGCCCTGGCCTCTGACTGGAGGTACTTCAACACAAATGTATAAAAATTACACACTTTGCAAAAGGGAAGAACCAGAAATGACATTTTCGGCTTATTCCCAGAACACGTAATTGGAGAGCAGTACAGTAGCACAAGCTCCTTCACCTCTCCGATTATGAGGAGGTGTGGGAAGGTTTATTATTCTCTGCGCTGAGTCACATTTTCAGCTAGCTACAAGGACCCTAGTTAGTTAATGCTCAGAAAAGGTATATTCACTGGGAGCCAGGTCACAAGCTTTGTGATCAGTGGGCTGAAAAAATAACGTATCTGTGAGTTTCAACTCAGTTCAGTACCAAAAAACAAAAACTAAGCACAGTCTGAGCACCAAAATTCATACAAAGGTATGCTGAGATGCTCAGGAGAATCACTAAGTTTTAATGAGGAACCAACTACTTGGTCATACAGCGTACTTTTGAAAATACTCACTCTCGGCGAACATGAAAAACACTTAATTCCTCTGTGGAGCAATCTCTGAGCTGTAACACATTTGTCTTGGAGACAATTCTCAGTATTCCAGAACAATATTTTATTTTCAGAGCACAAACACTGTTTTCTCCTGTACTTTATGTTTTCACTAAAACAGACAATAACAATTCTGTGGTTAGTTATTACAAAAAATGTGGAAAATTTTATTTTTTGAGTTATTTTACCCAGAGAACATATATTTATATATATTACCTATAACCAAGAACCTGGACAACAGGCAGTTATTATCAGGAATGCTAGTGCACACATTTGCCTTAGCAGGACAGTGTCTCATGGAGTGCCTACTCCCACTATTTAAATGGACAGCTGGATGTATTATCTCACTCATCTCAGGGCACTCAGTTACCTGCCACTCCAGGCACTGCTCAGGCAAAGTGGGGTCTTGAATCTCATCCACAGTTTCCCACATCCCCAGGGAGGAATGTGATAAATTCTTGCTCTTTCTTCCTCAACATCACTGCACAGAAAAACTGCAGAGATGACTGTTTACAAACACACAAGAAATACAGCTCCCTTCTCCAAATTTTCTTGAGACCAAGAAAACAAAATGGATTGTTTCACCACAAGTTTCAGCACACGAGCACTTTCCAAAGAAAAACTGTTCTTTAAAAAAATACGAAGCAATTCTCAGAAAGCAGAGTACCATAGATCACATTACTGAAGAGAGACTTCTGAAGGCATTTGCTGGCTGTAGCCAGTAGACTCAGCAGCAGCTGCAGTAAGAAAGTTCTGCCTCCTCTCCAGCACCCATGGACAGACCACCCCAGAGACACTGCACATATGCTGTCATTAAACTAGAGTTCAAAGTGAATGATCATCCTTGAAACCTCCCCCCCATTTTGGAATGAGAAATTATGAAATAATAATAATTATAAATATCATATGATGAGAAAAGCTCTTCTTACAGCCTTTCCAGATGACGTGGCGGCAGGAAGTATCAAACAACCTCACAAAAAAAGGCGCCTATTCTTGCGTGATATGCACCCAGATTTTACAGAATTTAAGGGTGTAACAGCCTGGATGAACTTCAAATAAGGATCCAAACCTTAAGATGATTTTCTCCTGAGGTTTCACCATCACATTAAAAAGAAAGCTTTATTTTTATAATCTGCTATGAGCCTACAAATACAGTGGAATATTTCTGAGCTTTTTCATTCAACATCTCTCCAAACAGATTTGGGGCTCTACCTCACCACTGCTTTAATGGTGTATCTTCTGGCAAGAGGATTGTTCTCACAAACTTCTACCTCCCTAATCACATGGGATCTGCTGTTTTGCATCTCTAATATAGAATTCAGCCAGAAGAAAATAATGCACTACAAAACATAAGGAAGCAAATGAAGGGGGAGGAGGCAAAAAAACCCCTTGCTGGTTTAATGACAACATTAGAAAGTATAGCTTACTCTCATGCCACTAAATAATGGGCATTGTGACAGATTTACTCACTTGGGCTGAAAATAATAAATACATTCTGGTGTCCTTTGAAATCATTACAGATCTCCACCCTTGGCTGCACATCAACAGCTGTCTGGAAAATGAAAATTGGTTGAATAACCTAACTGAAAACCCTAAAATGCAGAACTATTACTAAATTGTTGTTAATTTCCTGAACATATAGTAAGAAAATGTAAATATAAAGAGCAACTGTAGATGTAAGCAGTAGTTTGCATACCTAATATCCACCTCCAATGAGCAACAGAAACTACTACATTAAGCAAACGTAGAACAAGGAGGGTAATGTAGCCTGACACCAGGTACTACGTTATTAAGATCAAAAATTTAGTAGCACTGGAGCTTTACCAAGCCAGAAGCTCCTACTAGCAAGTCAGCTTTGCCTTCCACAATTCCTAAGCTATATTTTAATGATTACTTAGTTGTAAACTCAGCTCATTTTTAGGGAACACCAGTTCAGAGGGGAACTATTCTCTGAAACCATCACTACGCCATGTCTACAGAAGCCAGTCCCATAACTCCCTTGAATTAAGACAAAAATCAAAAGAGTAAGTGAAGGCATATCCTAATCCCATGAAAACTTCAGCATATGTATCCAACTTCTTATATGCACTGCACCTCCTAAGTAGCCATCGCCATTCAGTGATGACGTGTGGAAAAAGATGTACTTCATATACTGAAGAGTCTCTGCACTGGGTCTTGGATGCTGTCAGCCACCTCATGAATTCCCACCTCTCCAGCCCAGAGAGAAACAGAGACACAGGGAATGCACTGTGGAGGGCACAGGAAAACGCAGGATGCAAGAGCAGCCCTTGGAACCGGCATCCCGCAACCCAAACGCTGAAACGCGGATGTCTGGCTTGCAAAAGTTCGTCCGCGTACTGTATCTTCCAGGTAAGAGTTTGGTTTGCTCCTAAGAGATGATTATGTCGTTGCAGTGTCACTCTGCTCTATGCAGTGATCTGGCTCAAGAGCTGTGGCTTCAATATAGTTTGTCTAAACCATTATTTAATATGCTATTGCATGAACAATGAATGACGTCAGAATACATTACTGAATCACAAACTCGTCAGGGACAAAGACTAAAACGAAGAAGGCTGAACTTCTCCAAAGAAATCCTTCTTGAGCTAGCTTTCAAGGTAGCAAAGAAGAAATACATGCTGTTTTAGTGGTGAATGTGAATTCTCCTAGCAGTTGCCAAGTTGAGGCAAATCCCTCCTTCGGTTTGATGCGACAGATATTAAGCTGCTACGTTAATTAACACACACATTGGATACTTTGCATATCTGGCTTAAAATTGTACATTTCTTTACTGTAAGAGTAGGCCATCCGTGACTCGCTGCTTTTAAATCATCACTGCTCAGTTTCTAAGGTTGACTTGAACTACCACTTTGATGACAGAGCCGCTGACCAAGACCACAGTTACGACCACAGCTCATTTCTGCATAAGCTCCTGAGACATAGCAAAATTGCTTGTTAACAAGTTCCTTGCTAAACAGATGCCCTCAAGTTTGCAGCAGCAACCTCACTATCTCAATTCAGAATGAGTTTAACATGTAAGAGTACAAACAGGACTGAGAATCCAGTACTATTTTAGGAAGTCTGGTGCCTGGTGTCTGTCCTGGTCCAGCACCAGCTGCTGTTGTAGTAACACTGACATTTGACGGAAAACAGAGAGAATGGTAAGGAGGAAAGAAGGGCCATTTGTTATTCACTGGAAGTTGAAAGAAAGCAGAGAAATTTGTAAAACAGGCTTTAGTGCTGTAAGCTAAAAAAGACAACTCCAATTCCCAAACCTTGAGAAGAAAGCCTAACCACAAAATGGTGTTTGGAAAGAGAATGAGACTGTACGTGGAGGAGCAAGAGGATTCATTAAAAATGTATGTTTTTACTATATTGTAGCTTTCCTTGTAGAAAATGACAATATTACAGCTAATGAAGATAACAGTAATTACAATGTATTTTCTCACCACTTCCTGTCTTGTGTGAAAAGTTGTTTGGAGCATATTTGTTTGTTTAGTATTTTGTGCTTAATTGTATTTTATGAGCAGAGCTTAAGTGTGTAGTGTGGGTCTGGAGGGATATGAGCTGTTATGAGATCTACAGCAGTTGTTTAGAGACAGATTTTTAAAACTAGTGAAATCCCTCAAAACAGTCTGTCTAAAAGCCTCTGAAATGATGCGTGGTATTTCGCAGTCGGTCAAAAATAGATGACTGGACATACATGAATTCCATAATGGCAGGTATATGTAATCCTTTCTCGTTCCTCTTCTTTTGGTGACTAGTAAAGTCTCTGTAGCTGGATTTCAGCTACAGTCATTTCAAAACTATTTGGGAATTCAGGTCATATAACCAAAAAGCAAGGGCAGTTTAACTTGGTGCAGATGACAAGGTTTCTACACCCTGCTGTGTCCCTCCTCCTCCTCCAGCACCACGATATGCACTCTTCACAAATCGGTTTCTGAATCATCGTGCTGTACAGCATGACGCTGGAGGACCACAAGGAACTGTGGTGGTGGGCCCTGCAGATGCTCATGAAGAGGTGCTGCCAACCCAATCTGCATGTGCTCATCAGTTAGACATCTCTGTTCCTTATTTGTCCCTCTGTAAAATGAGGCTAAAGTAGCATTGTCTAACCTCACAAAAATATTGTGTAATAAAGACAATATGGTCTCTAATGACTACCTTAATAGGGGCCACATGTGTCATACACAAATAGCTGGCACCACCCAGTTCAGATGTCCACAAATTTCCCAAGTACTTAACAGCAGTCCCTGTATTATTTGATCGATTGCCTTGTAGGCATTAAAATGAAGCCCACAGTAGCTGTATCTGTTTCTCACTCTCAGTCCTGTTTGCCGTGCTGCTCAAACGGTAGGTAGCAGGTTAAGCACAGCAAAGAAAGCCTTCCCTTTCCAATTTCTGCTACAAAACAGCCAGACAAAAGTAGCATATTTTCTATATCACTTCACATCTGTACTCAAAAACTCACACATATAAGTATCCCTGCAGCAACAGTGAGAGACCGTTGAAAAATTAACATACAAACAAAACCAGCACAGATGACTGTATAGTTTTGGTTTCAAAGTCAGAGACCAGTTATGAAATGCTAGCTAAAATAAAACAACTGATTTCTAAATAACAGATGGTAACATAATGTGCAAGACTGCTATTTCAGACACTGACTTCTAGACACAAACGTTTTAGTGGTATTTTTTACTAACGGAAACAGGCAAAAAAAATACTGCTAATAATGCCTATGTGTCATCTAATACCTGTTATTCATTAATTTACAAAGGAGGCAAACACTGAGAAAACTCAGCTGTAATACGGAATCACAAATTGACGGCAGTAGAGTAGTTCGTGGCAGAACTGGGAACAGAGTATGAGTCTCCTAGGCTCGGGACCATGCTCTAGATACAGCCCACACTGCCTACAAGGACTCTGATTCTCATCCTTAACCTGCAGCTGGGGTACTGAAAACAATCTTCTCCTTGTGAAATCTCCACTGTTTGAGCTACACACATACACGCACACAGCATGCCTACATCTGACTTCATTCCTTAGGAAAGCGGGCCAGCTTGTTCTTCAAAGAAAGTGGAGCTCCAGAAGAGCTCAGTCTTCAGGGATTACTTGGACGACAGAGCACCAGCTCTGCCAGAATCTGACAGAGGGGAATGGAAGGATGCCTGGAACTTCTTTCTGCCCTTTCCTCTGCACCTGACTGACGGACACAACACAGGAAAATGCTGTCCACACCGAACTCGGGGACAGAAAACAAAGCACTAGGTTACACCTGAGCAATGATCTCAGAATATACACAAAAACTGCAACAGCCTGAAGGAGATGCCTGAGTGACTGAGACCTGAGCTGCCCATCTGCAAGTAAGGAATACATGAACTACCCTCTTTAATTCAAGTCTGACACCCTGTACCTCAGTCCCGAGCACAAGCAAGCGCCCTCCCTTCAGGGTACACTGATACAAGCTTTGATACAAACTCCAGTTTCATTTACATTACTGAAGGCTGCAACACAGTTCCCAGGTTAAGCAGAACTCAGTTACCAACTAATTCTGCATAGTTCTCCACGTCCTCTCTCCCTGTGTTTCCACAAAAAGCAAACCTCAGTAAGCAGGCCAGATGAGACCCCCAACACGCTTCAACAGAGCCTTAATTATGGGCTATCAGAAGAGAAAGCTTAGAGAGCACTGCACAGCAACTGAACCGCACCAGGACATCAGAAACCAGACACAAAATGGAGGTGGGACTCATTACACCTTGCTTTCATCTCGCTGCCATCTGGTTTCGTTCCCCTGCAAATGCTACAAGTTTGCATTTTTCACCCCAATACCGAACCCCTGTCCACATTCACCAACTGGCTTGCCAGTTTCAAATTCTGCACCAAACCCGCAAAGCTCACTAAAACAAATGTATGTTATACAGACTTACATAGCCTGACAACGTGAAATCATAATTTTGAGACGTGCTGCAAGTAAGTCCATAAAGGTGAGGAGGTAAAACAGATTTAACAATACTTTTGTGACTATTTTAAACTTGCTTTTCACACCTACTGTTTCTCCCTTCCACAGATTCTCATTAAAACGATGAACTTGTGAAAGATCTTTGAAGTCGGGGAAAATGTACATTTCATAGCAGAAAAGAATAAGTCAGGAAATAAATAATGCCATTTAACAATAGATCAGATGTTTGGGTTCAGCCCAGCCACACAAAAAGAATCATAGAATGACAGAAAGTTTTGGGTCAGAAGGGACCCCTAGAAGTCATATAGTCCAACCCCCTGCAGCGAGCAGGGACACCGCTAAGTACATCAGGTTCTCAGAGCCCTTTCCATTCTGGTCTTGAAGGTTTCCTGGTATGGGGACTCCACTACCTCTCTTGGCAACCCATTCCAGTGTTTCACAACCCTCATTGTAAAGAATTTCTTCCTTATATCTAGCCTAAACCTACCCTGTTTTAGTTTTAAACCATTACCCCTCATCCTATCACTGTTGTCTCTACTAAAAAGATTGTCCCCATCTTTCCTATAGGCTCCCTTTAAGTACTGAAAGG
>Ga0181612_153166_pt1 | contig 15251 bp, 9 predicted proteins | sample HoacroProtozoa21_FD_119630 | JGI IMG/M metagenome (GOLD analysis project Ga0181612, IMG submission 119630) | Hoatzin crop microbial communities from Cojedes, Venezuel. Combined Assembly of Gp0051906, Gp0051904, Gp0051908 | reverse complement strand
TTATAACCTGGTTTTATTTTAATACAGTTAGTGTGTACGTTTTTTCAAGGACATCTAGTGATTTAGGTACTTCCTAAGAGTTACAGTTCATAGTAATGGTAGGAAAAATCCATTTTTAAAATCAGATGTGTAATAAAATTGTATTTGAAGACTTTGGGTTTCCCTAAGTACAAATGTAGTGTTTTGTTTCTGGAGAGAATCTATCATTTATGGGGCAGATCGATTTTCTCCCCACGTTCCCCACCCCAAGTCAAAGTTAAAAGAGACTGAGACCAGGATCTCATTATGGCAGTGTGGTTTCAGAAATGCTAGTGCTTCTGCCTTGTTTCAAAAGATGCATATGCTTGTGCAAGCACTTTATGTAGTGAAGTACATTCAGAGAAGAAAATATATATACTTAGAGAAGTTACTATGGAAATGCATGTATTTTTTTGCAAAGGTGTGATGCTGTTCATCTAGTTAGTGGTTGTTAACATTTCTCCTGGCATTTTTTGTTTAATTCAGAAAATTTAGATCATTTTCAGTTGAAATATTTAAAAGGTGCCCAGTCACATTCTTTTGTTAACTGGATATAATATTCTGTTGCCAATCCTGAACACCCTGCTAAAATTAGTGGCTACTATTTTGGGTGCCCAGCTGTTACTAGTCAGGGCCACTGATGAGTAACTGTGTGTGTGGGCGTGTGACAGCGAAATCAGGACCCTGAAATATTGTGCAACATTGCTTGGTGCTTTCAAACAATAGCTGCCCATATTCCATGCGGATGTGATTTCTGTCTTCGCTGAAATTTTGAGCGCATTATCGAATGTGTTGATAGGTCATTACACATTGTAACTCCGGTTCTTCTTCCACTTCTCTTTTTCATTTGTTCATCACTTTGTGTTCTGTGTCAATTTTTTTTTTCCCCAGTGCTTGGTTTAGACCCAAGAGGGTTGGGTTCTATTTTTCTTAAATTTTTCTAAGGTTTGAACAAAACTGTTTCATTTTTATATTATTCCAGTGCAGGAAAAAAGACTCTTTTCTCTGCATGTTTGCAGCTGACTATTTTTCTTCAAACTTGGCTCAAGACTTGCAAATCAAGCCAAGTTTGATGAGAGCTGGGTAAGTGATGTTTTAGTACACAGAACACTTTAGAGAAGATTTTTAGAAGACCATCTGTTTGGCTTCAGCTTTTATCCTCACACCCTGTTAGGGACACACGCAGGTTAATGTGTGCCAGATCCCTGCATCGCAGGAGCCGTAGGTCAGGTAATATGGGTTGCCTTAGACCAGAGCTTGCAGCCTGACCAGCCTTCTCTTGGAGCGACGAGCGCTAGGCAGGAAGCGTTTCGCATGGGCATTAAGGGTTTCTCGGCTCCATTTCTCTGCTGAAAAGGTCATAACTGTGGTGAAACACTGCTTGCCAGGGACCATCCAAGGCAGACGTGAAATAGCTGTAGTGCTGGGGGGCATCGCATCGTGGCATTGCCCTGAGCCGACATTCATTCTCCCAGAGTGACACGCTCATTAATGAAGTTGGCTTTGTATCCAGGGTTTAGTCCAGATCCTAAAATGCATGAAGTTTCTGGGAAATTGGAAGCATTTTATGCATATATGAGATGATCAATTATGCAAGTAAATGTAGAGTCTTTAGGTTGTGACATCTGTCACTCAAGTGCAGGGACTTTTCTCTAATCTTGGCCGTGCAGCATCTATTCTGCCGTTGCTGGCACCTGCAAGGACTCAAGTATAATCATGAGGCTGATCAAGTGCTTTGAAAGATTTAATCCTCTGAGGTTTCTAAAAGCATACAAGCAAAATCGGTGCAGCTCTCTTTACTGGGTGATGCTTTGCATCTTTTGATGCTTACGCACACACTTTAGTAATTCTGATCTCTGTATCCATCGGAGTGTGATATTAAACTGCTCCATCCATAGGCGTGTGCTCCGGTCAGGCTACGACTGTCATTCGTAAAGACAAATTTAGATGTAGCTGAACCTGGACAGGTACTGAAGGACCTGTAGCCAGGCAGCATGGCGCTGAACATGGTTTCTGAAGAACCCCACGAGAAACTGGAAAGCCCTGAAATGCTTTAGGTTGCTTTGAGTTTGCAAGTTGCCAGTCCAGGTTGCTTTCAAACGATGCAGAGAATTTGTTTTTTAACATTAAATCTGGGTGATGTATAGAGGACAAAGAACAAATTTTGGTGTGCAACTTCTTAAAAAGAATGAACTATGAGAAAGTAGATGCACGCAATATACCTGTCAATGGATTAGATCCTTAGTCTACTTGAGTCTCACCTGACTCTTTTAAAGTACTGCCACTGACCCCAATATATAAAAAATATATTGGAAAAGCAATCTCTCCCCCACCCTGCAGAGATTTACATCTCTTGTTCGGTGCTGGATGGCTTTCCACACACTAGGAGATTAGGATCTGTTGCCACTGAGGCTAGAGCCAAGCGAAGGAAGCGAAAGATGCCCATGGTGGGCAGAGAGGACAGGAAGATCTGCAGAGAGTTCTCTGGTGAAGAACAGCTATGACTCCAACACTGATGACTTTTAAATCCAAATAAATCAGAAATTTGTCTCCCCTTGAGGGAGCAGGGGGTGGATTCAGAGAACATTGAAACTGCTTCACTAAGTTTAAGCTTTCAAGGCCAGATTCTGAGCTAGCATGAATCAGTTTCCTTCCTTTGGCTGAGCTGATATAAATCAGGTTTGCAAATGGAAATCTTAAAGAAGTATTTTCAAAAAAGGAGAAAAGAAGGATGAGAAGACAGAGTTCCATTTCTTGTAGCAACACTTATTTTTTTCTTTCCTGGTGTCACGTTATACTTCGAATACAAACTCTAGCAATGAAATGCAAAGATAAAGATGAAGGCCAGCTATAAATAAATACTTAGGCCATATTTCTTCTGGTTTTTAAGTGTTCACTTGTCACAGCTCAAAAGATTCTGCATGTAAAGTGGCAGAAGATTACCATTTTTTACTGCTTAGCATGCATTGCATCTCATTGAGCTTGCAAAGAGGTGGCTTTTGCGTTTCTGTCTGCCTCATTCATGAAGTATTGTATTACAGATTGCGTTCATAAACATCAGAATCTTGATTATCTGTATGTCATTCTGGACACTGATTACTTGAATCTCAATGTGGAATTCTCTGCTATCTGTAAAAGCATCGTGTGCTCTAACAGTTGTTAGTTATCTTTATGATTCTCCAGATTTATCAAATGTATTGGATGTTACACTGATATTTTTTCACCTTTTTTTGCATTTTTTTCATGTCTTTACTGTAATGGCCTGTCCTGGGTTCAGCTGGGATAGGGTTAATTTTCACAGGAAGCCAGCTGGGCTGACCCAAACCAGCCAATCAAATGGGCTGTTCTATACCATGTGACATCATGCTCAGTATTTAAGTGTGGAGCCGGCTGAAGGAGGGGCTTTTGCTGCTCAGGAGCAAGCTGAGCATCAGGTGGTGAGAACAATGCATGCTATATATTCTTTTTATTAGTATTGTTGTTGTTATTTTCTTCTCCCTTTGCCGTTCTGTTAAACTGTTCTCATCCCAACCCATGAGTTTTGCCTTTTCCTTGTGATTCTCCTCCCCATCCCACTGGGGAGGAGTGAGAGAGCAGCTGAGTGGTTCATTGTTGCCAGCTGAGGCTAAACCATAACAGGGCCTAATTCAACACCTATTGAAAAAGGATTTTTGCCTTTGAAAAACAAAATCATCGAAGGGAAAAAAGAACAACTTTAATTTTGTTTAAAAGTCGCAGCAATGATGCTGGAGGTTCAAGAACACATTGAAACTGCCAAGCAGGGACGAGCCTTATCCATTTGATCCTGTCCTTATGCTCTCACATAACTGCATTTCTCTTGCAAACTGGCAGAGTAGGCACAGACTATCATAGTCCAGTCTATCATCTGGAGTTATGGTGTACACACCAGCTTTGGTATGGTTAGGAAGTTATTAATGCACCCATTAGAACTTTGTGCGGGTTCACATGTCCCTCTTTGCTGCACCTCCTGGTGTTCTTGTGTGACTCTCCTATAGGGTATGATGCATGGAGTACAGTGGAGAGGCCTGCTATGTCAGATAATTAATTTAGTCCTCAGTGTTTTCAAGAGCAAACCCATTCAAGTTTATTTCATAGCTGGCATAGCCTTCGTGCAAGTGATAATTGTTTATATTCCCTTCAACAGAGCCTCCTGCTGTTCTTTTTCATTTGAAGTAATTACCAAAGTTTAGACTTCCAGACAATTGTATTAAGGGGAATCATACAGTGCTGCTTAAAGAAGTCTTTGAAGACTGAGAGGACAGCTTTCATAGCTCTTTTACATAGTTGTTTTACATATCTTAAGAGAGAGAGGCATAAACAGAATTTATAGTCCTCTCCATATTTTTATGACTCATGAGTATCAAATATAAGAGGCAGCGCTGTGCATGCTGCTAAGGCTGTGTCATCAGCTGGGAATGTATCTTGGCACAGCCAGCCTCAGCGGTGTGAGAAACTGCACTAATCCTCGATAAAATTCTCTGGGATATCTGCTCCCTGAGCCTTTAATTAGTAACCTGGTAGTCATTAATTTAACAGCCTAGTAAACAATCTGTTATTTCTTCCGCTTGTTATTATACCTATACCCCTGTCTTGTAGGGCCACTGTAAGGGCTAATTAGTTCAAATATGCTCTATTATTTAATAACTCTTCTGTGTTTAATTCAGAAATAGCATGATTTTTGCATGGAAGCTATTAGGAAAGGGAGTGTGTCACCTCCTCTGGTACTCAGTGGAGTTTCTAGGGCTATGCTAGTGTAGGGCTGGATTGCTTTAGTGGGTGAGCAAAAGCAGCTGAAAGTCATCCTACTCGCCTTATCTCGTGCAAGAGCGGGGTCCTCACACAGGAAAACCTCTTCTCATCTTCTCAGGCAGCCCCGTACCCACGCTTAACCAATGGATCCGTCTGACAATTTCATTTATGAAATTTTTTAGGAATGTCAGTCGGCGTATCCTGGTTCTAGGGACTTGCTGGATCTTACACAGCAGCACCAGGCTTGAGAAATTCCTGGAGCTGGGACCACCAATAAAAACTTTGTGTTGGTGATTGAGTAGGGGAAATTCTTTTCTCTGTCTGCACTGAATCAGTGCCCTAGTTTCAACTAGATATACTAGTATTCATTTCCTGCTTGAAACGCTTGGGCAAACTGGGAAGTGTTAAGCAATTGGGATTCATCCCAGAAAACGATCCATTTCATTTTTAGCTTAAGTGATACAGTGTGTTAAGTTTGTAAAGATTTGTGCAATGGTTTATGCACAATATAAATAGGATATGTTATTGAGAGAGATTGCTATGCCAATAAAGAGAAAATGCAGAGTTTTATACTAACCATCCAGCAGACTCCCCCTCCCTCCCCTTAGCCTCTTGGAGCCCTCAGCAGGGTGAAAGTCCCTTTCGTGAGCTTGTATCGCACTGAGCTGTTGGGAGGAATTTTGTCATACTTGGCCAGTAAAGATCTCCAGTGATATAAGAGCCTTGGGCGAGCTCTGTCTCCCCGTACCAGCCGGCCTCCCTCTGCCAGCAATTGTATACGATGGGGCTCTGCAGAAGTGCTTTGTTGCGTTTGCTGCCTGTGACCCACCGGCTATGAGGTAGTGTCTCAGATTTGAGCTGGAGGAATCCATTCATACGTTCCTCTGTAAGGTGATGGGGCTGAAGCGATGTTCTTTAACATGAGTTTTCAGACTGGTATTTCAGAAAAACCCAAACAAACAGATCATACTTTCCGTAATGAAATGGAAAAACATTTTGATCTTAATGATGCAGTTGATGCTAGCAACACTTTAACGTGATTTTAAAATCTAAAACTAAGTTCTTGCAATTATGTGGCATTATGCTGGATTTGTAAAGTGCTTGTACTGAGGCATTTTCATATTGAATTAATTTAGCTTATACTTGGCTATTTCATGTCTCTTGCAACAGATCTTGTGAGTGTAAGGTATGAATTTCAGTGCTGGATTGAAATAATACTTTGCTTTCCAGCTATGAACATGTGATCATTTTTTTTACAGGCAAAAGGAGAATCTCCCTTGTTCTTAATTCTTATTGTGACTGTCTAGAGTCAAACAGAACACAACGCAATTCCTCCAGCAGGCTCTCCTACCACATGCTCTCGGTGTATGGAGGGTTCGGCCCCTGCGAGGAGTCGTTTGAGGGCTTGCAGGTAACAGCAGCAGAACTCGGGGCCTTTCCGAGGACTGAAGTCCTCTGAGCGAGGGAAGAGCAAGGAAACCAAGAGCTGCTGACGCATGCTGTGATGAAGACCTTTATCTCAGGAAGCTGTAGTAAATTGGGTTCTACTCAGTGTATATTTTAGGGATGAAGAGGTAAATTGAGATGGCCAATCCCCTAAATCGTATCGTTAACACATGTGATGCCTTTGTTGTTGAATTATAATTGTATTTCAATATGATTCACTCAAACCGCAGTTGATTTACCCCTTCTGTAGGAATATTTTCATTTCCCAGAATCGTAACAAGACATTATAGAGGTTATATGCAATTTAAAGCTTGATAAGAAAAAAGTAATTAGGATTGATAAGCCTTTTTTTAAATGCAGTAGTAATATCTTGACAGTAGAAGAAGCATTGCTGTTTTTCTAGAAATAAAACGACTGGCAAAAAAAATCTGCCAACGGTTGTTGAAAAGCTGCTGTAGATGAGGTAAAAATGATCTGTATCATTTTGATATCACAGCAGAAAGTTTGTGTTCAATTTCTATCTTGAGGAAATTGTCTGTCCCTTTCGTGCACTGCCTTTCCTCAAGGGCACAGTTTTAAAGTATAATTGAGCTTTCGAAGCTTAATTTAACAAAACGATTGCAATTTACGGCATTGTAGACACGGTGGAGTGACGAAGCTTAGTGAGGCTGGAGACGAAATGTGTTTGGTGCTAATTTGTGCGGTACATTTCCATTTGTATGGTGCCTGCGTGTGAGGGGGGTGCTGCCAGATTCTGCAGGTGCTTAACGGGGCTCCACCTCATCCCTGTCCTGCAAGGGTGTGCTTGTGATGTTTCTGGTCAGCGTAACGATAAATCTGCTGGTGACACTGGTTGCACTGAAGTACGTGTTTGCTCACCTTGATACAGCAGTTAGACACACACGGTCACTTTGATGGGGCCACGGAATTCAAGGAGGGGGTCTCGTCGCCTCTTGTTGCTCCTCAGCGAGCCGGAATACGTTAAGCTCCATTTAGATCTCCAGCTCTGACTTTGTCATTGCCTTTTCATCCTCTGCCTCAAGTCCCAGGATGCTAATACGTTGTTTCCTCTGAAGTTTGAATCACTCTCAGGAAATGAAGTGCTCGTAGGTCCTGCCCTCATTCCTTTGCTCTTACTGTGTCTCCTGCCTTAGCATCAACTTCATTTTGCTTCTGCTGAGTGAACTTGCTCCCCCTTCTTCTTCTGGCCATCTCCCTGCAACCAGGAGCTACTAGGCGGTTTCTTGGCAGGGTTCATCTCCTTGTTTGCTCCTTCCCTCTCCACTGACCACATCCTTTGAGGAGCCCTGCAGCAGCCCTGCACAAAAATGGTCTGATTGGGGTGAACCTGTCAAGCCCTTCACAACCAGTTGTTGCTGTCTGGAGTGATTAACCTCCTTCAGAGGTAGCAGCGTTTTACACTGCGTGTTTGAAGTGAAGCCTATGGATAATGTTTAGGGGAATTCTATTTGTTACCTGAGGCCCCTTGAACGGGCACAGGAGCAAACATTTTCAGCCATAGCTGCTGCTTAGCTAGGGGAGGATCAGATCTTCATGGAGATGCCTCATTTTTGCACTCTGGTGGATGCTGTTTTCCGGCACACTTCATTTGTCGGAGATGGCAGGCTCCTTCGGGCAGCAGTCTTGGATGAAATCCTACACTGGTGTCTCTCAGATGACATTATTTACTTTAGTTTCACCCATTCCATCATCTTTGCCTAGATGTTTTTACATTGAGTACGTCTTGTACTGAAAAAGAAACGCTGCTGAAGGAGGTCTGCTTCGACTCCTGGCAAGTGACGATGAGACAAAAGCTCTTAGATGTGTTAATCTAAACAGCCATAGTATCCCTGCCCCAAAAAGGGCCGTTTCCTTGGCAGATACTGAATCTGCCTTTTTCAAAAGAGAGGGGAGTTTCGGGAAATGAATGTGTTGTGGGAAAAGCCAGCAAGAGGAACGGTGTAATTTTGTCCTCAAAGCAACTTCTCGCATGTTGCTGGTTTAACATTGCGCACTCCCCTCTGCCTACACTGACACGGTCAGGGTGCGTTTTCAGCAGCAGAAGGAAAAGTGGGATCCCTCAATCAAGGATCTCCAACAGAAACTGCCTTTCTCTTGGTTTCAACAGACAGAAACATTGTTGAAACCAGACTTTTTTTGGCATTTACTGGCATTACTAAGAAAGAGTTGGCAAGGAAAGCTGGCAGAAGGAGATGAGTTGGATAAGCTTTAAAGATATTTTTTTTTTTACTATAAAATGAATATCCAGAAGCTGTGTAAATGTATTTTTTCAGTTTAAAAAGTGTACAGAAAGACAACACATACACATTTTTGACTGAAACAACATCTATGCTGGCTGTGCCCTCCAAATTCTTCTCCCTCAGTTAAAAAGATCAGGGGAAAAAAAGACAAAACAAAACAACACCTCAGGAAATCCCTCGAATGTTTATTCGGGAACAGACCAGCCTGTTACAGTCATTAGCTTGCAAAGGTATTTCTGTTATAGTCAGCGGGCAAAGAGAATTTTAACCTTTTATTGCCAAGAGATGTCATGATTGTTGGTGAAGTAGCTATTGAGATACATTGAGGCATGTGAGTGACTGTGAATAAGTGAGTGGCATATGTAAAAAAATAAAACCCAAACCCCAAAAGTACACCCTGCAGAGAGCAATTAAAATCAATTTAAATGCCTATAATTAAACATAAAGTACTATATTTCATACTTTATTGAGTTTCTATTTATTACTTTAGCATTTCTGGTTGTAAAAGCCTTCAACTGCAACAAAAAGACATTTCAAAGTATTGGCCTCCTTTTTAGATTGCAAGTTTAGTGCAGAATTGCTTACTGCCATGGTATGTTGATTATAAAGGAAAAACTAGAATAGGGCTGGACTGGTTTAAGCTGTGGGAGCCCTCCAGACCGAAGCGGTTGTTTCCCAGGATCCCCAGAGGAGGGAGAGAGGAAAGGAAACCGCTGCTCTGTGGAGACCGAGCATTAGGAGCCTGGGAGCGCTGCGAGTCGCAGAGGGCAAGTTTAAGATATGGGTGGAAATAGTTGGGGTTTTTTTAAGACGGAGACTTAAGTTGTTTGCTTTGTACAGTCAAACATTTCCGCGTTTATCGCCTTGCCCTTTTCCGTCTTTAAAATGGGAATAAAGTTTAATCCAAGCCATGGGACATCAATTTGATTTTTGTAATGGCCGTTTCAGATTAAAAGTGTTATTTGTGTTTGTAGTCTCGCCGTAGAACTTTTAGGGAGCAAGGCTTGCTGTTCTGGGGGAAAGAGGGATGTCTTGCATGTGTGCAGAAGTCACGCATGTGTTGTCAGAATAAGGGAACAAATATTTTCAAGATTTTTGTACTCAAAGAATGAAAGAGGAGGAGTGTTTGCAATGCTGCGTACAAGGATTTTCGCTGTTACAATCTTGGAGGCAGTTTAAGAGCAGCTTGTAAGTACTATAAAGAACATTGAGATTTTTATAATGTGTAATGGGCGTTATAAATCAGCCCAAGCTTAGCATGATCACGCTTCTTCGAGGGAGATAACATTGACATGAAAACACTTTATTTTAATGAACATTTTGAGAAATAATATTTTAGTGTTTTCTGCGTTTTTCTTCCATGTGTACATTTTTACTGCTCTCAAATGTGCAATTTAATCGTCAAGCGTATGTTTATTTTTAAAATTAAATTTATTAGTTTTAGCACACTTCCATACATCTTCTGTTAACTAATTTAAAGAATTGAAATCAACTCAAATTTCAGCCTTCACAGAATTGGTATTTAACAATTTCTCCAAATCTGTGTCTGAGATGCAGAGAATGCCAGCTAGATCTGAGTCATTTCTTAAAAAGAGGCTTCTGAGGCCTCCCCACTGCATTGCTGAATTTCCCAGTAGGTGTATCTATATCTATATTGATATAGTAGGTATATCGATATCTCTATTGCTATTTACATCATCTATATGTGTGCATATGAACAGATACTCTGTTTCCAACCTTGTCTCAGGATTCAGCTTTTGAATCACGGTTTGAAAAATTTTTACAACAGTATGTGAGGAAAAAACAGCTGAAGAAGTTTATAGCAAGATTGTGTGTTGAAATCACATCATAAAATCAAGTAGTTGAGCGGGAAGATATACCATGGAGTGAAATTCCTGTCAACATTTCTGTTTTGCCAAGACATGTTATTAGGAAGGAATTACTTTTAGAAGCAGAGAGCTTATCAGCGTGTCCTTGGAACATACTCGCCAATGTCAGGAACTTCATATATGTAGATAGAGTTGTTCTAATTTTAGGACTAGGCAGTGGAAAAAAAAAGTGTATTGTAACAGAAATAAAACCAGTGTTCAGTCATTGAAAGTGTGGATGTTATCTGTGTCATCATGATAGAGCTTAAAAATTGCGGCAGGATCAGCTACTACAGACACTTTGGCTGATGTATACGAAATAAGTATCATGTGGGCCTCCCCTGTTATTGTGGGTTAGAGCTGAACAATGTTTCCTATAATTCTAGTAATTTGGGGAGGTGACAAAGGGAGATTGAATTTTTTTTTTTTTTGCATAGAAATATCAAAAAAGTCTTCACAGCCTTCATTACAAAACGCTTTAGATGAAGAGTCCAGTCTCTGCTTGAAGCCTTCAAAGGCAATGCCGGTTTGTTTTTCCAGCAGAATCTTTATCTTTCTCATTGAAAGGTGAATCAATATATCACTGGTAAAACAGAAGGCTGTGTCTCACCAGGGTATGTTATTTAACCTGAATGTGAATTCTTACATTAGCCATTACAATCAGGCCAAATGATTTGGAAATACCGTGATATGCTTCATTTGCTCAGCAGCCACCATGCCATTTTACATTTTTACATTCTATATTTTTTCTATTATGTGCGTGTATTTTCTTGTCATCACAGTGAGAGTTTCAAAAGTTCCTCAAGAACAATAGTGAAATTACTTTCATGATCTGTTCTGTTGGTGTGCTGTCTGGCACCTGACAGTCTGCCGTAAGCTATTGAGAAATTTATTCAGCACAAAATAGAGTCAAGTGGCAATTTATTGCTGTCTTTACCTATCCCACAAAATCATTCCCCTGCATCTTTCAGAATGTGCAAATTTGCTTCTTCCATTTTAGGGAGCTGTATCTTGTCTGTTGGTGCAATGTCACCGTCACAGCCTTGATATATGGGAAGGAAATAACTTGTCCCACGTATTTAGCCTAAGGTAAAGTTTGTGCGTGCAAGGTATTCTTATCTGTGAATTTTGATTTGCAAACTAAGATTTGATTGAGTTGTTTGGGGAGGGCAGTTGATATACCTTCTTCATCAAATGTCATGAAATTCACGTTTCTTTGAAAACAGACTCTCTAAGCAAAAGCAAATAACTGCTGTCTGCAGGAATGATGCAGCATCCCTCAGGCAAGGCAGCTCAGAGTCAGTTGCTCAGGAATCCCTCCGGGGATGAGTACATACATTGCATCTTGGCTCTTCCTAGTTCTTTCTCTAAGTGTAACCAATTCATTCAGTCCTCAAAAGTTACTTTCTTGTGGACCTCCATGAGCTGTCCATCGGAGTTCCTCTCTGAAACTCTTCAGTCTTCTGGTGAGCAAGACTTCTCATTTAAGCTTTGTGATATGGCTCTAAAATGCTCCTTCCCTCATCACTTCAGGAAATCGGCACAGCGGGGGGAACCCCTGCAGAGCCCTTCTCTATTTATATGTTGATGAGCCTGGATGAAAATTTCCAAAAAGACTGTATATACTTTTAAACCTGCCAGAAGACTCTGGCTTGCCTCTGCGCTTCAAAGTCCTGCTCTAAACATACTGTGTTCGCTGACACTTTGCGATACAACATAACAGCATCCATATCTGGCAAACACTTGCTATTTATAGAGACACTAATGAACCTTTCCAGAAGCCTTCCTCTTTGCATTCTTCTAACTTCTATGACTCAGGAATACAAAATCCAGAAGTCTGGAGCGATATGTTGTGTTTTAACAGGCAAAGTTTCATACACTTATGTTGCTGCATTTCATTTAAATGTGCAACATGGTGCAGCATTAAGGCTTTTTTTGTTTTTTTAAAGGACTGTAAAGGAGTGGTAATTCAGTAGTTTAGGTGCATACCTCAATGAAAGGTTGGACTTCTTGCTTTCTGGGTAAAAAAGAAGAAAAAAAGGAGTGTTGAATGGCTCAAGAGCAACATCTTTGGAAGTGTTCACGGCCAGGCTGGATAGGGCTCTGAGCAACCTTGTCTGGTGGAAGGTGCCCCTGCCCATGGCAGGGGGGGTGGGACCAGATGATCTTTAAGGTCCCTGCCAGCCCAAACCAGTCTCTGATTCTATAAACAGTGGGGTGCAAACCCATTCGTGAATAGTCTAGTGGTTGGAGTATTCATGAGTATACGCAGGAGACGGTGGATCAGACCACCGAGGCATTGAATCTCACAGGAGACTGCAGCCCTGGAGACCACACGTGTTTCATACTAGATCCTCACTGAATAATTACTGGGAAGGAGAACAGCCATTAAAATAAATGAGAAAGATAGGTCACCTGGAGAGAACACAGGAAGGAGTGCAGGGAATGGTTGGAGGTCTGAAACCATGGCCTCTTCTGTGAGTACCGAAGAACTGGGACTGTCAGTTTAGAGAGGAAGAGGCTGGGTGGAGACATGATAAATCTTCCAGTATATACGAGGTTGCAGGAAAGTAAGAGGGAATAATTTGTTCCTGTGTCACTGTTAGATATGCTACCTGTCTAGCAGGGACAAGAAGAATGGCCTTACAAGGCAGCAAGTAACAGCTCAGTAACGAAGATAATGAAGAAAGGATGCATTTACATGCATGTAGTGAGGAAGGGAAGCTTTGCAGTCTCTCAAAAAAGCCATACAAACAGCTGCTAATGAGAGTGTTATAGTTAATCTTGACATGGGGCAGGAACCTCTGAGGTCCCATAAGCCACATTTTCTATGATTTGATGTGAAGTGGAGGCCATTCTTTCTCCTTTATAAAAGCCTGCTTTGCAAACCTTTGCCATCTTTACATTTCAAAGAGTAAGATTTGGATTTTTCTGAGTTTTTAAATACCTAAAACTTCATAGGGAACACTTCCATTTCTTGCCTAGGATGAAGACTTTATTGTCCCATAGCTTTTCTTTCTCTTCTAATTATTAGTTTTGCACAATTTAGAAAGAGACTTTAAGTAATACGCAGACAACTAAAACGTTAACTGTAATCCTGTCTCAACTGGGCAAAGAGAAAATGCTCTAGCAGAAGGTTGAGCCTTTTGTTTATCTTTTAAACTTCGTTATTAATTCAAGGATGGACGCTGAAATCACAGAGGTGGATCAGGATACCATGGAGGTTGAGATGTTTATAACCTGAAAAGGTTTGGGATAGGGAGGAAGGAATTCCGGCCCTGGAAGGACTGGCTAAATTTTGTGTTGTGTTGCAGGGCTCCCATGTGATCATGGACAAATCAAGTAGCTTCTCCATGCTGTGGCTGCTCACCTGTAAATGGAGATGGTGATCTCATCTCTGCCTCGCAGGGGCTTGGTTGCAGCAGTGACAGAGGCACGTATGAACATGCGAGATAGTTGTAGAAAATAGTAGTAGACAGTCTGAGGAACTCCTTTCTTTGAGGAATTTTGCAGGTTCGAGAAGGAGATGTATAAGCCATTCTGTGGAGACAGGTTATGAAAAAATGTGGTGTCCATGTGAACTATTGATGGTGTCCTGTAGTAGCATTTTCCTTCCTGCCTCTTCCTGAAGTGCAAGCTATGAAGTATTGTAAACGAAACTTGCACGGGGAGATTAATCTTGTGAAAGCTGGGTGAAGTCTCTTTTGCACGTCTTTCTGGACTTTTGTGGAAAACTTGTTGCACAGAAATAATCAGGCCTCAGAGGAGGCCCTTCGATGGCTTTCTGGGAGTATAATGCCATAAACCATGTTGGGTGGCAGCAGCAGACTCGTATCTGTGTCATCTGTTACGCTGAGAAGCATCAAAGCTTCAAGAGATTTTCAGGAAGGGAGGAGAGGATTTAACTGCAGTGCATCATAAATAGACCAAATCCTGAGATGACAATTGCAACTGTTTACAATAAGCATCCAGTAATTCGAAACACACTCTGGGACGTTTGGGTTGTAAAGTCCTGGTAGATCACATGGGCTGTGTTGCAGAGCTGTCTCACTTTTAATTAGCAGTGAACAGAGGCATGGTGATGGGTTTGGGGTTTGTTTTTTTTTTTTTTTTGAAGGATCATCTAGATGAAAACATATTCACCCCAGAGCTGGCTGTGAGTCTTTTTTTTTTTTTTTTCCCTTTCAGTATCTTTTCCGCAGTTCTGTGTATCAGTAGCTGGGAAGGAAGCAGAAGGGATGCAGAGCGTGGTGTGTTTGGGGTAGATTCTGCTGTGCTTAGCCTATTGTTAGAAATTTTCAGGTGTTCAACAGATTTTTTCACTCAGTGCTCCTCAGTAATATATCTCTTTTGTGGTTACCAACTCTTCCCAATCCTAAACTGGAAAATAATGATTTTTCTGTTCTCATTTTATCTCTTTTTTTTTTTTTTTTTGGCTACAAAGGATAGTTAGTTTACAGTTCTACGTCTCCTCTGTGTCTAAAATTGAGAATTTTCCCTCAGAAGATGATAAATCTCTAAAGCTGATGGAAACTCAACAGCATATGGCACACAATTCATCTAGTGCAAGTAGCTGAATACTCTGTGTAGCATAGCCCATCCCCAGGGAAACAATGATATTCAAATTTCCAGTGGGGTTTAAACCCAGGGGAGGGGAAAAATCTCTGAAACTGAAATAAGAAACAGAGAATTTGAGTCTATCAGCAACATGTAAATCAGTGTGTTGTCAGAGCTTTACTGCGTTTGCTCAGGCAAAATTGCTTGAAATAGATTTGTCTCAGACAGTCTTTATTATTCTCTCTTACCTGTGGTAATTCACTGGCTTCTGGTATTGGGGAAGGCAGAGAAAATAGAGCAGAACTCACACAAATAATGGAGGGCCAAGATG
>Ga0181612_142328_pt1 | contig 15251 bp, 9 predicted proteins | sample HoacroProtozoa21_FD_119630 | JGI IMG/M metagenome (GOLD analysis project Ga0181612, IMG submission 119630) | Hoatzin crop microbial communities from Cojedes, Venezuel. Combined Assembly of Gp0051906, Gp0051904, Gp0051908 | reverse complement strand
CTTTTCCTCCACTTGCTTGTTGATGACCTCCAGGATAAGCTGCTCCATCACCTTTCCCGGGATGGAGATGAGGCTGACCAGCCTGTAGTTCCCTGAACAGCAAGTAATGACATGGTTTAGTGCGGTGCGTATTGCAGCAGAAACACTGAAAAACTGAGGTACCTGTGGCAGACATCTGAGAATTGTTTAAAAGGCGGCCCTGATGCAAAACTGCAAGCTCGTCTCAGCAGAGGTTTGGAAACCTGAATACTTACTTCTTGCCTCATAGATACAAGGAAAGTTAATTTTTAATATCTTCTTTTGTAAATATAGATCATTGCACCTAACCATTTGTTATGCCTCTGATAACAATAGGCTCAGGTGGTGCTTTTGATTTGTCAGGATAAAGGCAGATGGAGGGTGGCCCACATGGAAGACTATTGTGCCCTCTCTGCCACATGAGAAGAAGATCCTAATGGTAACAGGAAGAATAAAAACAAGTCATGAACCTGGACTTTGCATAGGGCCCAGTGTTTTATTAATAGAAACGCAGAAACTAGCTTCCCTTCTACAGGTGCTCAGCACAAGCAGCTTGAAATGAACCCTGTTGCTGAGTCTGGGTTCCAGCAGGGGCTTGGAAGAGCCATGGATGATTGTTCTGATCAGCAGGAAGGGGTGGATGATACATGCAATGTTTTTACTTTTTGTGGAGTAATCCGATAATGCATGATGCTGGAGCTGTTGAAAAGTAAATGGCAGTTTTCCATTTTTTTTACAGTTGTGTCTGCAAGAAATTCATTGGTTGATGTCAGTGTTACTGAAAAATAGTCATATTTGTGGAAATACATCACTCTTCTGATGAGCTGGATGGTTTAGGTAGAGTGGGGAATTTAGTTATGAAACGGTTGTTACACAAGGATGAAAGGAGGAAAGGGGAAGAAGGACAGGGACGTGCAGCTGATCGTGAAGACTATGGAAAAACACAACACGTCAGGTCACATTGAACGATAGGGCTTCTATCAGCTTGTAGCAGTATGAGAAGCAGCAGCTCCGTTTCTTTCCCTTTTTGAAATGTAGGTCACAGCTGGAGTGGTGAGTGGTGTCTTTTAGATCCTGTTAGGTCATAGGTGGGGGGAAAAAGTGTTTAGGGCTATAGGGAAATTGTTCAAGAGAACAGAAAAGAAGCACTAATTTCAGTACAAAGGGCAAAGCTCGACTTAGGGCAAGAAGGTTCCTCTAATCACTTTACAGGAGTTGAGGGCCCTCACTAAGACAAGCTGCTGAGTATTTTCTAGAGATATTTTCACATTCCTTACAATGATACCAAGGAGACCTGTCACTGCTTCAAATTTAAAATCAATAACAGTTCTGGAACAAAAGAACATATAAAATGTTATTGAGGAAGGTGGCTTCAGGCAACTGCTAATTAAGCAGATATATACCTTCCCTCTGAGAACAGCACGTTAAAAAGTCAATGAACTACATCAGTGCTAGATAAAATTTGGATGTTCTGCCAGCATTCGCACCCTTGAGATACAACAATAAATGAACAGAATTGGCCTATGATTATGTTCTGTCTGATACCTCATATAACTTGGAAATAAACCTTGAGGCTTCAAGCACATGTTTACAACAACAAATCAATATTCTGGCTAATTCAAGTTCTGATGTGATATTTCTTTGATAAGGTCATATCACCGGTTGCTTAATATTCTTTTCTATGTTTGGGTGGTTTAACGCAATGCTGAAAGGGGCACCAAAGCAGGAAACGGGCTGACCATAGGCATTCAAAAACATTGATGAATTTGCTATATACTGGCAGAGTGTGGACAGTTAAGTATGACAAATTTGTGACATTTTGAGAAGTAACTGGAAAGACAAGTGTATCACTGGAAGAGAAAAAGAGATGGCCAGATGCAGGTGACTTATGACAGAAATCAACACCATGTGAAATCATCTACACTGTTACAAAACAAATTACATGTATGATTGAGATGGGAACTGGATGTTCTGGTCTGTTGGCTTACTTTCATGCCAACTGCCTTACAGCCTTGATTTGTGATCAGATTTGCAGTTTTGAAGACAAACACTCTCAGAATCAAGAATTAGCTAGCCACCTCAAAAGAGTCAATGGTATTCTGTCTCACTTTAAGGAGGAAGGCAACGAAGGAGCAACCAGCTTCTTCCCAATAAAAAAATATCTTTATCAAGAAGTTAGTTCCTTAAGTGATTGTCTGTCTTTTCTTTTGTAGTTCTCTCTCATGGCTCAGTGGGGCAGAAAATGTCTTTGTCTTACATGTCTGTTCAGTGCCAGTTAGCCTTTGGATATGACTCTGTAATACAAATATATTTGCATTGGCAAGTTGTTCCTGTGTTTGAATGAAGAGAAGGGAAAAACTCATCACTGTGCGAATGGTTTAACACTTGGAAACCTTGCCCAGAGAAGCTATGGAATCTCCATCCTTGGAGATCTTCAAACTCTACTGGGCAAGGTCCTGAGCAACCAGATATAGCTTTGAAGTTAGCCATTCGTGGAGTAGAAGGTTGAACTAGAGATCTCTGAAGTTACGTTCCAAAGGTAATCCTTCCACCATAGTGTGATTTCAGTTAAAACCCTGGTAAGTGCAGGTGTAAGTTATCTTTAGCTGACAGTCTCAGTTCTGTCACATTGTCTCCAGCTTCTGAAGTTTTCAAACAAATCATCGCAAATCCAGTCTGCATATTTGAGAACCCCTATATAAGGGAGGAAAAACTGACTTCTGAAAAGACTTTTTTTTTTTGTTTCTGATACATACAGAAAAATAAGCATTACAGCCAGCAGCAAAGCCTGACTCTTCTGTAACAAGTCACTACCAAAGATTGCTGAGGTGCCGTTTCCTATTCAAGACAGTAATTTCAACATCTGAGATTGCAACTAAGGTCTTCATCAGATTTCAGAACAATCAAAAGGTTGTAATTCTTCTGAGCATACTCATACATACAGTTTCACTATCGACAATGTAAGTGCCCTAAAGTTCCAGATCTGGTCAGTCTTACTGCTTCTATAACATTCTTTGCACTAACAGAAATGTAGCACTGTGACAAAACAAATTATATCACAGCATACAGGAAAGCCTTTTTAATTACTGAATAAATTGTCAAGAAAAGGTTATGAACATGTTCAGAGTAATAAGTTCATTTATACAAAGTCTTCTCAGCTCTAGCAAGATGAATTGTAAATCTGTCTACAGAGTGAATTTGGACTGCACCACTCAGCACATTGCATCACTGAAAACTAATTAATGTAACAGACAAGGGCAGTTCTTCAGTGAGGAAATTCTCCATCTCTCCTGATTATAGAAGTACATTTTAGATCATAGTGTTGAAGACAAAAATGCTTTAGGTCTATTGAGGTCTTTGAGAAGATAGTCTACAAGAGAGATAAATAATTTTCTAAATAATAGATAATCTTCTAGATAATCTGCACTACTAATACATTTGGTAGGTTAAAGTCTTTACTCTGTCACCTACCAAGCAGAGAAGAACAGATAAAGAGCATTGGAAATTTGGTGTGGAACCCTGATCTCTGTGCAAATTCAGCCAGTCTGTGATAACTCTAATTGGCTGGAGTGGACAATGATCTCGTTAGGAATTAAAAGCTATTAGCAAACAACCAGTCACTTCTCCCAACACCGAAAGCCCAGAGGATGGGGAGAATTGTTATTTAGCAATCAACTTTATTTTAATTCTGGATGCATTATTCTGAAGGATATGTCAGCAGGAAAGGTGTATGCAGCATTCTCTTCTTTGCAGAGGCAGGACAACACAAATCTGACTTAACTATCAAGCAGTAATTAATAGTATCCTGTCTCCAGTTTCTGCGCAATATACTTGATAGATGAGAAAGAAGGGCTGAAAATGGAACTGATTGCCCTGGAGAAAGTAACTCTCGAATTAGATTACAACAAGAAATCCTTTCGCTTCTGGTGTAAGGCTCGCTCATTTTCACTGCCTGTGTTCCCTAGTAGAAAGTTAACCTCAAAAGGTCATCTAAAGATGGAAACGACAGTATTCAGAATACAGTTTCTAAGCCCTGAACAAATTGGTGACTAACGTAAAATGCCATTTCAACACATACAAATGGCAGCTAATGAAAGAAGGAGAAGTATTCAGCTATACTCGTGAAAGGCATCCCAAAAGATAAATCATGCCTGATCAACGTTCTACAGCAAAATAGCATCTACTGCTAACATGGGGAGAGCAGTGGATGTTGTTTAGCTGGACTTTAGCAATGCATTCAGTACTGTTTCCTACCGCCTCCTCCTGGACAAACTGACAGGATACAGATAAGATGGGTGGTTTTTGAGATAGATAAGTAGGAAATCGGCTAACTGGTTGCACTCAGAGGGTGGTAATCAATAGTTTTTACTCAGGTTGGCAGCCTGTCACAAGTGGGTCCCCTAGGGATTGATACTGGCCCTCCCCCTGTTCAACATCTTCATAAATGACCTGGATGATGGGATTGAAAGCACCCTCACCAAGTTTGAAGATGACACCAAACTGGGTGGTGATGTGATCATGTCAGAAGTGTGAGTCACCTTACAGAGAGACTTGGACAGGCTGGAAGAGTGGGGTAGCAAGAACAGTATGAGTTTCAAGAAAGACAAGTGCGAAGTCCTGCACTAGGAACAGAATAACCAAAAAGCCCAGTAAGGTTAGGATCTTTGTGGCAGGGGAGCAGCCTTGCCGAAAGGGAACTGGAGGTCTTGGTGTACAATAAGTTGAACATGAGTCAGCAGTGTGCTGCTGCAGCAGCACAGACAAAGAAGACCCTGGGCTGTATCCATAGGGATATCACTGGCAGAGACAGACACATGATCTTCCCACTTTACCCAGTGCTTGTCAGGCCATGCCTGGCATACTGTGTCCAGTTCTGGTCCCCACAATTCAAGAAAAACATGGACAGAATGGAGAGAGTCCAAAGGACGGCCACGAAGATGCTGAAAGACCTGGAGAAACTGCCCTGTGGGGAAAGAGTGAAGGAGGTAGATCTTTTATGCACGCAGCAGAAAAGGGTCAGGAAGAACTTCATCACAGTATTCGAGCACTTAAAGGGTGGCTACAAAGAGGATGGAGGCTCTCTTTTTACAAGGAGTCACATGAAGAAGAAAAGGGATGATAGGTACAAGTCACACGGAGTGATGTTTTATCTCGACATAAGAAAGTCATTTTTTACAGTGAGAACAATGATTCACTGCAACACTATCCCCAGGGGTGTGGTGGAGTCTCGATTACTGGAAGTTTTCAAGATGCTATTGGACAGGCTGTGAGATAATTGCATCTTTGGTGGTGTGTATATGACATGCACATTCCTTGCTCTTTTACCCTAGGCTATCACAACGAGTGCCTTTCATCTTGCAGTTCACAGCTGCATCCAGCATATAAAGTAGGTCTGTTGAGTCCTTCATATCGTTCATCCTGCTGCATGTTACAGATTCCTTTTGAAGGAGATTTATGCTTGTTCTCATCACGGTACTTCTTACTTATCTATTTGTCACTTAAAACTCAGGACATAGAGTTTTTAGCTGACCTTATTGAATATTTGCCTTTGAGTGTCTCAGAAGTACTTCGAGGAGAAGCCAGACTTCTCCTCTTTGTATTCCAATTTGCTCACAGGAGTTGTTCGGCTGTTTTAACAATTTCTCTATAAATTATTTCCAAATCATCAGAGCTCAGCTTTTGCGATTCATGCGTTGCAGGATATGCTGACCTCTCAGCTAGTCAAACTCAAAGGAAGGTTGAGAGGTGTCACTAGTAGAATTTGATAGCAGATACACACATTTTCTGCCTCAAAGTCTCACATTCATCCAGCTGCAAGTAAGGGTATCAGCTTTTCATTGATTCAAGACTCATTTCACAAAGATCAGTTGGACTGGCAAGATTGAAGAGATGAGCTCTGCCGTAATCCCTGAAAACTTGCAGGGAAAGTGAGGTCATCAAGAAAAGGATATACGTAAGTAAATGAAGAGCTTCTCAGTAACGAAAAAAGGTATCTCCTTCTGGGTGTGGAAAGTCATCATGCTCTTTTCCAAGAGCTGGCTGATAGGGATTTTCTCCCAGGTTTCTGAGTCTCAAGGTGTTTGTTATGAGTCCTTCTAACAAATTCTGAGCCCAATAAGAAGAGCTGCATAACAGAGATACTTGAATAACCTAATACTGTACTTCATGATGTACAGAAAGCTATGTCTCATTTTGCATTATGGTTTCCTAAATTAAAATCTCTATGTATTTCCTGTTTCTTTCTGGGATTTGAGACAGGTTGTGATGGAGTGTGGATGTTCAGCTTCAAATGTGGTTTCACATTGCAATGGCAGCAAAATGTCATTGGGCTTTTGTTCTCTACTTTGTCCTAGCACTGCAAAACTTACTTTGCATGTCTGGTTGCCAACCATATGGGTGATTCTACTTGTTTATCTATTTGCTATTGTTCTAGCTAGCCCATTCCTGAAGACTTCCAAGCTGTGAAGTACAGAGCATTATTTTTCAGACAGAAGGAAACTCATAGTATTTGTTTAGTTTATACATAAGGAAACCTATTTTTTTCCATGAACGTCTCAGGCATGGCTTTGTCAAGAACTTTGAATGCATGCAGTTCAAAGTTATGTGTAAAAGTCACTGTACTCCAACCACGCCGGTCTGTGTTGCTGGCTGTGTGTGCACTGTGTATATACGTACGTCTCCACTGGGAGTACACGATCAGCCTCACTCCTGACTGGACCTGGGAACAGACCACAGCACCAACCTCCCGTCTGTGGGACTGGGACAGAAGGATTCCACTAGATCTCAGACTCCACCATGCTTAGGTACAGTGCACCAAACAGTGTCTCAAAGTCCACCGCATTCAACTATGTCTAGCAGACAGTTGGGTCTTAGGGCACATGGGCACAGCTGGTGCCTTATATCTCTGTAGCGCCTACAAACATCAGGTATATAAACCTGCTTACAAATAACAGCACGAGCTATTAGCATTACATTAAACTGGACAGAAATTATTTCACATTTCAAATACCGTCATGAGGTAGGTAGATATTTCTATATGTGTCTTTATAAACATACCTCTTTGCATCAGTTCATTTCCCTATCAGAATTTAGAATATTGTTAGCAGTCGTCTGTACATGTAACAAGAAATTAAATTGATTGGTATACTTCATGTATTTTTGGAGGATATAGAATGATCTGCTTTGATGTTTGAACATATGATCAGTATTTATGGAACAATGCTTTGTGCCATGAGAAACTGAACACTATAAACGGTACAATACACAAGTGTACACTGAAAAAATACTGACAAATACTCTGTGTAATATTTAATACTTTTTTCTACTTTACTAAGGCGACTTTGTAGTTCCTCAGCACATCATTTGGGAAGTGTAGAACATTAAATTAAACAGTATTAATAATCAAAATGAGGAGATCATAGGATAAATACGTTTCCTGGGTAATCGAGTGGGGCAAAGGGTCGCATCATGTAAAGCATTGAACGTGAGGTTGTCTAATAATAAAAGTATTTGATAACAAATAAATTGTCATAAGAAAATAAAAGCTTGCCTATAAAAGAACAGATCATAGGCTCATCTTAACTGGTATTCTCCCTTGAGAGGTAGGTTGAAGTTGACACTCTAGATAAATGTGAACTCTTGGGTAATACAACAACCTATTTTGAGATTATAGACTGTAGTAAAGGAAGCTTCTTTCCTGACCTCTACAGACAATTAGCTTCCTCCCTCCAGTATGAAGTTTAATAATCTGTGTCATTATATTTCCTTGCAAAGCTAGAATGCTAATGTTATTAATACTAAATTCAAATGTTATTAATACTGAATTCAATCAGAGTGTAAAGTTGAAGAACTGCTTCCAGCATATCATGATGTGTTCCGTTAAAGAAATTACTGTCATATCCTGTTGATGGGCTAACGGATAATACCTTCTATCACCACATGTTGAGGAAACAACATCAAAATAATTTCATAAGAAAATGAATGATCTAGAGTGATTGAAAGGAAGATAAGATAAAACCAGTATCTAATCAGAGGAATAGTTACCTGTAAAACTGCTGAGAACAACGTGGAGATTTAAGAAAATTTCTCTCTAAAGTAATTTGAAAAGTCTCGGAAAAAAATACCTTTCTTTCATGGTGAACTTTCTTAGGAATTAGCAATTCAGTGTAACTCTCAGTCCTAGTCTTCTTCTCACTGACTGCAGAATGCTTTCTTCCTCTTAAAATTAACAGAATTTTTCTGGGCATGCTTTAATACTGTGACAGATGCTTTGGTAGACACGTGGTGTAGCCACCAAAGGATTTTGATAGTCAAATCTGAAAACATGCAGTTGTTTTTTCCAGGGTAAGGTTTAAGATAGGTTTTCTGACACTGCTTGCAATTTTTTGTATATACAGGGCAAGATACAGGCAGCCTGGGCTTATTAGTATTCTGCTTTTCACAACCGAGAAGGGCTTGGAAGCAATCACTGAAGCAGCCTTTGTAGTTATGTGGTACACTTCAATGCAGGTACAAACAGTCAAGGTGTTTTCTCAGAATTATATTTTTTTCCCTATAAAAATGTATATATTTTATTTGTGTTTTAATCCTCTGTCAGCAGCACAGTGGAAAAAAAACAACATATGGACATCTTTCTTTTTTGCAAGTGTCGTACATAAAGTACTTCAACCTTTCTTATTTTCTGTCTTCAGAGACATAGAGTCTCTTTATGAATTTCTCCTTGCTTTTTCTAGATTTTTACTACTCTTCCACAGCCTTGCATGGGTCTCTTGTGTTATGTAGCATCCAGAGGTGAATTTGAGCCATTAGTGATGCAACATGCTTTACTGATCCCCTGAGCAGTTACTGTACTTTGTTCTTTCTTTCAATAGAATTTTTTCCAAATTTTCTTTTCCACTTCTTACAAGTTTGGTTGGTTGGGTTTTTTTAACACAATGTGTGGCAACTTGCATTTAGTGATATGAGAGTGCAGTAACAACATCAACCTCTCCAGCAGAGGACAGAATCCTTCCTCCTGCTGCTTTTGATATAATGCCTTCCAATAAACACACTAACATCTCATCTTGACAATCTTTATTTAAAAAATGAGGGGAAAAGTGTGCTGTTTCTACATCTTTTATTATCATGCTGAGTGTTGTGTCAATATGTCAAATATTGACTATAATTCCCATAAATCTCACCGAATCTTTAGCTACTCCCAGGGTCACACTGATGGTGTAAGACAGTGTTACGCATGGACACCTTTCCATGTTAACTTCCTTGCTTTTCCAGTGGCCAGACTTTGAAAGAAGCTTATACCAGCCTTACAAAATGCATCCCATATTGCCAGTGACGTTGCTTTGACAGTAGACCTTTAACATATGTCAAGGAACTCACATTTTATTTTCATTACAAGAGAGCTTGAAATGGTGACTTGGTGTCAGTAAATGTGCTGCAGAGACGCAATGGGAACTGGTAGGTTTCCTTCAGAAGTACTTCCACCACATTTCTTATCTCCGCTCTGAAGCAGATCTAAAACTCTATTCAAAAAATATTAATTGGGGCCATCAGCAACCGAGAAATGAGATTTCAATTTCTCCATCTTTGAGAAGAAACTAATGGAAGTCACTTACAATAGAGTTACTATCCAACGACATTTTGTGTTTTTTCCAGCCAAAGAAATATAGCCAGGCTAGGTGAAAATGACTGGATATGGAGATAAAGTGTGGCTACAATAAAAGTAACTTACTGCGATAAAAAGCAAAGCAAAGGTGAAGCACAGCATAGCTTACATAAAATTGATACTTAAGCAACAATTAAAGAAATACTTCTTAGTTTTTAAAGGACCTTCTTTAATCTAAAAATAAATCCAAGTGCTTTCTTTGTAATTAAATTCTTTAACTATTTTATGAAGCTTAATTTATGTGAAGGTCTTCACACATATTAGCTGAAAATATGAAAAGCAAACCATTCTGAGACATGTGAATACCATTACAAATTGATATCAAAGACAAATTTTAATTAAAAACTACATACTTCTCCATTCTTGCCTTTTCTGGCTTGAACCAATGTCTGTTTTCTGAAGAAAGTTGTGCTTAATTTTTTCATATTTTTCAGAGTCTTTTAAGTAAACTAAAACATTTAAATCAAACAAGTAATTCTATGTATAACAGCAGTAATGCAACCTTGCTAACTGTGAAAGTATCCTGAAGCTGGATTCTCTGATGTCTGATACGAATGAGACATCCTTTCTTGTGAGGAGAGCTCTCCACTCCACCTATCTCCACATCTATAGGAAGACTTTGATTTTAGTACCTTAAAGCAGTTCAAAAAGTACAAAAGGGACTACATGCACCTGCAGATATAAACTGTAATTGCTTAGGAAGTTAGTCTGGTATCAGTAATTTTGGTGTCTTCCAAAAGAAAATATTTTTTGTAAAGATTTTTCCCCTTTTTTTGTTTTGTTGTTGCTGGTGTTTGTTTGTTTGTTTGTTTGTTTAATTGTTGCTCCTTTCATGCACTGGAATCTTGTTACATCATAATTGAAAGAAACCTTAAAAAAAATTGCTAGGACAAAAATAATCCTATGGTATGTGACTATTACAAACACTTCTCTAACTTTGTGGTGTTACAGAAAAAGAGATGGAATATGTGACCTTTACAGCGTCAGTCATTTTTTAACTTAATTGGAAAAAAATCAGAATAGCTCCAGAGGAAAATTCTTCCAGAGCATTTTATGACTAGACTTTTACTAGTAAGTCTGGGAAATTGATGTATTTGAAGAAGGAGGTCACAAGTGAAGGAGAACTTGCAGATCTGTATGACTGTAGGCAGCAGAGACATAACACGCACTCACATTAATCTTTTAAAGTGGCATGAAATTGTATGAAAGTGGGTTTGTAATCACAGTACTATAGTTCAATGATCAGTAAATACTCTGGGAAATGTTCCTTGTAATGCTGAAGTGTTGAAAATGCTCTTGAAAGAATTTAAAAACAACTGTAAAAGACAATGCAAACAAACAGAGACGAAGTCAGTGATGTACCAAAGGTATAAATCTGGAAATGTAAGAATAACCTTGTTCCCAGTAAGGTAAATGATGAAGTACTTATTGGCTTTTTGATGACAGTGGACTTCTACAGATAAAATATCTCAGCTACAACAGTAGTTATTATAACAGTCAGTTATTATCTCAAGTCAGGGCACCACTATACTGTCTCTCACTCAGAGTGAGACTAACATGAAACAGTCAAATGTCAGTTGAAAGTCATACTTTCAGATTTTTGGTTATTATTAAATGAAGACACAGGAAATGAAAGCAGTTGAATGCTTAATTTAGCTCTCTGATAATTCTATGCTCTTCTTTCATAAATATTATTTTCAAAAACTTGTCATTCAATCCTCATTGTTAAAATGACCAGTTGCCTCATTGAATAGTCCCAATCTGTTAAAGGTAAGAAAAGTCCTTCCATATTCTCACCCCTGAGACAGCAACAGGGTCTAAGGTCGCTACTAAGGTCGCTTTCAGCGGTAAAAGCTTGTTTTTTTAGGTGACAGAGCAGGTTTTCTGAACTATGATGGTTTATCAATAGTGTCTAGATCAGAGAAGGAAAGTGATTTCTTGATAGTAAGAATCACAAAAATCTGTAAAATTTGTACTTAAGATGTTGGTAATTTAAATGGTACTGAACTGTACCAAACTGAGGGCTAGCAAGTGCGCCATGCTTAGCTCCCCTGGGAGTCTTGCTTGGTTCTGTTCTGCACACTGCTACAAAAGTTCAATGTGGCTGTAAGTAGATCATTTAGAACTGGACTGTGGTGTAGGCAAAGCCTGGACTTGACATAGTACATGACTGGTGTTGCTCTGGGTACAGCTGAAAGACACTCACTGTGTTTATATGGCTAAGTGTATTAAGGCTGAACTGTTGACAAAGTAATTAGACCTATCAAGAAACAGAAAAATATGGAATGTCCTAAGAAATTCTTTATTACAGGGAGGCTGGGAAAGGTTTTTCCTCAGTGTACTACCAACACAGGTTAATAGCGGAGCAACTACAGATCACCCTGAGAGTGGAAGCACTGCCTCAGTCTGCATAGGGTTCAGTGCAGAAAAAGTATTGCAGGAAGATCTTCTTCAATATTCCATATAGTTAGTTAAAGGGACAGAGAGAGCTAAATTTCTCAATCAAAGATCTGAATAACCAAAAAACTCTTGAAGTTTGAAACTTTCATTGGAGAGTTTCTTTCTTACAGATGTGTGGGGAAACTGTTTCAATTCTGTCCTCAAAGTGAAAACACTGAATGTTCCAGTCATGCATAGCAGTTAGTCAGCACGATTCTAATCAGAAATGGGGACTTTTTTCTGCTATTATCTGTGCTGTTTTTATCTTGTTTTTAAAAGAGGACACACCTCACTGACTGGCAATTTTTTTTTTTTCCAGAGGTAACACTGTAGGCGTTTTGTACAATGTATAACACATACACCTTTATGATAACAGAAGCTTCTCACCCCACGTCACTTTCTTGCGTTCTCCTTTCGTTCTTGTCAACTCTTCAGCCAGGTTGATTCACTGCTAAGGTTGATTTTAGATGCTTTGGAAATGCGGGAGGGCTTTAGAGCACAAGTAAGTGGGACTCAGCTTGTATAGCAGGGATGTAGACACATTTCTGGACCCGGAACTTCTATCAAAAGGGGAACAACAGGAGCAGTCATTAGGAGAACTATCTTGAGTAAAGGTGAAGCATTTGAACAATATCTCTGATTTGGAGAATTTGTGGGGCCTAGAAGATTTTTTATGCTGTTGAGAAACTACTTACTGCATCCTAAAATTTTATGTTATAGCCACCCTACTTTGTGCATTGTCTTCCGGCATTTCTCTCTTTCTCTCCTCAGTGTCCCCATTGTCTGGATTCATCGGGTGGTGATTTGGTGACAGACCCCTACACCAAGTTTAAGTGAAAGCTTTGCTTCTACTGGTTATCATGGTGGAACTTCTAAACTGAATCAAACATTTATGTTCCTACTGTAAGCTGGACTTCCTGTTAATGCTATTAATAGAGCAATATAAAATTACTGAGGAAACTATGTTTAGCAGGTAAGAGAAATCTCTCAGGCTGTCTCTTTTTAAATAGACTTTTAAAGAGTCTAACATGCTGGTAGTTTTGTGTACAAAGCTGTGAAATATTGCATCACTTAAATGTATATAATTCTAATTATCTATACTTGTTAATGTTTAAAGTGTATACGAAGAAATTCCAAAAAGCTAATCAAAGCAGCAGTTACTAATTGAAGAGAAAAAAAATAAAATTAAATCAAAGAAAAGATAATGAATGTGATTAAAACACTATAGATGCTCCCAGTTGAAGAGTTGGCAGTAATGAAAGGAGAATGCAAGAAACTGAAGAGGGGTAGGAGAAGCTTCTGTTTCATAATACTGTATGAGTTATACATTGTATAAAAATGCCTATTTCTTTTCATCTGAAACTTCAAACAGATTTGCAGCCAATGACAGAAAAGTAATCTGTGAGGTAAATGCTCTGGAATCTGGGAACTTCCTATATATTTGGGGGGGGGGGGTTTAACCCCCACTTACTGATAGAGCTGATCCAGGAAAAGGATGTAGAAAATTATTCATATTGTGTCTCATTACAGGGTGTTGTCCACTGCAAGAAAATATAAAATTACATGACTTGTATAGTCTTAAACTACTGTTTTAGCACAGCACACGTATTTTTAATACTACTGAACTCTGCCTGTAGTCACACAGCAGAGATCCCCCAAAATTTCCAAGGATCCAGCCTGTGATTTTTCTTACTGTAATCAAGAGGGCCCACTGCTGCAAAAGCCTTGTAACTAGCTGAGACCTTTGCAAGGAACCAGAAAAATAATTAAATCTTTTCAAGGGCAAGAATGTTGTGTGAGCAGAAAAACAGAATGTGAAAAGTAGGATAATCTATTGTTCAGACTTGTAAATAGTCTGTGCCTAAGATAAGAAACTACTTGTGCTTAATGAGAACTAGATACATGGCTCCAGGCTAAAGTAGAATGATCTGTCTTAGTTTAGAAGGTAAACAATTGTTGCTGTATAAACAGAAGTCCAATCCTGTCTCCACACAGGGCAGTCTTAAAGTTCAACCATATATCCAAGAGCATTGTTCAGCTGGCTCTTGAACACCAACAGTCTTGGGGCCATGACCACTCCCCTGGGGAGCTTGTTCTAGTGCTTGACCACCTTCTAAGTGAAGAAAGTTTCCGAGATTTCCTAGTTTCCCATCTGAATTTCCCCTGATGCAACTTTAAGCCGTTCCCTTGCGTCCTATCACCGGACACCAGAGAGAAGAGATCAGCACCTTCCTTTCTGCTTCCCTTCATGAAGAAGTTGTAGACAGCAATGAGGGAACCCCTCAGTCTCCTCTCCTCTGAGCTGAACAAACCTATGATCCTTAACCACTTCTCATAAGTCATGTCCTCTAGTCCTTTCATCATTTTTGTTGCTCTCCTTTGGACATATTTTAATATTTTATGTCTTTGTAATATTGGGGGGCCCTAAACTGCACACAGTATTCTAGGTGAGGCTGCACCAGAGCTCAGTATAGTGGGACATTCATGTCTTTCGACTAGTTAGCTATAGTGTGGTTAATGCACCCCAGGATACAGTTGGCCCTTTTGGGCATCAGCACGAATTTGTGACTGGTATTGAGCTTACCATCAACCACAATCACCAGAAACCTTTCTGCAGGCCTGCACCCCAGGTTCTTGTTCCCCAGTCTACACATACACCCAGGATTAAGACATTGCAGGTGCAGAATCCAGCTTTTGCCCTTGTTAGATTTCATATGGTTGGTGATTGTCGAGTACACAAATCCATCAAGATCTCTCTGTAAGGCCGCTCCACCCATGAGGGAATCAATGGCTCCTCTTAATTTAATATCATTGGCAAAATTCATTAGTGTGCACTCAACTCCAGTTGTCAAGGTAACTGCTGAACTTCTTTTTCACTCTGAGAATTCACTGGTTAAAAAATGCCCTAAGTCAGCTGAAAAAAAAAGGTCAGAAATTGTGCTAGCTTTATATTTACAGGCATATCACCATGTCCCATTTTTATTACTAAGTCAGCAATGGATTAAGGCATAAGTCTGCACATGCAGAAGAAGGATTCATTACAGTGTTTGCAGAAGCTGCAGTGGCATCCGAAGCATGACAGTTTAGAGAGTTCAGGTCCTTTGAGACCATAGCTTCAGGGAAGGGTGCTCTT
>Ga0181612_169443_pt1 | contig 15252 bp, 5 predicted proteins | sample HoacroProtozoa21_FD_119630 | JGI IMG/M metagenome (GOLD analysis project Ga0181612, IMG submission 119630) | Hoatzin crop microbial communities from Cojedes, Venezuel. Combined Assembly of Gp0051906, Gp0051904, Gp0051908 | reverse complement strand
TCCGAATAAGCGTGATCGCGCGTGCAGATATGAAAAATGTATGTAACCACACAAGCAGACAAATAAATGGGGGATCGACTGTGCATTGTATCAATGTGTGAGTGTCATTCCTGTCCCTGTATGGATGCTGAAACTCAGCAACAGTTAAGTATATAAGCTCAGACCATGGTCTTAGAGTTAACTCTGTCTAAAGGATTTGTTATTTGGATTTACTGATACAACAGTTTGTCAACTGTTAGGTATGGAACTGAAGCAAATATGACTGTCTTCAACTGATATTAGGAAAAAGACTGCTCTCCTCCCCGGCATTGGATAAAATGAAGAAAAGCATGCAATTTTACAATTCTCTAGTGCTTGATCACCTTCTAAAATAAAGATAAGTTGAAAGATAAGCAGCTACACATTCAGAGTACGAGAGCATGAAGTGCAAGTGCTGTAGGAATCAATGATGTTGAAGAGGTGCGTTGGAACAGATGTTTCCAGTTCAGCTCTGGGTTTGTTGCTTTTCCTCCTTCCCTCTGCTTTAGTGTAACATCTTGGTTCATCGAGCTTCCTCTCAGAATTAAACAGTAAATGACAGAATATTTTTACAATTGTAAATGACTAGCACAATTTTTTATGTTAATAGCAGCAGTCAATCACACTACATTTGGTGCGAAAACTCCACATAAGTTGGTTTCAATTCATTCTTCATAAAATTGCTTAAAGCTCTTATTTTACCCCACTGGTTCTGTTGCATACTACCGCTCAGTTTATGGTGGCCTTGACACTGCTAGAACACAATAGGACTTGCTCTAAATTACATGCTGTCTACAGAAAGATGTAGGCACAGTCAAAAATTGACATGAAACAAGGAGAACAGTCTCTTTTTTGCCTATTATCTTGGGAATAAGGAAAATATGAGAAGGAGCGCCTTCTTTTTAAGTGTCTGAACGATTGCCTTTATGTGAGATGAAGTCCTAAAACATGGTTATATTATTAGGCTGAAGGTTCCTGAAAACATCTGTATGTTAAAGTATTGGTCTCAGACAGCTGAAGTTCTATTTAGACATGCTGTGAGTGACAGTGACACACCACAAGAGAAATCTGTAAGTACCTTATTTGTGGGTGAGAGTCAGTTGCTTTAACACAGACAGATAGAGGTATTTGATGAGATATAGCGTATGTCCTCTAGACTTCGGCTTGAGAAGAGCATAGGTCACCTCCTCACCTTGTGTGTCATCTATCAGCCACTTGGCAGTGTCTCAGAGACTCTACGTGATGAGAAATATTTCTTAGTGACGATGGTTAAATGACTGGCTCCTGCCCTCCTGAGTCCTAGGTGTAAATGTGGGATACAGACAGTCCGTTGTCCAGGTTCCTTTCATCTACAGGACAGATTTTTTCTGAAGCTCTCTTCATGGACAGATGGGAATCTCCCCAACACCGCAGTCTGTATGTTATGTATTCATGACATCTGTGTAAATCATTTTTCTTTAGCATACATACAAACTACATGGAAGAAAAGCTAACTCAAACTTACTAATGCTTGCAACTCTGAAGTTGTCTGCACTGAGGATGAAGGGCAAGGCCTGAGAAAACGCTTGGGAGACCCTGGCTGTCGCTGCTTTTCCTAATAAAGGGATAGAAGAGGTATAAGCAGTGTTTCCCAGGAGCAGCTACCTGCCCTGGATTTTAGGGCTGTGGCATAAACTAAGGACACCTGAAAATCATACCCATAGGATGCTAGAACCCTGCTTAACTGACTGCTTTTGTTTTGATCAAAGCCAGTGCAGGATCAGAAAAATAAATGGAGCATTGACACAATGTCATAAATCTGCTAACAGTAATAGTTTTGTTCACATATGTAATTTGAGAGAAATTCATTTTAGTCTTTCTATGATGAATGATTCCTTATAGTGACTGTATCCAGGCCAAACTGCGTATGACTTATTATTCCAGCTCAATGCTCAATAAAAAAGGTGTTCTTCATGGAATGGCTAAAAGAGATAGTTCTAAAATACAAGGCTCCTCTGAGAGAAGATTTGCTTTTAAATAATCTACCATATTCTAACACAAGTGTCATTTTCTGACTCTGAAAGAAGCAAGGGTGTCAAGATTCAGAATCGAGCTGCACAGCTCTGCTTTAGGTTTCCACTTCCATATTTTCTCCAAGTTCTGCCACGTGAAATGTTAGGGTACTGAAAGGACTCATTTTCATTTTTTGTCTCAGGTCACTTGTCACTAAGTAGAACTCCAGAAGAACGTGAGTCACGTGCTAAAGGCAGGAGGCCCTTTGTCTTACCACCATCTACCATCCTTTTATTCTGCCATTGACTCCTTTCATTCCCATTCAACCAATGATTTAAAGTGGCCAATGGGAGTGGTGTTAGAAAAGTGGAAAATTAACGCTCAACAGCTTAGGAGAAAAATGAGCATAATTGGAAAAGCTGTAAAATAATATTAAACTAAAGCAGACAAAAAAAACCCAACAAGACTGAAAGAAATAAAAAATTGTAATGCAGTTTGCTGTTCCATCATTTCCAATCTGCCTCATAACATCATGTCCGAGTCACGACTCACTGATGGCAGTGCCTCACACCTACTGTTTCAGAAGGATGTAAATGTTCCCAGTGATATAAAAGACAAGCTTTTAGACAAACTATGGCAAGTTTGTTACTTTACATAGGGAAAGATTTCTTCCCTGACCCTGGAAAGTGACCATTGCATACAACAAAGCATGAGACTAGATTCTCACAGTTTCTGTTACTGCAAATATTATTCATACTTATAAAATTACATAGATCTTTTTAAAATTTACCTATCCAGCGAGTCAAGTGTTTGCTAACAGAAGTGATACATTCCATTTCCTAAGAAAAGGACACATGAAACAGGACAATATTTTTTATTATTATTTTAGCTTAATATTTTATTCCACTATAGGTCTTATACAAGTAAAAATATAGATTAAATCCATGTGAATTGATGTCATAAAAGTTTTATATGAAAGATAATCCTTTTATCCTTTCTGATCTTCAATTATTGCCCCATCAAATAAAGCTCTGCATTTTGAAGCCTTTAGTTGAAGCAGCACAACAGTGTTAGTTTGTTACTATACGGTCATACAACACACATATTTAGGTAAAATGCAATATAATTAAAGGCATAAATTACCATTGTACTCTATATGGGGTTCAAGCAGCATGTTGCAATCTAGTTATCCTTTAATGTACAGCAAATGCTGGTACTGTTCTACCTCTAAGCACTTCTACTGTCTAAAAAACTGCTAAGGTAGTCTAATAGAATTTGCTTTCCATTTGCATCTGTTTTGAGCAGATGATGCGAACAATAAATGTTGGCTTTTACTGATTTATTTTATGAGAACATTATGGAACTTAGAAGGAAATCAGCCCATAATCAGGAAATCCATGATACAAACATTTAATGATCTCAGATAAGTGCATAAAACCCAAATATGTTGGGTTTTAAGAGAAGATTATGCAAGGATTTTGGTGGTCATGAATTTCTTTTTTGAGGTTAAGAGCTACCATTTCCATTAAGCTTAAGGATAAACAGAAAAATTAGATCCCTATTCTATAACTTTGTGATATTTTAAATTTTCTTTATTTTACTTTTTTAATAGGAAAATAATTTCATAGCTCACTTAGTATTTCTTTGAAGGTCTGTCAGATCCTATGTTTGCTCAGTTCTTGAGAGTATCTATCCGACACTAAAGAAACTCAAAGAACAAAAATATTCACAAAACATAGTTTTCAAGAGTAGACTGGGAGAACAATAGTTTGGCTTCTCTGGATCACTTTTTTACGAGTGGTCCAACCAGCTTTCCTCATCATAAATTTTCATTATAAATTATTTGTATATTTCCACAGTTCTGATATTCATTGCATGACTTTTGCAATCTATGAAGCAAGCTGTAAAGCAGTTATTGCAGACTCAACTTGTTGCAGGACAGAAAGGCAAAGAAGTAGGCTAGTATGACCTTGCTCAAAATATTTATTTTTTAAAGTCCTAGATTTCTGATTGAAAAGGTAACTCAGGATTTTATCAGTTTTACTTGGGGTTTCTCAGAGCTACCATTTTGCTGGGAAAGAAGGGTTATGGCTACAGCATCCATACTAGATTAGAAATCATAACTTACCATATCCGCTACCATTCAAGATAATAGTGCAGAGATGGTATGAAAAAAAAAATAGAAGTGTATTACAGGTGAGGAAGGGAAGGAGGGAGGAATGGAAAGGGAAAATTGCGCAAATTCTTTTAAGGGATTTTATTTTACATGATTGTGAGGGAAACACAAGCTAACAGCTTTTTGGTGTGATAATAAAACTCATTAAAAACTCTAATGGGAACAAATATAGGCATATATGCATATATACATGCATATACATCTTTATACATACACATATATGAATCAAAAGAATAGATAGCCAGACCTGTGAAATTACTTCTTTATCAAGATATACATACATTCTCAAATACACACATACTCTCAGACATGCTGAGCTGAAGCTCAGTTCAAAAGGATGCATTTATAAAAAAAAAGCTTTTCCAAGGGGCTGGTATTTCAATTATTATCCACAACAAGCACTTTCAGCTCGCATGGAAAAAAATCTGTTCCTCACCTGTGGAGCTGCCAGATTACAAGTCTCCTGTGTACTTTTTAATGAACTGATGAATGAAAAAATAAAGAAAACAGCATTTAACTATTTGCATGTGCCATGTTCAGGGTGTAGCAGCAGCATAAGGCGACGAACGGTACAACACTCTACAAAAGCTTTTACTTGTGTTCAAAGGATGCAGAGCATATTGTACCTTTATTATTTAGGTAGTGCATAAACAACACACTAATGGCAAATGTTATTTGCCCACCATGAGTGGTTTTAACATCTGGGACTAAAATGAAAATTCCACTGAGGATTTGACAGACATGTTTGTATGGATCCTTAGTCCATAGTGACAATAAACAACTCTTGGGAAGCCCAGCTGCAGGTGAAGTGGAGCACCATCAGCCTAGTGTTTCCAGGTCAGATGATGTTGAGAGCACTTCGTTACTTTTCGTTTGATAAAACAATAATTCAGAGATGACTGAACACGTCTAACTGATGAAGATAGATCAAATAGTCTCCTTATCTCCAAGATAATCTGTCTGACTGATGAGTACAATATTTATACTAAATCATATTTTTCTTTTATGCTAATATGATCTGGAAAATAGTGACCACCATTTATTCTTATTCCATTAACTTAGTCTCTTCAGTATTACCCTAGCAACAGCTGTTTGTCTGATTTTTCTTTTTATTTTTCTGAGATAAGTATACTTGTGACTTTCTGGTTTTGACTTTTCAAATGTCTTCCTTTTAAAACAATGCAATTATTCAAGTCATCTTTCAGATGAGATAATTCATAGTACTGACTTCCTTGTAGCTGCTCATGTGATACTTCTACTAAACATGAGAGTGCTCTGTCAAATACTAGATTGGCTCAACAAAGTACATACACAAAGTACATGCAAAGTACATGTTCATTCACCACCTTAAACTTGTGTCAGTACTGTTCTGCTCATGACAGCAATTTTCTGTCTTCTAGTTCAGAAGTCTTTAAGAGTGAATGACGGGAGTATCTGTAATTAGTGTGGGCTACAGAAGGCACCATCTTCTGTGCAGCAGAAAGGAGATCCACATGGAGTTAAGGAAGTAAGAGCTGCTTTTTTAAGCTTTTTCCAGAAATATCTAGAACATTGCTCTAGAAATGACAGAAGGTTCATAATCTCACAAATATTTTTCAGTTCTCCCACTTCTAATCTGGAGCCTGGTTCAATATAATAATGGAGTTAAAATCTTTATTCTTTACTTAAGATCTATTCAGGTTTTACCTTGTGCCTTATTCCCAAGTATACGAGTGTAAAACTGTGACAAAAACAGATTCAGAGAAACATCAAAAGGCTCCTAATATCCGGTGACAATAAAATGATTGTAACATGAAACATTCTAAGTTTGAAAAGGACTGCCTCCAGAAGTATGGTCAAAGATTCAAGAACAATATCAAGAACCAGCTAAAGTGAAGGAAAGCATAAATGTTCCAATGTATTATATCTTTAAAAGAAGTGGAATAATATATGCACACCTCTTCCCAATTTTCATATTTAATTACACATGTAAACTAATTTAAAAATTAAAAAGAAAAAGAAAGATAAACCATGTACGTGGTTAAAAAATCCCTCTCACCTCCAATGAGAAAGAAAAAAATCAAAATGTTTCATAGTGGGAGTGTCTTCTAATTAGAAGGAAACCTTTGCAAAGGAAATAATTAATAACGGATTAAAAATGTGATTTTCTGTGTATACAGATTGACCTATACTTTCATGGGAAAATGAGTGGACAAAAATATTGTCTCACACACATCCTTGGTTAAATTAATACCTTGGGCTGGATTTCTTGGCTTGTACCTCTTCTTGGCTTGATCTTTCTCTTCACATTCACTTAGCTTCATTAATCTCTCTCACTGGCTACCGAGGCTTTCACAGTGTTTACATCTGCTAGGCCTACTTGCCATTGGCCTTCAAACAGAGACACCACAGTCCTGGAGATGAAGCATGAAACTGGAGGTCAGGAGAAGAGGGCTGTACTTTGTCCTTTCTTTGTTTCTTAAGACAGCTCAGACTATCAGATCCCTTTTTTTTAGGTGTAGTAAAGGAATGCCATTTATCTATTATTAGAAAATACTTTGGTGATGATAAGTTTAGCAAGTAAAGATAGGATTAATATTCTCATCACCATTCTATAATTTATATTTCTCTTTCTGTTTCCATTTTTTTCCTTTACTCTCTTTACACAAAAATATTTTAAGCTTTTCACATTCCCTTGGTTTGTGAGAATTTAACTTTTGAAAAAAACTTAAATAAACTATGAAATATTTTCACAGCCATTCAAAAAATCAACAGTTATCCCTTACATTGAGCAAATAACCTGAAATGATGAAGTTATTTATTTGTGCAAGTCTAAGGTGCATTTCAGAACACTGAAGGCTGGCAACTGTTGACTGTCTAATGCAGAACAGCTCATGATTCATGCTACATATATACCATTCAGCAGGCAGAAGAATCTAGGTACTCTAAACTACTCACACTTGATCTGCTAAACTGTTGGCACTCAGGTTGACTGGCTGAGCAGAGACTGAATGGCTCTGGAGACTACATTATCCTTTCTGTTTATGAGCTGCTCTACCTAACAATCTGCTATTAAAGCTGTTGAACACAGTTGAAAGGAGCTGCTTTAACTGACATGATGCTCCCTAGGACTTCTAGCTCAGCATAGATTTAGTAAAATCAGGTTTGAATTTACATAAAGCATCTACTGTTGAAAGGCTAACCATGTGTTGTTTTATTCATGATTGGTTCATGGGAATATAAATACAATTCACTTCATCGTGCTGACCTCCAAATCTAACCAGGCTATTTCACAGTAACTCACCTTATTTCAAAATAACCTGTAACACTGTAAAATAGAGACAAAGCTTTGTTGTTCAGCTTCTCCAAATGACGATAAATGCCATGAGGAGAATAAAAGTTTTCGTCAGCAGCATCTTAGTGTATCTGATCTGTGAGTTATAAATTGCAGTATCATTGATCTCGTGTCATTCTTTTCCACAACAACTTAAACGCACTCGTAAAAAGAGTTGCTTGCTGTTTTTTTTTTAAATAAATAGTAGACATATGTATAAAAACAAATTTCCAAAAACTAGACAAAATAATATAAAATACATTTTAATATATCCATAATTTTTTTTTTTAAAGCAAAAACGTCTTTACTCTTAGCTAATTAATGAATAGATCACCAATTTCAGACAATGATCGAACATGGCTACATCCAGCTGCATTTCATGTTTACAGAAGTAAATTTTACATGGTGGAGTAAACAATGACACCAAGTGGCCATGTTGACTCAAGGTCTGTTTATGCTGTTTTTTATTTTCTCAGCACAATGATTTCTATTGTCTAGGGAAGTTACCATTGCTATTGTTTTGACTTGTTTTTGTTATGTTTTTTTTTATCCCCATGGTACTAAAGACCCCATAGCTGAGTTTTATTTGGAGAGAAATGATGTCGTAGGTTTGACATGCAGAGCTCCATCCCTCCAGCAAGTGATGACCAGTTCATAAGTGACAAGAGTCACATATAAATCTATATGAACCATGCTTATTAAAGAAACTGACTGTCGAAAAATGTTGGCGCAAAAGATAAACTAGATTGGTGTGACAAGGACAGATAGTGGATATTTATGCTGTTTTCCAAAGGGTGAAAGCTGTTGGATTGTTGTGTGGCATTATGTTAACCTCAGAGGGGAGAAAAAAAAAGCAAACAAAGAAACCCAAACAAACAAACAAAAAATCCAATCCCCACTCTCTCCCCCAAAAAACCCAAACCCAACCAGCACTGAAGAGGAGCCTACATTAAAGATAAAAAGAATTTTAACGAGTTATGATTTATCAGGAGATATGGGGTATCCGACTTCAACTGAGACCAAAGTAAAAGCCAAGAGCAGCTGACTCTAATTAAATTAGCTAGAAGATACAGATCTGGAATGCGTTGTCTGTTTCTAACTCACACGGTATGAAACCACATATTTATTACTTATGGCTTCTGCGGTGCATCAGTCACTGAATTATCTCTTGGACCAAAGGTACTATGCCATTTCTGTCATGAGCTGAACCCATGCCTCATCTTATTACAGGCCTTCTCATTGATCTAGAAATAATAAGTCATTTTTTAAAGAAAATTTGTCTCATAAAACTCTGATTTTCTGAATGCAATTGCAAACTGGTCTTTCCTCTTTTTCTGCCCTTACTTCCCTCTCTGCCTGAAACCACCATATAGGTATCACAAGATAGTGAAGCAATAATATTAATATGAAAATTATTTTATTTTCCACCTCAGTGCTCAGAAAAAGCAATGCTCCTACTGCTCCTAATGACAAATGTGAGCCAACATCATGGTGCATATGCTGTGGTAAAAAGGCTTCAGTAAGAATTAAACAATGCCATGTGGAATTGTTGATGAAATGTTCATCCAGGATGATGGTGTCCTAAGGCGTTTTACAAGCAACAGCAAAACTTCGTGCCTGAGGAGCACAGAGGAGATTGCAGTGGCTGTTACAGATGGGAAGGTAAGATCTCCTTCAACAGGTGGTAGACAAGAAAGCCACAATGGGAAGCAGACCTAGTAATTCCTAAGAGGAAATGAAGAACGGTTGACAGGCAGAGCCTGTTACAGACTCTGCTAGGAGCTGGTATCACTGGCAAAGAGCGTGGCTGGTCTGTGCAAGCAGTCCCCAGAGCATACTTCATGTATCATCCTAAAAACAATAAAAGAAAATGACAAAAATATCTGTGAGTATGAATAGGTGAGTAGGTATGAGGAACCAATTGTGGCTTGTGGGCATTTCTGTAGTATAAATAATAAATTAATATTAACCAGTAAAATGTCTTTAATGCTTTATTGCAATATGTTTCTTCTCAGCTATTTTATACCTGTATCGCAAAGTCTGTTTTCAGATTGATACCATTTTACCAAATTAATCTAGGTAGTGTCAATACCATTCTCCGTTCTGACAACTTCTAATTGTTTCATGCAATTTCGGTTGACTGACAAATTTTCCCAGAGTTAGAGCATCTCTCTTCATCATATACCTTGCCAGCCATCAGTCTGAAGACCTACAATAGACTACTGTGATTTATAAAAAATCCACAAGATTCCAAGCTAATAGAAGTAACATTACTGAAAGTTCATTATTGAAAATGGTGACAAAGAAGAAAAAGACTTCCAATTCATGCTGAGAAACTGTTCTAGTGAGATGACTCCTGTGTCCTTATGAATATCTGTAAACTCACTGCCAAGGAGGTCTGCTGAAAAAGCTCTGGTGATATTTCTGTTTAGAAATATGATAACAGAATCATTCAAGCCATGAAAGCACCTCAGGAGGCCTCTAGTCCAACCCCCTGCCCAAAGCAGGAACAGACCACACTGCTCAGAGCTTGGACCTTGAAATCCTCCAGGGACACAGACCAGCCTATCAGGGCAACCTGCTCCACTGCTCACTTCAGTTTTTGCCTGTATCCATGATAGTACCCTTGGCTAACAAAGGAAGATTATGCTCCCACTCAAATCAGTGAAAATTTTGTGATCGGTTCCCCTGAGGATGTGGTGTTTCCCTTGTGCTTGTGTTCATTAATGTGATTGCCCGTTCCAGACAGAGAGCAGGTCTCCATGGCCACCGTTTTCCTCAGAGTGAAAATGAATCAGATGAGTCTTCGAAACCATACTCCATTGGCCTTGTTTATTCTGCTTTCTTTACAACCTACTTCCACAAATCAGACATGAAATACTTATGACAGTAAAGACTGGGGAATTCCAGATCTTCAGATTCATTAAACTGCATCTTCTATGGGATACATCGGACAAGCTTTTCATTTAAAAGGCAAGTGAAATCAAACTGTCAGTTCTGTTCAATGAGAACCAAATGAAGAACATTTGAAGAACACAACAATGAAAACAATAAAAAGTAGTCGTAACTGCGACAGCAGCTGTCACTTCATGGGGTGCTCGTGAGACATTGTACAGAGCTTCTCTGCAAAAAAAAAAGGAAACCAAACCCAACACCAGAAGCAAGTTGTCTGTAGAAGAGAACTTATTTTTTCTCCCTCGAATTTCTTAAGAGGATTTGTGCTGCTGCTACGGCTGTCACCCCCACTTACCTTTTCTCAGTTAGGGAGAACAGTTGAGACTTTCTTCTCTCTATATGGCCCTTCCAGTCATGTCATGTGCTAATTTAATTATGGTATCATGCTGACATGTCCTGAGAAAGTGCTCTGCAACTGGGGAGGGTGGCTTTCACTCTGGGAGTAGAAGAAAGCCTCATCTCTCACAGGAAGGGCATTTGAATTACTTTTACATTATGAATTACTTTTAAAGAATAGCCCACAATTACAGTAAGAATATTAGCTTGCTGATTTCACAGTAACCCATATTTAATATTCCTTTTAATGCACATTCTCATAGTTTTATTTTATTCATTTGAAGGAGGAGAAAGAAGGGAATGTCATCACTGAGTTTTCCCTTCTTTTTTTTCTTATGATTCCCTTTTGTCATTGTCCAAAAACCCCTCAGAATTATGGCCACCATTCTTGCCAGCAGAAGAGATAAGTATGAGGTTTGAGTAGGAAAAAAAAGCAATTTTTCATGAGATATTGTGAGGGAAAACCAAAAAGGCAGCGGCTTGCAAGTAAGTTGCACTGGCTTCTGTGCAAAGCCTAATTAATATACTGTACTTGGGGAGTTTAATACAAGGGCTAAGAAAATGTGAGAGCAGCATGAACAGAACTGCGTGTCTATCACCACTCCCAGCTGGATCCTCCAGCCAAACTAAATTTAGGAAGTACATGTTTTGGCTTCAACTTTGAGTCATATGATAACAATTATTTTCTATTACTCAAAATTTGGAAGCTGAGAAGACACAGGATAAACAAGAGATAGGAATTATCCTTGCCACAAAGGAATGTCACATTTTTTGCTAAAATGTCATCTCAGACATGTAAATCTTGATGTTATCAAACATCAGAAAATGCAGGAATAGTTAGTATGTGAATTCTAAAGGTATCTCGAGTATTACTTTTTATTGCTTTTTTTTTTTTTTTTGTTTAACTACGGTGGTCACCATTTCTATTTCCATTGGCACATTTAGTATATATAAGAGGTGATATGTGCACTTCTACAACCTGGCCATAATAATAATTTTTAGGTTGCAGAACCTGATCTATGACATCAGTCTACGGAGCCTTATGATGTGTCGACAGCTCTTCTCCTTAGAAATGAGAAAATTCTAAGATTTTTATTTCATCCAGTAATTTAATCTGTTTCTTTCTGCCATTTTTTGCATTGCAAAAGACCAGGTCAGTTTATAGCAACTGGGCCTCAAATTCATACCATATTGAATTCTAATATACTTTTACTGCTAATTCTTTAACTATGGTTTTGAAAAACACATTAAATCAACTTCTTAAATATGTAAATTAGTTTCAGTTTCAAAAAGTTTTGGATACCCAGCAGGAGAGTCTGAAGTTTTTCAAAACTCTATTAGTTATGGAAAACAATCTCTTTTAAAACAGACCAGGATCTGATATCTCAAAAAAAGAAGCATGTATATAAGAGATCATTTTGGAAAATGTAGTCTATGGGCTATAACCATTCTCAATCAGTAAAATGTAGATAAAGATTTATGTTATGCTACAAGGATGATGCGAAGTTGAATCTGCGAACAAGAACAAAATAATGATTTTGTCAGTTAAGCATTATGAAACACTGATATTATTTTACCTGTAAACTTTTTCAGTAAGATCCTTATTAATTATCCTGAGATGGAAGACTGGGTTATTTGAGATAATAAATTTAGGAGAACGGACTTCAATGGACTTTTTCAGCAGAGTTTCTGCCCTCTTGGCTCTTGGCTAAGAAGAATTGCACTGTCTTTAAAATTTTAAAGTAAACTTTTTGAAAAGCTATGTCAAACAAACTTTAGTCCCAATGAGATCAGTAGGTATATTGGCCCTACCAGTTATAGAAGTAGAAGATCAGAATGAGCGCTTCTGGAAATCTTATTCTGACTAATTTCCTGGTTGATTTAAAAAAGAAAAAAACTGTTAGTTGGTTTTTAGTTGTTTCCCTTTCCACCCCAAGCTTATAATTCCATGAGGTATAAATTGGAAGAAATTATTTGTTTGTAGGAGTTCTACAGGCACAGATACCTGTGTGTGCAAATATGTCTATGTTTTCACCTCAATGTGTGTGCACTTCTGTGATTGTACTCACACATATACACACACTCACACTTGTATGCAAGACACTTTCTCGGTCCCTTCTCTTAATTTTATTCCATTTTAGATGTTCACTGTGGCAGTGATGGAGTAGAAATGATGCAATAGTTCATCAGAGAGGAATAAGGTATAATTATTCAGTCCTTGCTCCACATGAGATGAAAGTCTTAAGTGTTAAACAGGCACTAACACAGTTCTCTCAGGCCCAGCAAATACCATAACATCTACATGCTGGAGTCTCTGCAGATAAGCAGACATGTGAGAGCTGTGAATTTAAAGCTGTCTCAGAGACAAACAGGACACAAGTCTCCTGTACTTCAACCACTATGAAGTAAAGACCAGGACAGAGATATTTTCGCAAAGACTGATGCAGCCATGTGAAGTCCAGGATCAAACCTGGAGTTGTGAATACTGAAATGGAGAAAGGCATTTCCACCTTTCCCACAGTCAGTCTACACAAAAGAACTCGGATAGCCTGCAGATACCCAAGCGCCACTGTGTCAAAGTACCTGCCTACCCTCACAGGCACTCTGTTGACCTTAGCTACCCTAACACTTCACTTTAAGAAAAATGACCTGTAAAAACACCTTCTTTACGAATGTTTGGAAGCCCCTGTAGTGCTGAGGATCCTGCTCTATTAGGCAACTGCTGCCTTCTTACATATAGTGATGCTGAAATCCTTGAAACACAACTCTTAATTGTGGATCCTGATGTCACTTGCTGAAAGGGACCTTAGTTAGTCACTGATCCTCACCATTTGCTTCTAGGTATTTTTAAGCAACTCCTTGCTCAACTCCCTGTTCAAATCAATCTGGCTCCCATGGATTCCAAACCGTCATTATTGTCTCCATTCTTTGTAGCCTGTTTATCCATCTCAAGCCAGGCAGCAAGCCATTTAAAAGTTAATCAGTGTCATGCTCAGCATGTCAGTAGCTGTCTCCTTTTATGTGTCTAGACATTAGTTGAGGAAACCAACACACAGAAATGAGCTAGAGTTTCTGTCTGAAACCACATACCTCATCCCTTCTGAATTTCAGAAATGGTTCATCACAAATCTTGTGTTCCAGACCTTAAGTTTATTCTAAGTCAAATGCAAACCTAAACAAGATACTTTTCCATGCAATTCACAGCAATGCCAATTTCAATAGGAGAGTTGAATTTGTAAATTTTCCATCACCCACAACATGAAATGCTTGTGTATTATTTTTTCCTATTTAGGGTCAAAATTTTATGAGAACTGCTATACATAGGTGCTTACCATTAGACCACTTATTAAACTGGAACTCTAAATATTTGCCTAATCCTAATGAATATGGAGATGCGTGCATCATTTCTCTGACTTATTTTTAAATAAAAGCAAACATTTCTATGGCTATCAGGGAGCATTACAGACTAAATAAGCTCTAGAATTTTAGACTCACATACACGTGAAATGTATTCAAAAAACCCAGGCATATGAAACACAAACAGTGATATGTTTGCCGAGTCCAGTATAAACAAATAAATCCAGATGACTTTTTTAGGAGTTATATAAGGTATAAATAGAAATAGGGTATCATTTAGTTTTGCCTAAAGTAGGAAAATGGTGACGTACCTAGCGTTCACACTTCCTAAGCATTTATTAGTGATTGCTTATTCCTTCATGTGTGATTGTTTCTGTAGCCCTTGCATAATTGCTGTGATTGCTGCATATCATGTTCATTTAGAACTGTTTCCAGGAAAATTAAATGCTGAATTTCATTTTCTAAATAAATGTTTTATTAATGAAGGTAATTATATCAGAAAGTATTAAATTCTCCAAAGAACTAAAAGCCCCATTTCTATAACCTCTCTTTCTCTCTTTCTTTCTCTCCTTTTCTTTTTAATAATGAACATGAAATAGAGCTGCAGCAGGGTGGAAAGAACGCAGTCTGGTGTACAAAACCTTTCTACTGCAAAAGAAAACCAAAAAAAAATCCACAACAAAAAGGCCTCCAACTGCTCAGAACACAAGAAAACAGTATGCATAAAATCAATGGAGAAATAAAGCAAATAAAAAAAAAGTATTTCAAATGCAAGTTTTATAGAAGCTCCGAAGTTTCTCTTTTTTAACTAGTTATTCTTACTAATGGAAAAATAACCAGAAATATAATGCTAAGTAATGAACAAGAATGACTACCTCGTATCAACAGATGAGGAGAAGGCTGGAGTACTCAACAAGTTTTTTGCCTCAGTCTTCACTGGCAGCCCCTCTAATCACCCCTCCACAGTTGATGAGCTGCAAGATGGGGACCAGAGGGGCAAAGCCCCTCCCACTGTAACCGAAGACCAGCTTCGGGACCACCTGAGGAACCTGAATGTACATTAGTCTATGGGACCTGACAAGATGCATCCCAGAGTCCAGAGGTT
>Ga0181612_158581_pt1 | contig 15252 bp, 12 predicted proteins | sample HoacroProtozoa21_FD_119630 | JGI IMG/M metagenome (GOLD analysis project Ga0181612, IMG submission 119630) | Hoatzin crop microbial communities from Cojedes, Venezuel. Combined Assembly of Gp0051906, Gp0051904, Gp0051908 | reverse complement strand
TAGATTAGATGTAAGGAAAAAAATTCTTCACCATGAGGGTGGTGAGGCCCTGGCACAGTTTGCCCAGAGAAGCTGTGGGTGTCTCCTCCCTGTCCCTTGGATAACAGCAGAATACTGGTGCTGACAGGCACTTAAGGCATTTTGCTTTTCAGGTGACCTCTCCTGATCGGATGTGCAAGATGATTTTCAGCCCTAGTTTGTGTGTTCTTCTTTAATTCAAGGGGGATTTTGAAGGGAAAGAGGGTTTTCTTTCCTGGCTGCAGCACTGAGCCCTTCTCTGATAATGCGCGGCATCATTTGAGAATCCAATAGCAGAGCTGCATTTAGAGAGCCTGAGCATTTTTCAGCATGCTTTTGTAATGTTACTATGTTCCCTATGTCTTGAAATGAAGAATTTTTGAACTAAAAAGAGTCTAACTCACTCAGAAATTCTTTTCATCTGAGCAAATAGCTTAAGAGAAAACCACTTAATTGTAATAAAACATTTGAATGCATGCACAACTCATTAATAAGCATGTTTCCAAGTGCATTTATGGTGCACAGTTATGAAAACAAACCTTGGCATGTATTAACAGCTAATAAAACCCATCCTGCTACGTCGTGCTAATCATGGCCTATCCTATTTAAGCAATTTCTTGAAGTGTCTATCAAATTTGAGTGCGCTCTGTTCGACTCCGCGGTTTGTAAACATAAATCCTGTTGAATGCTTTTTAGCTCTCAAATTCTTTGCCAAAATGCGTGCTCTGTCCTATTTGCAGACATAGTTCATATCTAAAAACTCCCACAAATGAGAAGGCAGGCATTCCACACTCGGGTGACAGCAACTGCATGCTACAACGAAGCAATGGAGAATCAGCCTCGCTGATCACCAGCTCAGGCAGGATACAACTGGGGACAGCGGTACAACAGTCCATCCATTTTCCTGGTCATTTACAACACGTGAAAATGGGATCCCAGAGTATTCTGGGACCAGGACTTGGGTTTTCATCGGAACCAATCTCCAGAAGTGTATCTTTAGCCACAGTTATCAGGAGAGTGTTTTCATGCATAGCTCTCTTCCTCTTGCTAGCACTAAGTCTTGGTCACTTTTTGACGGTAAGGTTGCTCAAACACTGCAATAGGTTCCCATGGAGGCTGTAGAGTCTCTGTTCATAGAGATAATCAAAAGCCATCTGGACACAGCCCTGCCGAGCCAACCCTGCTTAAGCAGGGGGTTGGACCAGATGATCTCAGGAAGTCCCTGCTAATGTCAGTAATTCTCTGATGCTGTGCAATTTTGTCATTCTCTGTCCTTATCTGCAGTTCTTGAGTAGGAGCAGAAGCATCCTCACATTTTATGTCCCAGTTCTCACCTACCCAGCAGTAAGCTGGGTAGATGCTCTTCTGCAAAGCAGAGCAGCATCTTCAGGGACAGCCGATGGAAGGTTCCTCCAGTTTCCCATTTAAGGATGCTGCTGTACACACTTCTTATGACTTAAATCCCTTCAATCTCTGCAATTCAGAACATGCAGTCAGAGGCCCCACAGCTGTACACAGTGCTCTGATCCCATGCCATGTTCTTACAATCTCCTTTCTATTGTGGAGATACCAAGGGACTAAGATACACTGAAATGGAAGAGGAGATCATAGCAATCAAAGAAGGGTGTAAGACAGAGGTATCGATAAAGTAGATGTCATGAGAATTTCTGTTTAGCACCAGTGCTGTCTACAACCAGAGCACAGAGTAGGAAATTGCAGTAAAATGCAAGACTTGCCATTGAGCAAGTGATGGATGAGCAGGGAAGCATCGGCTGGCATGTCCCACCTCAGTCCTCGCATTCACATCTGGGATAACCACACACACAGAGCCAGCAGGAAAGGATGACAGTGGGGGCAGGAGCATTCTCTCATTTAAAAAAATCACAGTTTTCACTCCCATAAATAATAATACATATAAAATAATAAAATCTGTAATTTCACCGTACCTAGTGCTCTCCAAATGAGGCAGAAAATGACAGTGAAGCAAATGTACGGCCAGTTCCACTCGTGATTTTCTCCAATGGTGGAAACTCCAAGAAAGATGAAGATGAGGGTATCGCTAACGCTGCTCCACATCTTCATGAAGTATTTGACTGTGGTGTGAGACTTCAGCGAGATGTTGGCCTCCACGTAACGTTTCATGCCCATGGCACAAGCAATGATGCTGAGAAAATGAAACAAGAAATTTTTCCACTTCAGCACACAAAATTGACACATTGTCATTTACAAAAAGATAGGCTTCATCAAGTCTTAGATGTTCGCAGACATCTCACTGGGTAGCGATTCGCTTCCCACGTCAGTCCGATAATACCAGGAGGACCACCAGGACAATAAGACAATACACAGGTTTGACCAGGCAGTCAGAATCTGTTTTTCAACAGATAAATGTTGACTGTGGGTTATTTATCACAGCCACACAGCAATACCTACATTTAACCACGCCAAACTCTTCCCATCACAACATACTGTTTTCAGCTCTTTAACTTTGCCAGACTCTCACCACCTGGACTGCAGTTTCATGCTTAGGAGCCCACATTACCTATTTTGCACAGATGGGAAAGACATTTGAGAGAATGGGAGGTTTGTTTCTCAGCATGAGGAATGTGGAAATAGGACTCCTGTAAGTTTGGTTGATATCTGGTCCCTGCAGCAGATTCTTGTAGGACTCTGAAGCAGTGCAGTTTGAGAGCAGCCTGAATACTGTAATTCTTCACTCAAGGGACCAAAGCTAACCTAAAGTTGGAGAAACTCAAGCATATGACATACCTGACACCGTGTATTTCTAAGTCTGTCCGGACTTGCACTGTGTATTATTTGGACGCAGATAGGAAGCCATTGACTCCATGCAACCAAGAGACAATAAAATGCTCGAGCACACTCATAAGGCTGCGCAACGAGCCAAGAAATGCTGTCACTCCAGTCGGAACATCTGATCTCCTCAGGTATCTCCTATCTGAGGTCACTTCAGAAGTGTGCGGCACCAATTAGAACTTCTGCCTTGCAGTTGTTCACAGATAATTGGTTCTCCACGTTACGTGTGGTTAGCCTAATTCATCAGCTTTTCAAATCAATACATTTTCAGGCCAGCAATCTTAGAAGGTCAAAACAACTGAGTGCTTAAAGTCAAAGCTACATTTTTTATATTTTAACCTGGACAGAAACACTTTGTTCTAAATATTGTACCAGCGATAGCAAAAGGGCTTTACATTTCCAAGATCTGCATTTCCACCGGTATTTGGTGAGGCCACCCACCTGGATCTTTATTGCACTAAAAATTCCTTTCACAGGGGACATGACGGTCACTCTCTTTACATTACACACGCAGACAAGCCCACAGAGCAGCAGATCCTCGGCTTGCAGAAGCACACCTAGGTCTGGCAGACTGACTTTAATCACCAGCTGGGACCAGGGCAGGTAACCGACCCACGTCGATACAAACAGGCGTTATGGTAGGTGGAGGCTGTCGCAAGCCGTTATGCGTAATATATCAGCCAGAAACTATTCATAAACTAGCTGTGCGACTACTGCTTTGCAGTGAAAATACCACGTTTAACCCCAGAATTTCACAAGAGACAATCTTTGCATTATTTGGGCTTTGATGGAAAAAAAACAAAAAACCAAACCAGGATTGTCCGCTTGCCCCAGCGAAGGGGACAGGTTGCAAATGGGCAGAGCTGACTCTGCTGTGCTTGGGGCTTTACAACCTGTTTGAAGCCAAAGAACCCGATTTCCTCTGCCTCAGCTATTCATTTATTTCAGGAAGACAGTCGGCCACCACGTTGCTGCTCCTCATCTGCACCGCTGCTAACGAAGTAGAGTAAGGGCCACTTTCCTCCTGGGTCATCAGCGAATCGCTGACACAACCCAGCATCTGCTGTTGGACCAAGATGAAGGAATGAACTACAGCTACGTTCATTTCTGCTCTACTTAAAGCACTAAGAAAACCAGCAACACTATGGGAAAACACTCACCAGACATTCAGCCAGAACAACAAATAAGGAGTTACAAGGAAAAACAAAAAACCTCCCCACTTTTTCAGATGAAGATGCACTTCCACCCACTGTGAGTTACTGATTACCAGGCTTTGCATTCAAACAAAAGAACCCCAAACAGGCACATTTCACTTTCTTTCATTTAAAAATAATTGTTATTTGTTTTTCCTCACTGCCATGCAAAACCCACACATTTTTTTGAAGAAGAAACAAACATTTGGGTTTGTCTGAAATTCAGACCTCAGGGAGAGGACTTGCAGTAAAGGCACAGGATGCAGCAGGTCACTCCGAAAAGCCACGATACTCTTACTGGGGAAAGAGCTCCCGTTTTACCCAGCAGCGTGAGACCAAGACTCCAATCCCTTTTTCATCTAAAGTTGTTTGAGTTCACATCTTTCACCTCTTCAGAAAATGTACCAATACTTAAAAATATTCTGAAATCAGCCTTTTTTGATTTATCCTTTTTAGACTGACCCTCTTTGTATAAAGCACTGAGCCAGGAAGAGTAAGAGGGATTGAACCACAGGCTAAAAAGAAAATAATAAATTCTTCTGTTTCTGTATCTGCCTCAATAAACAGGGGGTAAAATAGTTCCAGCTAGGAACTACGAAATCCAACAAATATTTACGAGCAAGTTACTTCCAGAGCCGTGGTTTGGGAACACTTCTTAGGAAAAGGATATGGGTTCACAGACAAGGAATAAACTTGACTCGTTCCATCACGGCTTAAGCAATAGACACTACCCCTGGGCAAGAGGAAAAAAAAAAATAAAAAAAAAACAAAACTAAAAAACATTTGCAGAACCGTTTAGCAGATTGGGTTGCATTCACAGATTTTTTTTGGACTATGCAGAATTGATTTTCTTGGCAATCAAATTATTTTTCAAAGCAACAAACTGCCAAGATCTGCTTCTTATAACGCAGTATTCCCTGGTCACAAACGAATGAATTGTTTGAAATCAAGATATCTAAAAGAGGCATTTATAATTTGGCAATTATGAGACCAGCAGTGCAGGAATCAGCTGCCTCTGCAATTGTTTTGCTTTAGAAGCGATGCATTATTCAAAAGAATAGAAAATGGGTTCCATAATGCGTACAGGAGATTGTGATTGATAGAAGGAGACACCATTAGGACTGAATGTTTTCTGCTCCGTGATGATTATGCAGCATATTTATTTCACTCTTCTGTCTTACGCTCCTATAAATAGGCTTCCTCTTACCTATTCCCAGAGCTAGAATTGTTTGCAGTAATGCCAGAATATTGCTCCTATTAGCCATTACGAGAAAACAAAATCGGCAAGATATAGGAATGGTTTACATTCAAAAGAGTATCACTAATTTTAAAATAGATCTCCCAGATACTCCTGTGTCTAGCTGGCACCTGACTTAATGAAGATAAAAAGAAAAAAAAATTATTACCGGATTACGGTTGTTTACACTGTAGCTATCAATGCAGTCTCAGTGCACTTTACAGTCTGCTGGGACATATTACATAGTCAGTTTTGATCCTCAGCACCAGCTGACTTAGTTTAGGTAGGAGAACCAAACGCAACAGATATCAGCCCACAGAAACCAGTAGGGCTGAATCACTCAATTTTTCAGCTGTCTCTGCTTTCCAAGGCGAGCTTTCTTTCACCATTAGGATTATCAGATCTATTTTTTTCTCAGCAGCTGTTCCGCAAGTGAAATGCACAACGAGGTAAGCCCAAAGCTCAGGTAGCTCTCTAAGCTGAAGGATCTGGCCCCAAATTATTCATTTCACTGAAAGACCTACCCAGTAAAAAGAAAAATTAATTAACTGTACTATCTATAAATTACAATTTGTGACAGACAATTTACAGAAACCACCAGCTTCTCTTTGCTGATCCGATAGGTTGCATGGGAATACAGGAGACGGTAACGGGTACGGCGCGGGACTCGGCTGCGGGGCACAGGCAGCCCTCGGCTGCCCCGTGTTGCCATGCCCTCGCTGCACAAAAGCTGCACGGAGAAAGCCCTTCAGTGCCCTAAAGTGGTTTTTAGGCTGAAGACTGTATAGAACTGACTGTGCTGGAGCAAATCACAAGCAGTTTGGGTTTAGTACCTTTGACACCTCGATCTCCGACAACTGTGGTCGAAATTGGTCAGCAGATTTCCAGTGTTACTGGAGACAGAGAGACAATGGATGAGACCCTCACTCAGGAGACCTGACAAACTCATGAGTTGTGTCTGAGCTTCTTCTGGTGTTAAGTCTGCATCTCCAAAGCAGAGGTTTCCATCAGAGCCCTCCGCTCCCAAACTGCAGGAATATTTCCAGGCTTCTCCTCCGTAGGGGATACACAACTCCCACCCCATCACTCTACTCTGTCAGCGTAAGGTCTGCCTCAGCCCACCTTTGGGTTCATCACCCAAAGCTAGCTGGTAGTAGGGCACGCAGAACAGGAGGGTATTAGAACAGACGTGCTGTAAACCGAGACCAAATTTTCCGAGGAGTTAATTAAATCCTCCTTGCAGCTTTTCAAATGTTAGTTTTGACTGGGCCACACATGGAATATTACAAAATATGCCAAGAAAGCTTTTTCTGGCTCTGCCAAACCCACTAGACATCTCACTGCTTGAATGTTCAGGGTTTCCAAATGAAAAACATGGAGCTCAAACATTCCTCAGTAACCTACACAAACCGACCAGCTGTCCAAAGCCTGCCCAGCAGCGGTCATCTGGATCGCCTGCGACTTGCAGCTGTTACCATTGATGTGTAATTGCCTAACACACAAAACGGGGTTACACCTCTCAGCTCTTCCACAGGCATTCGTACTCGCTGGTCGCTGCCGAGTCCCAACTAAGCAAACTTACGTTAAAATATGTTCTGACACTTTTCAGTAAATACAGCCAAAAAGCTTTCCCGGACAGATGAGACGCTGGGCCACACTTACGCCACGATCCCCGAAAGGTGAAACATTTCGGCGGTGAGGTAGGAAAGGTAGCTGTAGAGGAAGACAAAGAGCGGTTCGATGACACGGATATCCTTGGTGAATCGCGTCGTAAAGGCGGCGGTCATCCCAAAAATGAGACCTACTAAAACTCCTCCCAGCCAAACAACAAAGAATTGTCCAACTCCTGCAAAAACATCCACACTTTTGATGGCTGGCATTTCACAGAAAGATCGAAATAGCTTGTAGAGCACCTGGGTGAAAAATGGAAGAGAAAAACAGTCGTTAACAAGATATTCACCAGACACAGCCTTGACGTGGCCATGACATTAAAATATCCTGCTGAGATTTCTGCCAGTGTAGGGTCAGCATCCTGCTCTGGAGGGCAGGCGCCCAACGGGGGAGTGTTGTGCCTCTCGCATCCATTTCTGTCTCCAGACGTACAGTCGAAGAGCTGTTCACCTGAAAGCTTCTCAGGACCTTAGGCCAGAGAAGTGGACCAGGAGTCCTCTGCTAGAAGCAGCTGGTGATACCTTTTCCCTCTACAGAGCTCACATCCCACCTCTCAGCACCAGCCCATCCTTCCTCTGAACATTAAATACTCTGAATAAACGTTAGTCCTTACCACCGTCACCGCGTCGTTCAGGAGAGACTCGCCGAAGACCAAAATGTGCAGCTTCTCGTTGACGTGTATCTCTTCAAAGACCGCTAACACCGCCACGGGATCCACGGCGGCGATCAGGCTGCCAAACAGGAGGTTGTGGAGCAACGACACATCCTGCAGCCGAAAGGCTTTCACCTGGCAGATCCCGTAGAGGGAAAAACCGATCCCAAACACGTTCCATATCGTGCCCACAACCGCGTAGAGGAGGATAGTGCCGATGTTCTCAAAAAAGGGACGGCTGGGCATGAAGTACCCGGCATCAAGGACGATGGGTGGCAGCAGGTAGAGGAAAAAGATGTCGCTGTCCATAACAGGGGGTGACTTGTCGTTTAAGCCGTAGATGATTCCCCCCATGATGAGTCCTACGAATATCAGCAAACAGCTTTCAGGAACGACAGCAGGCAGCTTGTTATATAGATGAAACCCTGGAAGGGGATGAATAGGAAAAAAAAAAAAAAAGTATTATCTCATCAGCCCAGACTGGCTGAAGAGCACCAGAGCCCAACCCTCGTTGGGGTCGGGAAGCTCCCCGTGCTCCCACCTTCGGCAGTCAACGCTTTGGAGGAGCAGTAACAACTGCACACAATTACAGTGAAGTCGCTCAATCAGAAACTGCCGAGAAAATCTGAAAGGTTACTGACAATACCAAGATTTCTGAAATTACTGTTGGTTCTGACTGCATTTCATCACAGCATAAGGTTAAAGATATATTTTTAGGAAATACACAAATAGGAAAAACCTAAATAAGCTGCATAAATAAAAAGGTATTTGGAATTATTTATGATATAATCTAGTTAGCACCCTGTCTTCAGCACTAATGTAAATGGCCACTGCTAATTTTAAACAGAATGAAGATTCTATACATTTAGAAAAAAAGCACAAAAAGCATTCTTACTAATCATGAATGGTGCCACTTTTAATATTATTTAATCATTAACATTTAAAGCTAAAGGCAACATTGAAAATCATGTAATCAAGCCAGCCTTGTGCAACACTCAATGTTAGAGAGAAATGCTGACAGCCACTGCAAGTACTTGAGGTGAGTTATTAAAAGAAAAATATTTGAAACAAACCTAACTGGAATAGGAATAATAATTTTAAAACCCCTGTGACCATTATTATTTCTTCACACATGCAAATAAAGTAGCAATCTCATCATATAATATGCAAAATAGCAAAACAAAAAGACCATTTCCATCTGCAAGAAATCCTGATCTAGAAGAATCTGAGACTTCTCCCTTCTGAGGAAAAAAATAAAATAAAAAGTGCTATAAAATAACTTTTATAGCAGTGATTTAACAGAATTGATCAGATTTCCCAGTGGGAAAAAAAATGCCCAGTTTTGCAGGGGAGAAAAAAAAAGATCGGTCCAAGTCATACAAGATATAATTTCTAGGTGTCGTTATACAGACAATCTCCTTGATGCAGGGAGGTTTTGGTTTAGGATGTTTAACACCCTGCACACAGACCGAGTTATTCCTCGTGGCTGGCCAGATGCAGCACCCTTTTTTCAGGCCAAGGATTCATCTGAAGATGCAGATGTCACTGGACAACCAGCACGTAGCGTAGCTGGCAAGCTAACAGCGACGAACGCACACCTCGGTGCGTGCTACAGTTAAATAAAATTCCTGGAAACCCTGACAGTTTTCCCACTAATAGCAACACCATGCACTGGTGTGACTTTCTAGGTGGAAAACCATTATTTCCAACCTAAAATGAGACCTGGTAGTGATTTTCCGTGCATGCAGTATGTCTGGCACACAAGATGTGCATCCTTCGGACTTGGCATGTTATCTCAGGCTCCAAGATTGGAGAAGACGTGAAGGAAAGGCCACCTCTGCCCACAGCATCCCCACGGGGAACCCCATCCTTCTTCGCCCTCTCAAAATGCCTTACCTATCTTGGCCAAGGATGCAAGCATGATCCAGAGTGTGATCTCAAAGGGGACTTGAACATGCTGATAATCCAGCGAGAAAAACGCGTGCTCTGAGGATTCGTTGCCCTGGGCCTCCTCGGCAGCCCAGCTGATGTTCTCCGAGACCAAGTCCTGCAGCAGCGGCATCGGTCGGGAGCCCTGCAGGGCTCTGACCCCGGTGGCTTGGAGGACGGAGGAGAGCAAGGACCCAGCTAGGACAGCAGCTGCAGCTTTGCCCACTGGCCTCTGCCCCTCCATTTGCCTGGGAAGCTGCCTGCCTTGGGGATTTGGCCGCTGGCTGCTCCTGGCCAGTAGCTCCAGGCAAGTGATTGGGAGCGCTGCTGGAGACACCGGAGCTCGGCTCGCCCTCGTTGTGTGGGTTGCTGCAAAGAGAGAAGTGACTGCCCTGCCTCACCCTGACTCTCCTCCCCAATCCATCAGCTTCCAGCCGGGAGATGCTGCGGGAGAATCGCACCCGTTGGCACCACGTGCCCGAACAGGCAGAGGCTCCTCCTGCAGATGCTTCCGTGAAGAAACGCCTCCTGCACCCTTCGACCAACCGCACATCTGTGCGCACCCGAGGAAGAGACGAGCTGCATTCTAGTCCTAAATCATGACATATTTTGGCTTCTTGGAGGAGAAAAACCAAAATCACAGCCAGGCTTTGATGGAGCAGATCCCACTCAGAACAGCCCCATCCAGAAATGGACCCATCTTCCAGCAGGCTTCACGGGATTTCTCATCCATAGCCCGGTGCGTGCAGAGAGAACGCACAGCAGTAACGTTATTGATCACGCAGCTTCCACTTGGTAAATCGAGCAGAGCAACCAGCTTTCCTCTGCCAAGTACAGAGCTGCAGCCGTGAGCTGGGTGGGTCACCTGCGCCAGGAGAACGAGCTTCTTGCTTCAAAGCTTCTCCCTCTGATAAGCACTAACAGGAAAAGTTCTCTTCATCTCTTCACTACTTGAAAACAGCACTGAAAAGTGAGTGAGCTTGCTTGGAAAAGTTGGAGAGACAAAAATTTATTTGTAACAGTGTTAGACATAATACAGAGGAAAAAACCATATTGGGCCACATCTCTCCACTGTGGAGTTTCATTGATGTTTCAACAGGGATGAATTTGGTCCAGAGAACACAAGTCATTAAAATACAGAGGCCTCGGGCTGTCGCTCGACTGGTCGATGGCCTGTTAGTTTCTCTCCAGCTGCCCCAATGACGCCAAACCCAGGCTGCCAACAGCAAGCTGGTGACCCTCTGCTCTGCTGCACAGTCAGCACCCAGCACCACGCAGACACAGACCTGGGGTGCCTCAGTGCCACGCGAGCTCCCCGTTTCTGAGCTGATCTGTACAGAAGGAGGAGGACAAACTCTGGGTGACAGGAGAGACGCAGGGATATCCTCCGAGTGACTTCCTTCTACTTTACCATGGTTAATTTGAATTTATAGTATGACTCTACCACGCTTGCTGGCTTTAAAGCAAAACAACGCTCCTGCCATTAGAGCTGTCTTCTACCGAATTAAGTTTTTTAAACCTGGTGCCACTTCTCCATTTGTATATTCTTAAAAAATAAACAAAACCGCAGGGCGGACACTGGGAGGACAGAAATCCCACAAGATTTTCCTCTGTCTGTTTTCCATTGTTCACTTCCAGAGGATCTGGGGTAGGGAGGAGAGGAGCAGGCGAGGAGATGGACTCCCTTGTTACTCTGAAGGACAGAGAACACAGTGCTCTTAACAGCAATTAAGAAGTAATTAAGAAATTACTTAGCCAGAGCTAAGAGCAGTGGAAGCAGTTCTGAGCCTGGGCTCGCAAGCCAAGCCATTCTATTTCTTCTTCTTGCTGATATATTTGGTGCTGAAGTTGGGAGTTTGAAGACTCGTTCCGTTTGGTGCCATGGAAAAGCAGGTTTGCCAGCCTCCCAGTCATTGCCCTCCACCCCCAGACCATCCAGTCTGATTTTTGCTATTTTTGGGAAAACGGCTGTTAGCATTGGCTTATATTTAGCCAAAAACGAAATGTTTGCATCTTGGAGGGAAAAAGACCTGCAGCGTGGAGCTCGACAGTGCTGTCTGGAAGTGTTTTTGTGCATAGAATCAATATCTATTTGATAATGGAACCAGAAAAAAACAGAGCTGGGACAGCATCTGAGGAAGGTCAGCGGAGAGCAGAACATTAAAATATGCTCCAGTTTTCAAATAAAGCTAACGCATAACCAGGACCTTAAGGACAAAAAGGTAACACCGGCATCTTCGCCTTAACTTCTCACTAAGCATCTCTGAACAGAGCAAAACACCCCGCGGTGTGAAGAAAAAGATACAAAACGTTAACAGAGGGGAAAAGGGCCGGAGCCGGGACCCCGCGCAGACTTCGTAACGGCACCGTCTCGCTGGATTCCGCTCTGCTCCTTCTGCCACGATGACACAGCACGCAGGTGGGTCTGGGCGAGCCGGCCTGCGTCCCGCCAAGCTTCGGGCACCTCCTCGGAAGCTCCACTGCCCTTCTCCGCTCACTTACTGGCTCGCTGTACCCAGGCCTCTGCAAGGATAAGGGAAGATTCTTTGCAAATATTTCGGATATCATATTTCATTAGTGAGAGCCTTCGAGTTTGCTTTCAGGATTTTGAAACTCCTCATTTTTCTGTTTGGCACTGTTTTACCCTGAAGTTCTATATAAATCAGCCCGTTCCTTCCCTTAAATTCGTATATCATTATGTACTAAATAAATGAAAAGACAAAGACGAAATGTTTTTCCAAAGTTCTATGATAACTGAATACGCGTTGTTCCTCTGGTAATGGCTATTGATGTTATCGATCCACTTCTTGATGCCAGTCCCATTTGATCCTATGTGTATTGACGTGCTTTCACCTTTTTCTAACATCATGTGCTTTCCCACATTTTTAGGTTTCAGGGCTAGATTCTGATCCCCATAGCTGCATTGATGGGCAGCTTGCTCCTGCTGGAATGAAGAAGACTACAAGAAGAACACAGTATTGTGCAATATGGTAACAGTGACAAGAATTCAAGCCCCTGCAATGAAAATGTGATGTTAAATTAACTGTGTTAACTCATTATATTCTTTAATCAATGGCAACAAATTATTTTTCTTACTTTCAGAGCGAAAGGAAGGACATGAAATCTTTTCTCTTACCTTCCTGATGTGTAATTACTTCTAAATATACTCTAACTTTCACCTCCTTTTTTTTGCTATGAAAGCCTGTATCATTTAATGAAAAAATAACAGATACAGCTCTCCAACAAAAGCCGTGGGGGACACGCAGAAAAGCTCCAGTAAAGTCACCCGGCCACTCCATCCAATCAGCTTGTTGTGAAAAGCTGAAATAATCGTTAATGATGTCTATACTTGGCATGCAAACATGATTTTTCCCACTAATATCAGAGCAGCCATTTGTTTACATGCATCGTCTAAAATTTGAAGGAGAAAGCCACTCTCACCTACGAATGTGCAAAATCTGGGTTTCCCCCATCAGAATGGAAATTGCTCATATTTTCCATGTATAATCACCTTATTGTTCAGCTTCTCCTCATTGTCTGCATTTTCCATTACATTTTAATAGGCGCAGTGAAGACTGTGCATAAAATACCGCTGCTCTTTCTGAAGAAGCCGTGACAGAAGAGTACATATTCCCAGCCATACGCAAGCCTGCGGGCAAACACAGACAACATGTCAAGCAGACGGGCAGTTTAGCAAGAAGCTTTCATCGGAATGGAAATTAAGACCAAGCCCCTCCTCACGCTTCCCTTGCCGGGAAGGTTCGCACTTGCAGCTCAGCTGGACAGCAGGAATGGAAAACCCCTTAAATGTCAAAGCCGTAGCGGGGTTTTCTCAAGATATCGCAGGCCGCGGACGTCTTGCGAAACCACCTCTGCGTTGCAGAGAGCTGGGTGAACCGATGAGCTGCTCAGTTCCTGGGCACCCCACGGAGCCCGGGCAAGAGCGTAGATTTGATTTAACATCAGGAACTTCATTCAAAAATCTGGTTTTAACAAGAATTTGAACAAAATTACTCTGAGCGTATTTCAGTATTAGTAAGAAATGAGTAAAGAAGAATAAATCTAAGGAAGGTGGCATCCTCTTCGCCCGCGCTCTCCCTCTTCGTCAGGAAGCCGCTGACGATGCGTACAACGCTCGATGGAAAATTTGCGGTTCATTGCTTAACATTTCGCCAACTTGAAAATGGCAGATTTATCACCGACACCTCGCCTAAATGAAAAGAGTTCAAATAATCCCTCTCGCGTCGATATTGGGAAGATCCAGAAGATCCATACTCTCCTCGCCTTGCCCCTACTCGTTCTCCATTCAGGTTCCCCACGGTTTCCATCCCGCTCTCATCGCAAGCCCAGCAACCCGGTCCCGCTCCCGGCCACGCTGCGTTCAGGCAGCAGACGTGCCAGCTGACCGCACCACGGCTTTGCATTTCACACCTGCCTAATTAACACAGGCTTAACAAACTCCCATAGGGCAATTCCAGGCCGAGTACCACCTTCATCATTCCTGCACTGACTTCTGTTTGGATTCTGCTTTTGTCAATCATAGCTTCAGCATTTTGAGCAATTGCTTAAATCATTTGTAAACTAAATGACCTTTAATATTTTTCTTCATCATTATAACCAGAGAAGCCTGTAACTGGGGCCTTAACAAAACAACTGATACTTGTCCTTTTTGGTAATCTAAACACTATTTTTCTGATTTAAGCTCCAAACTTAATTCCAAGAGACACACCCAGAACTCCCACAATTGCAAATCAAATTCGTATTCGAGTGGTGATATGAGATTTCTTCCATTAAATAATATTTTTAATACTCATTACTTTCTATGTGATCAAAGCCCTTAAATCTGCACAAAAACATCTCCAGGTCGCGGTGCTGTCTGGTGGGTCAGTCGGAGAGACCCAGAGGCTGAGCCCAACCAGAGGAGTCAGCCGTGCCATGGAAGCTGTTCCTCATAAGCAGGCCCCCAGACCAACAGGACTTCCAAGGAGCCTTCAAGCCCCGAGAACACAGCTGCAGGGTTTTCCTGCTCTGGCCCTGAGCCTTACACATAACCAGACTGGCAGGCATTTCACAGCACGAGGAACAACCACCCGCAGGAACCTGCCCAGGTAGGACAAGCATGGGTCATGGCCCTGGGTCACGGCAATGTTCGCGCAAAGGCTCTACCCTTTCTCCAGCTGTGGTCTGGCTGCTGGGAAGGGCGAGGGATATCAGCTGCCTCCCCTCCATTGCTGCTTTCCCTCACGCTCACACCAAGCCTCAGCTACAGGGGAGGGTGGAAGAAATTCTTCTGCTTCACCATTTTCTGCCAGTTTACCCAACTCTTCCTGCCCCCTGACCAAACTGCTAACCACCCACCGGGAAAACACACGAGCCTGGGCAGACCAAACGCTGAACATGACTGTTGTCATGGTGCACTGTCACGATAGTTACAGAATCACAGAATGGTAGGGGTTGGAAGGGACCTCTGTGGACCATTCAGTCCAACCCCCCTGCCCAAGCAGGGTCACCCAGAGCAGGCTGCACAGCACCCCGTCCAGACAGTTCTTGAATATCTCCAGAGAAGGAGACTCCACAACCGCCCTGGGCAGCCTGGGCCAGGGCTCTGTCCCCCTCAGAGGGAAGAAGTTCTTCCTCATGTTCAGACGGAACTTCCTGTGCCTCAGTTTGTGCCCATTGCCCCTTGTCCTGTCACTGGGCACCACTGGAAAGAGTCTGGCCCCGTCCTCCTGACCCCCACC
>Ga0181612_105768_pt1 | contig 15253 bp, 9 predicted proteins | sample HoacroProtozoa21_FD_119630 | JGI IMG/M metagenome (GOLD analysis project Ga0181612, IMG submission 119630) | Hoatzin crop microbial communities from Cojedes, Venezuel. Combined Assembly of Gp0051906, Gp0051904, Gp0051908 | reverse complement strand
GCTTCGGCCAGCCCCTTTTTATGACCCCCAACCTCGCCCTTGCTTCGGCCAGCCCCTTTTTATTACCGCAAACCTCGCCTCGGTTGCGGCCTACGTTCCTCCCGCTATCGGAAGATCCCTTCGCATGCTTGTGGGACATGTGACGGTATGTCCTTTGGATGTGCCTAGCGTTGGTAAGCTTGCATGGGATTGGATCGACGTGTGCGGTGGGTGCGGATGGTCAAGGCCAGCCCCCTTTTTTGGCCCCTTACCACTGCTTCGGCCAGCCCCTTTTTATGACCCCCAACCTCTCCCTTGCTTCGGCCAGCCCAGTCATGCCATCGTAGAAAGCTATCAGATTGGTCAGGCATGATTTCCCCTTGGTGAATCCATGCTGACTACTCCTGATAACCTTCTTTTCTTCCACTTGCTTCATGATGGCCTCCAGGATAAGCTGCAAAATACATGTATTACTTTACTGCGCCCTTCTCTGTGCCTCAAATACCTCCTGCTCTCGCTTGCCTGGGTGAATTTGAGCTAAGCCCCTGTTTTGCAGAGGATGGATGTCTGCTCCAGCTCCCAGCTGGGGAGATTCTCCCCAAACACACCTTCAGAGGCCGAGCACCACCGAAGGCTGCAAACAGAGTTTCTCATCAGAACTGGCTGGATGTTAAAAGGAAGATTATGGCACTAGATCTCTTTTTCCATGAGATTATTTCTTGGCTTTGACAATAAAAACATTCCTGATTGCCCACAGCGGAGTTGTTCTTACTTAAAACATCACTCTAATTCTTTCTACGGAGAACAATGTGAATAACTATTGTAAGGGTGGAAAACGGAAGCAGTTATAAATGTGTACTTGAAATGAAATACATGTGCACATTAATACTTCCTTGTAGGTAAACTCCACCTCGTATTTCCCAGCCATCCCTTTATGTTCACTGGAAGGGCTGAGAGGACAGGATACATCACCAAGCTCAAGCCACCAGAACCAGGATGTCATCTCTCTACTGCAACAGCTACAGCCTCTTTATTCAAGCAGTATTTTGTGTGCATCAGAGGAATCCAGGTTGGTCCCATTCTCCCCTTTAGATCCCACTATTGCTCGGCAGCGCGGAGACAAACTCGCTGTGCTGACGCGGTCCACAGCCTCGCAGAGCACTAACGTCTCTGTCACTGCCTGTAACCCCACTCGCTGTGACATACACCAGTTCCCCAGCCAGCTCAACAGACAAGAGGGATTTGGTGTTCCCCTAAAACTGCCTCATGCCCCAGGCACCCTCACCCGACACAAGGATGCTGGGACTCCCAAGGACAAGGATGCTGGCTCAGCCTCTCCTGGCTGCTGTGTCCTGCTGCGACACACGCTGACCCGACGCAGGGCTTCCTTCAAAGCTTAGTCCACATATGATTGTGAAACCCCTGCACAGTTAAGTTTTAAAGACTTTAACTTTGCAGGCATCTTAACATGCCTGTTGCAAAGGTCTCACTGCTTTGGCAGTCGTAACGCTTACGTTTTAAGCACTTAATTTCATTGCTGAAACTAGCCCAAGGGTCTTCTCTGCTGTGTTCTCTGCCTTGCAAGAATTGATCTGAGATCTACCTTCCTATCTTTGAGTAAATGTAATTGAGATTTGAAACAAATGGGTTTAGCCTATTTAGAAGCATTAACGTTCTGTGAGGATAGAAGCTCCATTACTTTAACATCCCACAGGTGAAATTCCCTTGTAGCTGTTTATTGACCTATAAAGATGTGACAGACATGCATCCTTGACATGAAGAAAACGGTGAGGCAGGTAAGACATTTCTCCTCTAGGCAGCTACTGCAGCTTCAATTATCTTATCTGCAGGAAAAGGGGCTACAGATGCTTAATCACTGCTTAATTTACTTATAGCCGACCAAAACCAGACCACTCAGCAGCTGTACTTGGCACTCTGTCCCTGAGCACCCCTACCAAGGGCTGCAAGTGATTATCAGGTGTGCTAACGACCATTGCACAACTAAGAAGAGAATAATTGGGTTGCATGGTTGTTTCTGACAAGTCAGGATAATTTTCTAACCAAGAAAAACTGCTACAAAAAAAAGGCCTCACTACCATCAAAAAAACCACTGTCCGTAAGAGATCAAGAATGTTTCTTTTGGCCCTGAATTAGCTTGCAATCCAATACACTGTACAAGCCCTGACGAGAAGGCAGAGATTATATTGATTAGGCAAATTGGAAAGGGTAATAGGAAGAGGGGAATTAACATCCAGTCAGTAGTTAAAGGAAAGAGCTGCAGGAGAAAGTAGAGACAGAGACACATTCCCTCCCCCTTACATATCCCTCTTCTAATTACATTTGGCTAATCCGTTCAATTAACATTGATGAATTTTATGATGAAAAGCATAATGAATCCATTAAAGACAAAACAAGTATTGGCATAAACCCTTTTCACCCCAGGAAGTGAATTATATCAGGAGAGTTACAGTAATTTACTAATAAAGTGATACAATGATGAAAAGAAGCCATTCATTTTGTGGCCAGTTAAAATTCAGGCTGGTGGAGGCTGGATCCTCCAGATCTGATGCTGATGCTGAGGGATTTGCTCCTCTCCCAAGCTGCAGCAATTGGCAGCAGAATTGGGCCACCACGATACATCACTCGCTCCTGCCTAATAATAATGTTACACCGGCACTGTCCGTATTCTTCATCCTTCTGCTCCTGCTAGACTCTTCTATAAAAAGCCAATTTGTTAAGCAGTTAGTCACTGCTTTATAATTCATAGACTCTCCTGAAAGTTTTAATGAGAAACCATGAAAGCAGTAAGAGGGAAGTACGGGCGGAGACGACTATTTATAAGCCAGCAAATATCCTGCTAGAACAGTCTCCTCTCGCGACGCATGTGTTACATTTCTATCATGCGCACGCTAAATTTATATGTCATGCATTCCCTTAACAAGACTATTCATACAACTATGATAAATAGGGCCATAATCTGCAACGATTTCAATCCTTCTGTATGCCAGCAGAAGTCTCTTAGCAACGGTTGTTAGGGGCAACACCAGCATCCAGCATCTTTCGTCGAATTCAGCAGCAACCGAGATTCCACTGGCTTACGATGGAGGCTCCAGCTATACCTCAGAGAAAACGGAGCCTCCCTTCCCCCTTCCACAAACCCACACTGCTGGGAGAGACTCACTGCACAGCGCGTGAGGCTCAGCAATTATTAAAAATTATCAGTTTACCACGATCCTAGCGGCCATTCTGGACGTGACGTGTATCCTGTCTCCTACCGCACTAGAGGGCTATTAGCTTGTTTGGCAAGATCACAACAGCCCTGCCCTCTCCCCAGCCTGCTTAAAATTCATGACACTGTCTTTAAACTGGGCTAGGGAACCTCTGTAACGTGATACAAAGAAACCCCTTTACTAGTTCCCTGTCGAGATGTGTCGCCGATGCACTTCCAGAGCTGTGGCGCGACGTGTATGCCTGTAAAGTACAGCCATGATCTTAATGCTCCTTTAATTTGCTATTCTGACTATAGCCTAATGCCATCTCCTAATTGGTGAGCATCCCCCACAAGAGGAGCTTCTGCAATTCATCTGTTTTTACAGGATGCCATCTTTCTTTTCATTGGGAACATAGTCAGTCCTTCTGAACCAGGACTCTCCAGATCATGCCACAATGCTGAAGGGTCTTCTGGATTAAAGGAGAAAAAATTAAAATCTGGTAAAACCCAGGCAAAAAAGTGATGGGGGTCCTATGCCAATCAAACCAAAATGTGTATTGAGCAATGCCAGCTTTAATGATGACATCTGTGATACGGGCTGAGAAGGGTATTGGGCTGCCTCTTCCCTGGAGAATATATGAATATTTCATCTGAAATCAATTACTGAGTTGCTATTCCCACTGCTGTCCTTAAGGCTGTCAGCCATCTCACTCTAAAACCCCTGTTCTGAGGCGGTTGACATCTCAGCCTTTGAAAAAAACCCCAAAACCACACACACGAAAAACCCTTTAGTCTGAGATTTGGCATCAAAAGGGCTTACGCTGAAGTCACATCACAATGTTTTGATGAATTGTAAACTTTTCTTTTTTAAATCAATTCCCTGAAATTTTCAAATACCTTTTTCCTCGTTTGCATTTAAATTACTTCATTAGGTGGAGTTCCATTTTCCTTGTATTGTTATTTGTCTTCTAGGAACAATTTCTTCCCTCTCTCTTTTAAACTTCAAAATTTTGCACGTTTAACCCAAGCCTCATGCTGGTGAAATATTTAGATTCAAACCAAAAAGAGCAAGATGTGTCAAAGTTGTGGGTGACACTTTTTTCATTGTAAGCAGTTGCACAGCTGTCAGATCAGTGCAGGAGATGAAATATTATTTGCCATAATACTTGGGCATCGTCGGTTGATTTATGGATCTTACGTCAGACTTAGATTTGAATTTCCTTGTTTATCCTAGAGTTGAATCATGATTGTCTTGTTGCTCCCTCCCACGAGAGCAAGTCACGTATTTCAAGCTTATATTTGCCGGACAAGGAATTTCTGCTCCGCTTGGAATTAGCATCACTTGCTCAGCCTCAGCTGATTAAATATCCTTCTGTACCTTTCAGCCTTCAGTCTTGATCAGACCTTCAGAATACCACAATGAGCCTAAAATCCCCTCTTCAGAGCTTTCAGAAACATTTAGGTGAGGAATTTTCTCAACTAATTTTAGAGTCCATCCATAGACATTATAACCTAACTCTGAGCCAGCCACTTGACTCCTTCTCAGAGTTGATGGCAGGAACGAGACTGAGCAACTCACCCTTGGGATGGTTGGATATGAGGGAGATGATGGGGCCTCTGGACATTCAGGTGTCAACATTTAGACAAAACTCTCTACCTTTACCACTGAGAGGAAGAGCAGGACTATGAAGCAGAAGATTGAAAATTAAATCTCAGCTGTACTCTGACCTTATACAAGCAATTTAGCATTCCCATCTGGAAAATGGGGAAGTCCTTCTTTTCTCCCAGTGTTTGCCTTGCCTTTAAGAATCCCAGCTCCTTTGAGAGGGGACCATGCCTTGGATGTGTTTATACAGCCCCAGCCCTGTATAGACTTCCCCTGGAAAGAATTTCTGCATGCTGTTCCACCAGACCCTCGGGCTGAGATCAGCCCCTCACGGTAACATAGACCCCTGAGCAAAGGAAGGTGAGGAATTACCCAAGAAAAAACATCTCGCTTCAGCAGGGTACTAAAAAATGTCAAAGTGTGGAGGTGATGGGAACAGCAGAAGCAGCATATTAACTCCTTTTCCCCTGAGCATCATGAGCAACTGAAGGGAGAAGAGGAAGGTATGGTCTTCACTTCTGACAGATCAGAGTTGCCTGTTTATTTATAGTGTGATCACAGATGTGTTCAGCCTTAATTGCAAAGTGATTCAAGTCCTGGGGAAAGAACAGAATGGACAGAAAAAAAAAAGATCAAGAAGGAAAAAAGGAGGGACAGAAAGAAAAACTAAAAAGTAAAAGGAAGAAAGACTATAGTTCATGAAACATGACATGGTGGAAGCCCAGGGCTGAAAGAGTCTTTTAACCAGATTTGCAAAGAGATGCCCTGTCCCCACTGGATGAGGCTGCTTCACCCCCGCGCACCAGCCGCAGAATCTAGTCCCTAGATGCCAGCAGGATCCACAGGGAGTTTGGGGTTTTATTTATTGATTACACTTGGTAATTAAAGTCGCCTACAGATTGAATTAGACTTTAGGGATGCTTTTTTCCTGAAGTTTCTAGACATGAATAAGTTTGAGAAGACAATAGTTAATACAGTACACCTTCGACTTACCAGTACTCTCAGTGCTAACTGGTACCACCTCTCTGGTACCTTTGATGTGGAAGTACTTGCTATAAGGCCATGCACGCTCCTAGACGCATTTGACATGAAAAAGCAGCGTCCAGGAAAATGCTAGCTGTAGGTTTGCATTAGCTGTAGAACAGATACAATTTCTTTTGTGACTGGAACTAATGCAATCTGCAAGAAAATCAATGCAGGTTCACAGGGAAATAAGCAGACAGTTCTGAGAACGCACTGCAGTCTAACAGAGACATGGTCTGCTAACACTGAAAAATGCTCAGTAGTCATGCTTTTGATCTTGCTTCCTTCATATTACAGCCAAGTCTTCCAGACTATCGGGAGTGCATCACACAGCTTCCAAGCATATCAATCTTGCACTCGTGTTCACTGTCTTCTTTGCTGTTTGCATTATGAAGACTGATCAGATTATTCAGCACTGGATCTGGAAGTGAGTATTCTCCACATTAACTTGGATTATCAATGTGAAAAACATACTGGAAGGACTAGAGACTAATTATTTCAAGCTGGGCTTTTTATTTCTCTTACAAAGATGCTGGCTCTATTTACTCCACACCTCTGTTCAAAGACACATTAAACGATCTCTTCCTATCTGTAAATCAGAACTGCGTTGAGGCATGGTGTTTGTGTGTGAGTCCTAGAGCTTCTTTTTATGCTCATTTCAAATGCAGAATTGGGTTGGGTATCTTTTAGTTTAAAAAGGCTCTAAAGCAATTACCCCTTACAATGCCAAAAGTGTATGGAAGGAGGAAAAAGTAACTAGTCCTAAATCATTAGGGCAATGCTGGAAGAAATGTGGCTAAAGGGAGGATAAAAAGACTGTGACAACAAACTGTGTAATTCACGCAGAGCTAAACACAGTGCTGGAAAGATGAAGAAAAGGTGCAATGCACAGAGAGGAAACTTGATTGTATTTGGGAAAAAAATCACAGAAATGCATTCCATTTGCCTGTGGGACCACATGACTGTTGGTGTGAAAAGCTCAGAAGCAGAAAATATATGGCTGCTTTTATAAAAATGCTTATATCTGTGCTAATCTGTAAAACACAACACGTAAAATCTGCTGCTTTATTTGGTGAATGAAGAAGCAACATCAAACATTTGGTATAAATATATACTTGAAGGTCAGGAGTGATTTTTGCCCTGGACCACCACGAAGATGTATATTATTAACAGCGTGTGCCTCTCCTGAGCTGGAAAACCCTTTCCAGCTTACTAATGAATTTCTCAGGTTTAATAATTCAGGCTGAAATTTCTGTTCTGGATGTCTGCTTCAGGCTGATTATTCCCTCCTCCCCCTAAATTCAGGTAAAAGTTAGAGTTGTTTACGAGAGTAAGATGGGAGGGCAATGAGGGAGGGTGTAGCGAAGGCATTTTTCAATATTCCCTGTAATCTGCAAAGTTGTAGCAACCTCAGGCCATGCAGCAACCACTTCAAGGTTGTTAAGCACAGTCTACACACCATAATCAGTCTTTCGAATTTTGCTTTTCCGTGGAAATCTGCCCACTCAGTTAAACAGTTAAGTCTTTGCAAAAAAAATTAAAGTTTGCATTTGTTTGGTAAAGGCAAGATATGATTATGTAATTCTTTGGGCCCCAAGAGCATGCTTGAACCTGTAATATCTCTTAAAGTTCACCAGATTGCATACGTATTGTCTTGTTAGAGCAAGAGACCATGTTTCCTCCTGCTTGGAAATGTTCATCTTGCAGTGATTGCTCCCATGTTCTTCTAGTAACTGGGATTTAACAGTAGCAAGGGCAAGAAATGGAAAAGGAAAGAAAGCCTAGAGGGAGAGGACAACTTTAAGGTGGTGGAAAGAGGAGACACGTGGGGCCTGGGAAAAATCAGGGAGAGCTGGGCTTAGCCGAGGATTTGGGGAAAGCCTGGAGCCACCAAGGAAAAGGTATAGAGGACAGAAACCTGTCTAGCTGAACAAAGAATATCATAAAAGGATGCAAACAAGAGAAGAAACCTGACAGCTGGTAAGACATGTGTTGAGGGAGAGTTAGAGGGAATGGGGAATGCCCATCAGTGGGGCATGGCTGAAAATCAGGGCAGGAAAGATAGGCAGAGGAGTGGGAGCAGGAGCATATGCCGGCAGGGCAGGGTGACAGCAGGACACAACTGCATGGGTTAGTTGCTGCAGTTGCCCAAGGAAGCTCAAAGCATTTCCTAACTTTAAAGTGCGAGACTGTGCTGCTTAATATTACTCATTCAATTTTTTTCTAATTACTGTATTAAAAGCAAAGAACAAGAGAGTTTCTTGAGGCAACAGCAAAATCTCTCGCGGAAATCTCCCAGGATTTTTTGCAGGAAGCTGTATTTAATACTGTGATTACTGATGTACGATGATGAGTCAACAGCAGGGTGAGAGCCAGCGCACATGGGTTACGGCACGGAGGGCTTGCCAGTGCAGCCTGCTTGCCTGGCTATGCCAGGGCAGTGTGGTTGATATCTAGGGCAGCTAATAGCAGCAGACTCATAAGTAGGCTTTTGGAGATGTAGATACATCACAGTATCCACTAAATCCAAAGCTTGTTGGCTTGGTGAGACAAAGCCACACTGACATGGGCTGTTCGAAAGAGATTCTACATCAGGACCTCGACGGTCAAGTCCCTATAGCACAGAGTGATGGGTCTGGTTGGATTTCTTGGAAATACAAGGCAGGGAAAGTCTCTTCAACAGCGCAAGTGGAGAAACACTTGCTAAGATTTGTACAGAGCACAAGAGAAGGCTAACTCAGAAACCCAGCCCCCTTTATCCCCTGTGGTGCCCAGTACCAAGGTGCTGAGTAGAGGAGCCCGTGAAAGCAGAACGTGATGAGCTGATCGATCCCCTGCAGCAGTTACAAGCATTACAGTAAAGATGAAGCTGACATTGAACACTGTAATAGCACACTAAAAAAAAAAAAAAAAGGTATTTCTTTTTCCTCCAGAGGGAACAGCAGTTGAATAAGCAGTTTGTAACATAAAATAGGACAAGAACTGAGGTTCGTCAGACCTCTCTGGGACAGCCTGCTCCAGGATATATGGTTTATAGACACTATATAGCAGGTTCATTATAAGCTCAGCACCCACTTGGGCTTGATATAAGTATGATCAAATGGTCTGCATGCAGATACCTTCTGGAGTCTTTCTGGATTTGGGCACCAAGCATGACCAAAAGTGACATGTCGAGAGCATGCTAGCACCCCAAAAAGGATTTGAAAACTAGGCAAGGATTACTAATTTCAGGACATGGATTTCAATTCTGAGAGCACCTACTAAGCAGTACAGGTTTTTCTGGGAGTGCAGAACTGCCAGTCTGATTTGAATCCCAAACAGGATAAATTTACTGTCACAGAATCACCTGAGAAAACTTTAAACTAGGTACAGATGAAGTAAGGCTGCTGGCACAAATATTTACCAGGTCTCTCCTGGGAGGGATTTATGGCTCCCATGAGGTCCCACAATTTCATTATTATCAGTACAAAACCAGTTAGCATCAAGCCAGCCGAGCTGTGAACTTGATCTATAGCTACACCTTTTACAGCACAGCAGCCATAATCTCCAACCAGCAGCACCTGGTTTTATATGAAATGAAAAAAGAACTGATTTTAGTTCTTACCCACGGGGAAGATAAGCAGACGCACTAAAGCAGATCAAAAGTTCAAGCTCAATAGGCAAACACATATGGGAGCAAGAAGATATAGTGGCCACAGCAACAATATTTTAAGTAAATCCATTTGCAAAGCTAAAACTGCGGACTGCAGATGGTGGCAGCTACTGATGTGGGTTCCAGTCACGAAACTGGAAGTCTTCATACCCAAGGAAAGAAACAGAAACTCTGTCACCTACAGTGGTAGTCTCTGTGCCAACAGCACGGACGGGGCAGCGGGCTCGATCTGAAGCATCTCGTGCTGTTGGCCACTGCAGCGGGTTGCTTTATTGCTCAGTGAGATCCTGAATGGGGTTGCAGGTGGCTCGTGCCATCAGAGGAGCCCTCAACTCACAGCCATGTCTGGCTCCTTGGCTTAGGTTGTAAATTTTGCCTTGAAATACAGATGACCTTTAATGAACGTGTCTTTTCCATATACATAGTGTCAGTCACAGTTAAACCCTGTTGGGTTGTGGGGTTGCGTTGGTCTCCAGCTATTATAGTAATAAATGTGATTAACTGCAGCTATAAAAAGCAATTTCATTCTGACTGCTAACCTCACAAAAGAAAAAAAATAAATAAACCAAAGCATGGGCTTCAATAAGACATTTATCTTCCACCTTTGGACCCTGATGGCTCATAATGGGAGCAACGGTTTCTTTTGCATGATCAGTGTTTGCCATCATGGTTCTGTGGGACAGAGGTGCCGCAGGTAATTTCCATTACAAGGAGGAAGGAGTTGCAGCATCTCTCCAAGACTGTTGTAACCATCTGCGAATAGTAGTGACTTAATCAGTTTGTTAGGTACCAAAGCAACTGGGGTGACTAGCCAAAACAGCTAAAAGCCACTCTCGCAACCTCAGGTGACAAGTAACCTCTGCTGAACGAACAGAGTTGCAAAGGGCAGAGCTGAAATTAATCCTGAATTTACTTAATCTCAAGTACAGGCTTTTTAGAGGAGTCTGTTGCTGAGGCTTAGAGTATATAATGTCATGAACACACATCCAATAGGAACTGCATGGAGAATGCAGCCTTGTGTAAAGTAGCTCAGTTTTCAGAAAACTTTGACCAAATCAAACTACAAACATGTTAATTGCTATTTTCTTTTCTTTCTAGGCTTTTAATCATTAACAGAACATGATTTATCTCTTTGATCATCTTGAAGATTTGATTTAACATAAATTATTTTATTCAAGACCTTTTTTGGTTTAGCAGGAAATGCTGTAACAACATCCAGTGGCTGCAATATAAAGTGAGATGCACATTTTTAACAAGAATAATTAATTATTGGAACAATTTACCCAAGGATGCAGTGGCTTCTCCATCAGCTATGGTCTTTAAATAATACTAGATTTTTCTGAAGGATTGGACACTTCAGTGTCCAATGTTTGGAGTGAAGGCAGGAACTAAGAACTAATGTTTATGGGTTGTGCTGGAGTAATTTCCTATGATCTACAAGTCTTTTCACTGAAGATGGGATTTTCCCCATGCTTTTTGTAGTTTTTATAGCCCCGTTTGCCGAACTCTGTATGTCATTCTGTTAACTTTGCAAACAAAAGCTGCATTTATTATATCTTAAATTAAAGGGAAACTTGAATAGACACTTCATACAAAATATTCACAGCTGCATAAATCAACTCAAAGAAGAGATTAGGTGTTTATTAGCAGGAAAACATAAGCTGTAGAAACATGCTTTGTACCTTCATTTCTTTGTGCTTCTCTTGTAAAACATTAAGGATGTCCTAGGATGTGAGGTAATTAGGCAGATAGTGTGTTGCAGCCAAATAAATGCCACATACACCTTCCTCTTCGGACAGCTTGTAACTCACTGTTTATTTCCTCACTACAATATAGGTTTTTCTGCAAAGACTGCACTGCCCTGATATGGAAGCTGTAAAAATATTTAAATATTAAAATTTATTCTGTGAAAACCCCTGAAATGAAAGTGAAGGGATGCATGGGAAGCAAGCAAAATCCACTTAGCCTGCCTTCATACTGCCAGGTTAAAAGCAAGAGAAAATAGCCACCCACGGCAGCATGAGGTTCACCATCTGCACCATATTGATAGCAGGGGAACATGAGATTCCACTCTTGGGTTTTTTGAGCCAGGGGATTCAAAACCAGCATTGTGCATCTCCAGCCTTGAGCTGTGGTCTGTACCTGGTCCCACATATAGCACCCGTCTCCTGTGAGAGGTTTACCACAGTTTCCTTTGTTCTGTTCCCACAGTATTTCCTTTGTTGTCTTATTAAACTGTCTTTATTTCAACCTACGAGTTTTGCTTTTTGTCCATCCTCCTCCTCATCCCACTGGGTGCGGGGAGGAGAGAGTGAGCAGCTGTCTGGTCCTAGTTGCCAGCTGCAAGGATAAACCACAACAAATATGTAAAATTTTCCTTTCCGAAATGCAAACAGTGAAGTTCAAAGAGCATAAAAATGAGCCAGTTACTAACACACACAAAAAGCACAGCACGCTAAAAATGCTGTCTACTTCTGCCCCGTTTTTGAAGTAGTGTACGGCAATTAAGCCAAGGCTTTTCATTCTTCCTTCACAAGGACGCCCATCTCTGTCTACGTGCTTTATGAAGAATATAATGCTGCAAACCCAAGGCGGCCTAAGCCAGTGTGACTGCTGGCTGCCAGGGTCCCATCCACTCTACTGCCTCCAGCTGCGGGTTCCTGGCCCTTCCTTAGCACTCCTCACGTTTGCCATTGGATTAGCTTTTCCACCAACTCATGTGCTGAAGTGGCTCAGTCTTCATGAGCTCTCCAACCAGCAGAAAGGAAAAGCAGGAAGATGCAGGTGGGGAAGTGACAGGCCAAGGTCCCGCCTGCCAGCAGTCAGCTTGTTGAAAGCTCCCATGGATACAACATCCAAGCTCCTCTGCAGCATAATTCCTCTGAATGAACTTGAAGGGATATAAAAATTTAGGCATTAATAAGAGGGGTTTTTGTACTACATCATCTAAATCCCCAAGTTTTCCACCTTCCTCACAGCTGTATGTCAACTTTTTTCCAAATAAGTTTTTGCCAGAATATTTGACTAGGAAAGCACTCGATTATAGCAGCATAGTTTATTTTGGAACAACAGAGACCTAATTGTGCCAGATGAAATGGCCTAACTTCTTTTTAAAAATGGCTGGGTGAAATTCTCATTTTAGTCACAGAAGACTCCAATCACCAAGTATTTTGATGGGTCTCATGAAAGGCACACCCAGAGACCACACGTCCAGTCTCAACTATTAAAGTCAAAGGAAAAAATTCAAATCTGGCATGCAGAAAGCTTTGCTCAGGGAAAGACAGCAGATAGACACACAAATCCAAAGCCAGAACTTGTAGAAAGATGCTTCTGCCTTATATTTCAGCACTGTTGCAACTTCCCTTTTGGCAACTGGTTATGGATTTTTGGTCCCAGAGAAAAATTCAACCCTACCCTTATACACTGAAGGAAAAAATCAGCACATATTTAACCAGTAGTTTAGTATTAACTTCTTAATCCCCAACATCACCTAACGCATTTGCATTTCTCTTTTATTATGTTTTATGGCACTGGTGGTTTTTACATAAATGAAGTTAATTTCCTTGCCACACGACAAAACTCGGGCAAAGCTATCCTGAGGCTCCCCATCAGAAAACTACTAGAATAATTCAGATCAAGACTCCCTTTGAAGAAAGGAACACCAAGTCCAGCCTTCTTTTCAACTGTATCTACTAGACTCAAGTCTAAACAGCAAGCCACCCTACACAGCTTCAAGATTGTCTTAAAATTAATTATTTATACATTCTACTGATGGGAAAATGAGCATAATACTCAGCACCTTCCTTAAGAATACAACCACATTAAGTAAAATCTAGTATCTGCAAGAAGTTGTCTCTCATTTTCCACTGTAGTTTTAAAAGAACAGGTTTGTGCTGAACATAAAGCATTTGCCAATTCTAACATTTCACTTAATTTACTTTATTTATATTGCCCATATAAATTAGGATTAAGGATGATCAGCACCCTCCATATTTGATATGGGACTCGTAAGAGCACTTTTGGGATTTTGATACTGAACTTCTGAAGGAGAGTTGAAGTACACTGATCCACTGATACATTAACAATATTATGAAAATATTTAGTATGCATTTGCTGTCAAAGCAACACAAATAGCTAGAAAAGAACGGTAAACTTACTAGAGAAGATTTTCATTTAACTGATGTCTTTTTAGGATGATGAACTCAGACTTCTCTTATAAGCACTATGCTGTCAAAATAATGAGCAGCACTGTAACACTGTCATGAAATTATAAATATACATAGGCTTACATGTCATCCCCTATGAAATATATCAATTTTTCTGACATTCGGAGTGGGGTGGGGGGGTGTATGTGTATAAATAAAAATAATAATAACTAAAAAGCAAAGAACAGCAGGGAAACTCAATATTAGAGCTCAAGTTGCACCTTTGGTCCACCCCACTACATTGCTTTCTGCCAGCACATATGGCACATAACGTCACAATCTGATCAGCTCAAGCACTAATACTCAAGAATGACTGAAGCACAGCATTAGCTTGAGGTATAAATGAAAGTAAACGAGTATTAGAGCTTAATAATTCAGTCACCTTCTACCAACCAGTATCTTGTTACAACCTTTTTATCTTAGCCAGTCTTTTCACAACAGCACTTTTCTACACCTGTCCTCCTTTCCTTCTTTCTCCTGTCCACCCCCCTTACCATCTTCCCCTAGTTGTGTATTTAAATTTGTTTTCCTCCTAATAAATTTACATCAAGGAAAAAACCCAACACCTTCTTGCCACAAACCTGGCACCCCGGTGAGCTATGTCACAGAAAAACTGAATGTGAATAAGTAATAGATACTTAAAAAGCTGGCTGTTCTGCATAAAGTTATTTCACCTTTTAATCCATCCCACAGTCACTTACATACGACTCTTGGGCCTGCCCAGAGGCCACTCCGGAGTTCCGCCTACACAGACCCCACGGGGGACTCGGGGCCTGGTCAGTAACTAGTGGCTCCGTTTCTGATGCACCCTCAATCATCTTCCAGTTACTCTAAATCAAAAGAATTTACAAAAAAAAAAAAGGTCTATAGGCCAAATTTTTCATTACAATTGATTCCCACAACAGTTAGTGCAACTCACTGACACCTCAGAGATTGCACAGTTCATTATTCGAAATTAACTAAACTGAACATACCAAGCCCTTAACGGAAAACCTGCACCAAACTTTGTACAGCTGAACTTAATGACCGAAACCTTTTTCTACTCCAATGCACAGCAAAGAAGCATCCTGTCGCATACCAGCCTTTTCTTCCTCACGCAGATTTTTCACTGGCTTGCCCTCTAGTAATCCATCTTTTTTTACCCTGCTTAGATCAGCTGTCGCTTTAGAGCCACCACAGTAATCCTCCTCTCGCCATGCTTCAGGGGTGCCTGGCAGAGCCCTCCCCACTCGCCAAGCCCTGTTACAGCGCGCACACTCCTTACCCAGAGCACTCTGCATCATGAATGCCAAAAAGGTGACACTAAATTATGGAATACTTCCATACTAGAGTGAAAACAGAAGGCAGAAAAATAAAAAACCCAAACAAGTCACAGAAACTAGAAATTAATGCATTTTGACTAAAAAAAACAAAACAATCCCCACTTGCTCCAGCTTTTTCTGTTTTCCTCTTGACGCGCGATTGCCCACGGAGCCCTCCTCAGCTGGTGATGGGGCTCGGCACAACCGCACCGCTCCGCTGCACAGCGCCGAGCCTGAGCCGGCATCACGGCACCGCCCGCTCGGCGCCGGGGGCGG
>Ga0181612_169789_pt1 | contig 15254 bp, 11 predicted proteins | sample HoacroProtozoa21_FD_119630 | JGI IMG/M metagenome (GOLD analysis project Ga0181612, IMG submission 119630) | Hoatzin crop microbial communities from Cojedes, Venezuel. Combined Assembly of Gp0051906, Gp0051904, Gp0051908 | reverse complement strand
TGTTCCTGCCTCTTCCCCCCCCTCCCCCCCACCCATGATATGTGCCCTCTCAAGAGTGCATCTACCCTTGGGAAAGCTGGTGCTGAAAGGACTTTCATCCTATGAACTGTGCATGGTAGTTCTTTCCAAAAAACATCAGAAATAAGTTAATTCTGTAAAGGTTGTTCTCGCCAAGGTGAATGTGATGTTTTTTAGAAGAGTAAGTTGGCCTTGTTGCCAGAGACAAATTCCAAGATACTGGCTTTCTGCAGTTTTCAAGAAAGGGTGTTGCATTTGCTGCAATATGGCTGTTTCTCAGCATCCTGAGTTCCATGCAGTACTGCCTGCGTTTGGACAACTGCTGCCATGCTTTTAAAGCCCCTTTTTAGTTTGTTTTTGTTTTTCCCATCATTTGCATTGAGTCGGTATTTTGAGAGGCATTTGCTCATCTTTTTTGCTTTTTTGCTTTTCACTGAGGAAGAGTAATGTGCTAGAAATCTCACCAGTTGGACACCTGGTAATTTACCTATTGGAAGGATGAGGGCTGCAGGAACCAAGGAGAAGATCAGCTCCCCAGACTTAGGGACTATTGCAGGCAATGAAGGCCTGTCTCCAGGCAGGCTCTGTGTATCCTACAGTATGAGCTTTAGTTCAAGGGTGGAGGAGACGGGGCTAATGGAAGGTCAATGATTTGCTGGCAGTGAAAATGGGACAGCGGAAGAAAGTGAGGATGTGGCTCCCTAATCAGTTGTGTTAAACTTAAGACCATAGCTCTAGCTTGAATTTGTACAGAATCCTCACACTACTCTAAACTGATACTGTGTACGAAATATGTTCCTGCGGGGACAAATTGCCCTTTCTTGTAGGGTCTCCAGTAAATGCAGACGTTCTCAGGCTTGCAGAGAAATTAGTGCAAGGAGGGACTCTGGGAAGTTTAAAAGTCATACATGGATGTACCTCTTCTCCAGCCAGCTCCACCGCTGCCTGTGGTACCTGGCATGAGATAAGAGCCTGGCCAGGGTGGTGGTGAAGGGGCTGGGCTGCTGGGCACTGCGACCTTTGCAAAGGTGCTGATCAAGTTGTGGTGCAGGTGGGAAGATCTGTTGCCCTCCCAGGCTGCAGAAACCCTTGTATACAAGCTCATTGTGGCTGTGGATTGAGTGATGGATTTAGTTACAAAAAAATCTGAACAGAATTACATCAGAATTCCTCATGGTATTCCTAAAAAACCATGCAGTTCATGTTGCTCTTCTCACTGCTTTTTCCTGACATCAGCTGTCTTTTTTCAAGCCTATCAGCTTGTTGACTACGCCTAGACCCACATGCCTCCTGAGCCATGTCTTCAGATCCGTCCCACTGGATAAACAGGGTAAAAGTTCTGCTCTGGAAGCAGACGTGACTGAAAATGAACTTGTCTGCCTAGCATTTCTCTTTTATGTGAGGAGGGAGTCTGAGATGACAAAAGGACAAACCTACCCTTCCCCCAAACCAAGGCAACAATATTGAAAAATCTCCATAACAGTGGGGAAAAAAACCCCTGGGGTGGCCAAAGGGGATGTTTCTTACAATTAAATACAATGGCAACTGGATAAGTAGTTCAAATTGTGGAGGATTCTTCATGGTGGTTCCCTCTGCCAGCTGTGCTAAAAGTCTCCAGCTTTCTCTCACAAACACTTCTGAAGTAGAGAGTGGTTATCGTATCTGATGAACTTGATGATGTACTGAGTCCGGCTTTGCACATGTTTCTGTTGTGCAAGAGAGCATTCAGAAAAATATTTGGCTTCTTTCAGCGCCCTGCTAGTGTCTTGCCAACACTCGAGTTTTTCAAAGTGCTCTTAGATACAGGTTCTGAGTAACTTCTTTTCCTTATAGCAAGGCTGGAGCAAAAGCTGCCTTCAGAAGAGGCTACGGCAGAGGGCAAGGAACCAGAAGGTCTGGAGTGAGAGTGAGCAATCTGCCCTAGGAAAGAAGAGCTGAAGCTCTGGGTGCTGAGGGCAACTGGCTTCTGTACACAAGATCCAAGCTAGAACAAAGTCTGGACCTGCCAGAGGAAAGAGACCTGGGAACATGGAGGAAAGGCCATGAGGAGAAATTTACTGCTCAATATTCAGGCCAGGGAGAGATGTCTCACAGCGTAGTCTCCAGGGGTCATTCATCACCACAGCTTAGCCAGCCTGCTCGCCAGTTGTGCTGGTCTGGCTGCAGCACAGAAATGTAGTGGTATGGCAAAAACCAGTACAGAGAAATTCTGAAAAACAAAGTCTCTGCTGGTTTATAGATGATCTGAGGGACGACGAATGAAATGTTGTGGAGCTCAAAGTCAAAATATATTTCTTTGAAGTTGGAGATGGGTTGACTAATTCTGGTAAAATAAGACTGTGTCAAACCTTCAGCCAAAACTCAGATTAAGTAAATTCTGAGTAACTCGCTTTTCCTGACACGTTTTTGAAGTCTGCATTTACAGCTTCTGCTGGGAGAACTTGCAGAACTGCTAAGTGTCGCTTCAGAGGCAGGTTCATTACGTGTTTCATGTTTCCTAATCAGTGCCTGCACTAAGGCACAAGAGAGGCAATACTGATTTCTCAGTGCAAATTGCTTTCCCAGAAGATGCTTTTCTTGGGTTTAAAACATGAGTTGAAGGCAGACAAGGCACCTTTTTCAGTCCCAATAGTTTATCTGTATTAACTGAACTGAAAAACAAAAAAACACAGAAAACCCCTAAATCCTATTCATTACACAGTGGTGGGCAGTTGTTAATAGCATTTGACCTTGAACAGGCACCAGCGCGGTGATGCTGGGATGCTCAGTCTGTCCGTCCAGGTGTTTACTTGTCACCAAGTGAAAGCACCTCCCCTGCACTGCCAACCCCTGTCCTCTGCCTGGGGTGGAAGCAGGTCTGACTGCTGGCACGGCCAAGAACAAAGGGTTTGGTTTATTGTCTGACTCCAGCTGCTGTGATCAAGCATAGGGCTGCTTGTCAAATACCCCCAGACACCCTCAGTCATACGAATCGTATCTCTTACTATCCATTTCTGTGTTTCTTATCCTAGAATCAGAGAACAGCCTGGGCTGGAAGGGACCCCCAAAGGTCATCTAGCCCAACACCCCTGCAATAAGCAGGGTCATCTTCAACTAGATCAATAGAGACCATTCCAGCTTGTTTTAAGGGAGTCACCTTGACCCCTCGTTTTGCCAGTCCTTCATCTCCCTTTTTTTTCCTCAATTGAGACAACCTGCACTTAACTACCTTTTCCTCATTAGTCCTAGTTTTGCCATATCTATATCTGAATTTGTTATTTCTGGTACTGCTAGCCAGGTTATCTCAGTCTTACATGCTGTTATGAGTATGGTTGCCAGGCACACTGGCCTGGCAAGGTTCTCTTTCTCAGAATGATCCCAGTGGTCCACTCCAGCTGTCTGTGTGTTTCGGCCATTTCTCGCACACATCCTCCTTAACCACCTGAGGGATCCAGCCAGCCCTCACAGCACCGTCTGTAGCTTTTGCCAGCTTCTCACAACATTCCCTCTCACATGCAGCTTTCCACGTCACATTCACTCTCACATCCATGAGCTTCAACATCCTTTCCAGCTAGCTCAACCTCAGGCCAGGGCCCAGCTGACAGCCTGGTGCCTGCAGTGCTATCCCCATCCCCATCCTGCAGCATTATTATTTGCTTGTAAAGGGTCTATATGAATACTATTCACATATTTATTTGACAATGCAAATCTAAGTCATTACTGAAAAGCCTTGCCTTTTTGAGGATATATGTTAAGAAAGTCAAGGCAGAGGTCACCTCTGAGCAGTTGTACGTTCAGCTTTCCAGCTAATGCCAAAACCCATGGCTGTTTAATAACAAAGCAGACTCAAAGAAGGTGGTCGTGAAATGTTTGTGGATGTCCTTGCATGTTCCTTGGCAAGTCTACGGTATCACCTCTAGTACCCTGAGGGTGGTGAAATGATTCAGCTTGGTTGTTTCTTTCACACCTTCAAGAATGTGTGAGGTGTCATTCTGGATCTGCTAAGCGATGCTGGATGCCTGCCCAAACCAAAACACTGGCCGTAAGAATAGCTGACGTCCTGATGAGAGAGACTTGGGGGAGACGAGGCGAAAGCAGCCGATGGCAAAAGGGGAAAGCACTGGTGAGATGCTCCAATCTGGTTCCTCCTGGCCAGCCGAGGGCAGGGGGATGTCTTGTCCACTCAGGGGTACCGGGTGAGATGAATCCGCCTGCAGCCGTGCTGCTTGTTCCCAAGAGGGCCATGCTGCTGGGGGGTGACAGAGCCCTGCCAGGGGCAAAGCCCTGCCCCGGGTGGCTGTGTGGTTCAGGATGGCAACCTCCTGCCATCCACCTGCTCAACGTCAGCCCAGCTCTGCCTGACTCCATGGGGCTTATTGCGTCCTGGAGGCTGGCACACCCAGGAAGAGGTCCCATATGAGACGGGCTCTCCTGGGTCTCAGGCATTAGCACTGCAAAAACTTGTAATAAGGTAAAGAACCTGTTGTGAAGCCACAGGTGTCACAAATGGGTGGGGAACCCACACCTGAGGGGAAGGGGTCTAGTTCAGGCTACTGTTTTCTAGCTTGAGAACCGAGTGAGATTATCCTAGCTGGGAGTGCCCATTGGATTTCTATCCATTCATATGCTACAAATCGATCGCGACAGAATCACTGGTTAATCTTCATGTTCCAGACTAAACTTCTGCTGGTTTAGGCCTACAGGATATAAGTTCTTTGGGCACAAATCATCTGCCCTTTGTCTTCATGGAAGGATCTTGGCCTATGATTATTTCCCCAATGTGTTGGACTACTGTGTATCTTAAGTAAGAATAATATAATTTACATTACTTAAAAAAAGCGATAGAAATGGGATTTTTTTTTTTGGAGAAGTAGAGTAAGTTTAGAGAGAGAGAGACGCTGAAATGTCTGAAAACACCTACTAACAGAAATACACAGAAATCTCTGTTTAACCACACCAAAGTGTTCCATTCTCCCTGTATTTAGGGCACCTTTGTCTGAAAGGTGAAGTATTTGGCTAGTTCCCAACTGAGATCGCACACCCAGGACCTCACCAGCTTCTCCGCTTCAGCTGGGCACACAGCTTTTCCTGCTTTGCCAACAAAGGCACTGGTGGGTTGTGCAGCCTTGGCTGCTGGTAATGCTTTGCCTCAAAAATTTGAGTGGTTAGCTGTTGGTGGCCACACTCTGGGATGGCTGCAGAAAGTTTGGCTGAAAATGTTGTCCGGAAAATGTATGAGGATCAGTCCTCTGAGAGTATATACATATGTGCTATTCTCTTCTGCTCCAGCAACTAGCTTGTCTTACTGAAGAATCAGCTTTTTCTTTGATGCATGGTGCCTGATATTGTAGCTCCGTCTTTGGGTCATGTTCAGGAGACATTACTACTGCAGACAATTAAAGATGACATTTTACAGCTGGTCTGCTGGCTTACATAGGTACCCAGGAGCCAGATCAGTGTCAGCCTCTGACTCAGCTGTTAACTGCCAGACCTGAGACAGGCCCACAGGTACCCCTACCAGTGATGCCCTGTATGTATTTCGGAGGCCAGAAGGGACTTTTAGGCTGATTCAGCCATCAGAGGGTGACCCCACCTTTAGTAAAAACGGGTGTGTTGCACATGTAAGCAGGAAATGGCTGTCTCTTGCTGTTCACGGTGCCGGGCAGCAAGGAACTGCTATGCTGGAGTGTCGGCACATGAACAGGCTCCTTCTGTAGCTCAAAGGTGCAGAGGGGCCTGTGCTTCTAATATAATGCCTGACTAAAAGCTTATTTTAGGAAATGGAGAGCACTTGAAAAGCTTTGATCCAGGCCTGGAGCAAAAAAGCTCATGCTTTGGGGAGGACATGCGTGGCCCAGAGGCAATGGAGGCTCTTCACAGGAGTGCAGCAGGTCCTGTGCCACCAATCAGTCCCTGCACCCACATGGTTGGTGCCACCATCTCCTGCTTGCCCTTTCCCCAACAAGCAGCTAAGTGGAAGGAAGGCCTCTTTGACTTTGCTGGAGTGGCATGGGACTGTATTCCTCCTGCAAGCCAGGAGCATGTCGGCACACCTTCATGGCTGGCATGGGTCAGGAAGACGCTGTGTATGAGCACATTTCAGGAGACCTGCAAGCTCTGAGGAGACCAGAGATATGCCCCCAGGAGGACATATATGCCCCCAAGTTGCACAGGATCTGAGGACTCTTGTTTTCTCAGCAGGGGTGGGAGCAGCCTTTGGCAGAGCTGTCATGGGGCTCTGGTATCCACCTGCAGTGCAGTGAAGTCAGGTCTGCGTATCTGGGAGGTGTTTCCACACACACAGAGGAGGGGTGCTTGTACACAAATATATGTATATCTGTCTTATGTGGCTGTGTTTCTTTGAGCTGATCCAGTATCCCACTGAAGTGAATGGGAGGTGGATAAAGCCTGCAAACCCATTCATGGGAGCACCAATTTGTGTGAGCATGCCCTTGTTTTTGAAGTAGACTACTGTTCTCAGCAGGCTGCTATCTTTTTCCCGTCTCCTTCTGTATTTTTCAGTATGAAGACACTGCATATGCTTTGCCTCCCTGAAGTCTTTGCTTGCGATGCAAGAAACGAATCTCTGTCAGTGCTCTACACAGCCTCAGCACCTGAGGAAGCAAATGGCAAGCAGTGGGGACTGATGGTGCTCAGCACTCTGCTGGGAAGTCTCCTGCATCAGCCCCATAAGCTGCGGTCTCTCTTCCTGCTCTCCGCTTCATCCCCAGTGTGTATTACACTTGCCCCAGCTTTGCAGAGATAATTTGCACTCTCCTAGTTCATTAGCTGCTACCCCCTCCTGTCCGTGGGCAAAAAAAAGCTCTTACTGTTCAAAAGAACACATGCAGCAATCATTAATGCTGACCCTAATTGTGCCAATTCAAACCACTCAATAGCTCTAATTAAAACCTCTCTTGTGCAGGGCACTGAACAGTAACAAAACTGTCACCCTGAACAATCAAATCATGGAGCTAAGAATTTTTTTCCCCTGTTGTGTTCAAATGTTGTTGCTGCTTTTGGAAGGGTCATCTGAAGGGATTAAGTACGGGGCTTTGTAGGCTGCAAAGCCGGGGCGGGGGGGGGGAATATCTAAACCCAACCAATATCTTTTGGTCACAGTTTGAAATCAGAAGACCCCAACTCTTTTCCAGGTCTCCTTTCATCCACTTTACCCACCCCCATGCAGCAAGCAACACCTGCAAAGTAGACAGGCTCTTGGTTATGAGACACATGGACACCACAAGTCAACTTAAACATCTGCAAAGGAGGGAATGAGGGGGAAACCCAGGCATTTCTATCCCTACAACCTTGTTTCTCAGGGATCCTGACTACGCTTTCCTGTGTGCCATAAATAACTCTGCAATTACATTAATTGGTTGCATATTTGTTGACATAGGGGTGGACAAGGGTAGGTTATGGTGGGAGGATTTTTGCTTTCAGTGCAATTTTATACTACTTTCTTCAGATGTCCCTTAATCCCCACTCTCCCCTCCCCCATTATTTAGGATTCGCATGTCTTCCAGAATAACTTTATAAGCCTGTGGGTGGGATGGGGGATAGGGGGGGAGAAAGAGCGTTAAAATTCATTTGATGGCACCCATGCACACACATCTGTTCTGCCGTGTTTTCCTAGCAAAGTCTATCAATCAAAAGAAAAAGGTTGATATGTATCACAGTGGGAGATTTCAATAATCTGGTTGCAGGCGACTGTGCTGGAAAGTTTCTTTATGCACTGAGCTTCTGACAAGGGTCAGAAGAAGAAAGCGGTATGCATGTACACCTATATCTTTTTGTACATTTACCATTTTATTAAGAAGGTAGCGAAATTAACAGAGCAATAGTATTAACTGCCGACATTCCAGTCTTGGTATCTTTTGCTCTGTTTATTGTGGAATGTGTTCTGAAGCCCAGATCTGGGATGAAATATAAGAACCTGAAAATGCTGCAAGCACTTCTGTATGTGTGTTCTAGTTTAGATCGTTACAGGCACGTATGTCCTACCATAGGCGGCTCTGGGTTCAAACCACCATCTCAGAGTATTTGGTATGAGGTACTTGATTGAGTCCTTCCTTCTAGTGTCTGCTTGTCTTGCTTTCTTTTGCTAGCAGTATCAGAATTGCAGTAAGAAAGTTCATGGCATGTCGTGTTTCATCTTTCCTCCTTTCATCTCTCCTGAGCTGCTGTCCCAGCTGAGGACTAGGGAGTAGGATGATACCCGTACAGCCCTGGCAGTCTGCCTCTTCAAACACGCTGAGAGCTTTCTGTTAGAAACCACCTTCGTTGTTGCTTGTTCCGACTGCTGGGTTGTGCCGTGTGCCGCTACAACATTGCCTTGTCTCAGCAGTGAAGCCCTTTCATTTAGCGATGGGTAAAATAGCCCACATTTAGTGTACAGCTTGACTCAGCCTTTAAGTATTCAGCCTTGGTTAGCGACTAAGCACAAAATCTTGATGTATAAACACATAAACACACAAACTTTATGTATAGAAGCAATGGGACAAAACTTAAGAATGTTTTTAAAATGCCTTGAGGTGAACAGACTCTTTTTGTGCAAAGTCACAGCAAACTCAGCCATCTGAGCAGGTATGTTCAGGACAAGGTCGATTTTCAGCAGTTTGCCTCGGGCCCTGTGAATCCTGGCCTCGGGGTCAGCAGAAGGGCCCCGCTCTTGCTCAAAGTGGGGGTGCTGCACCCTGATGTGTGACAGTGCTGACCTGCTCTGGTCTTTGTGTTGCCACGGAGTGGTATTGCAACAGCCTCTAGTTTTCGATGGCAACGAGCGCTCTTAAATGGGATGAAGAGGAATAGGTGATACTACTAGGTGGCATTCAGACGAGTGCTTTCCAGAGCAAGATCCCTTCAGCAGCAGCATTGGAGAGAAGAAACCAAGAGCTCTTTGACAGTTTTGCTGTCTGTCGGGGGCTGTGGGAGATAGCACTACATTCACATGAGGCTCTTATACTCCTTGACACTTCCTCAAGACGGGGAAATAAGGCACAGAGACATTTTTTAACCAGCTCCAGGTCCTTTTAGCAAGCGAAGAGCCAAGCTGAGAACAAACCCTAAGAACCTGGTATCATCTCTAGGCTCTGGAAAGCACTACCTCCTTTGCTGAGCTGCTTCTTGCCTGTATTCACGTGGAAAGCTCTGCGTCTTTGTTGATCTGTGAGCTGAGGGTAGGGTATTTCTGTAAAATACGCTCCAGGGTAGATTCTCATCGCTCTCTGTACCAATCTCTCACGGTCTCCGTCTGCCCTTCCGTCTTCATTCCTTGCCCCCATTTTCTAGGCAGCAGTGCTGGAGCCTATCCTCTTGACTAAGCTGTTGCACTTTAATTTTCAACAGGCCCCTATTGCTCTTGCACCTTGTGTGTGGTCTTTGAACGTTATGTGGCTCGGCAGCTGGGAATAGTGAGTGGGTGGGCAATTTAAAACAGAAAAGACTCTGTATCAGCACAGGGCTGAGGTTTGAACTCTGCTCAGCTTTGGATACGTGTAGCTGGTTCTCAGGGCTGTGATTTAAGTGCAGTTTTGCTGGTGTCAATGTGAAGCCTAAAACAGTGCTAAGAAACTGGTAGGGAAGAAAAAACAAACTTTGACTGTCTGCTAATGAGTGTTACACCTGGCCCTGATGAAAAATTGCTGGATCAAGGCATCTTAGAATTTGTTTGTCATCATATTGCCTCCCCAACTCGGAAGACAAAGAGTGTCTAATGTGGTGCCAGGGCTTCTTTGCTGGAGTATGTTTCTGAGCTGCTTTCATGTCATTTAGTACACAATTCTGATTCTGAGTTTCCTGAGGATAAGGACTGCTGATGGAGGGAAGCAGATGAGGGGGTTGCCAGCATGTGACACAAAATGCATTATTCCAAGGTAAATGTGCCCAAGAGACAAAAAATAATCCCAATGTCACAACTTGTTCAGCTCACAAGGTCCTGATCCTCAGCTGCCTCCTCCTCTTTTTTGCTGTTGTCTGTGCTGGTGCAGGGTTGCATGGAGGGGAGGCCAGGCAATAGATCCTGCCTTCCATGTGCCTTGGCATGTTCCCTCCCCATGCACTTCTTTTGTGCTTTCGATGGTGAGCGCACCCTGCGCGTGCAGAGAGCGCTCGTGTACGGGAAATTCAGCAGCTGCTCTCCCTCACATTTGCAGTCCAGAGTACCCAGTCCTCAAAATTTCAGTGCAGAGGTATTTCTTTCCCCACCCACTTTCCATCTATCCCACCCAGGTAGACAGGGTGAGCAGAAAGAATCCTTGCCGTGATAAGATTGATAAATGAAGTTGGAACAGATCTGCTCTCTTCTGGAGTCCATATGGAGTCCAACCCAACTTCAGTCTCATAGTTGACTCAAAGAAAAAAAAAAATTGGCAAGTCCCGAAGTACTTTTAAAGATTCTAAAGGTTAAAGATATAGTCGATTGGCATTCTGTTTAAAGCCTGGAGTGATATTATATTTATTTCATAAAATTAAAAAAAGCACACAATGAACATTAGAGCTGCTGTTAGATAAATTATTAGAAGAGTCATTTAATTTTCCAGTGCCACACAAATACCCATCATTCACCACCACTGCACTGGGCCTCATATCAAGTCTCAACTTTATACCCTAGAATCTGCGAAACGTAAGTAAGACTAAAAAGGCAAAAAAGAAGATCCTTGTTTTCCAGGAGCTGGCAAATTACAGACTAACATCAGCCAGGTCATTGTAGAGGTTCCATCCTTAAAAACAGGTATGTGCTTCAGCACTGTGAAAAAACATACTGAAGCTCAAATAGGCTTTACTGCCTCTTTACTACATCTTGCACTTCACTGCATTCCTTTTTTTGGGGTTTTGTTTTGTTTTGTTTTCATAATAATGAATGGTCAACAGCCTCTTCCTGTGGTGGAATAATATAAGGGCATGAAGGTATGGCTGGGTAGCAGAATCAGATGGACTGGCATTAGTGAGAGGTGAGGGTTTGGCAGTGATGGGGAACTAACCAGAACTACTAGCAACTATTTGGGAAACCAAAGAAGTGCAGCCAGGACCCACACAATTTAATACACTTTCTAGAGAAAAGCTCTGTAGATAATTTCTGTATGAAGTATAATGAATGAAGTGGCAGACTCCAGACAGATTTCATGGAACAAGACTTGCCATCCTGTCATACTTTTAACAAAGCTTTTTGTTCAAGTGTAAGTGAGCATTCTGCAAAGAGCTTCCAAGATGAAAAGCCCAATAGGACACTTACTATTACTAACACGGTTTCTGTTTCATTCAGGCAAATACATAATTAGCTTTCGTAAGAAGCTGAGGCTCCTTTTTGTTTATATAATACAGCAAGTACACCCCAAAACATGCTAATAGCAATGTGTCTCTACATCTTAACAAGTGTGAATACTTTGCCCACAGCAGCAACTGTGCTGACAGTGGCATGACACTGTAAAAATGCTGTATGCTGTGATGTGAATCCCTTCAAACCCAATGACTTTTGATTTCCAGACTCATCACGATGAGTCAAACTTGTTCCTCCTAACTACCCCCATACGTGTGTCTGGGAAGCTAGGGAAATTGTATTCTACCTCATTTTAGGGTGACTGCACAGACTCTGTCTTCCTGTGGCTGCTATTCCAATCTGTATAGGGTCATGAGTGTGCTCAACTGTGGCTTTTCAGTCTTTATTCTGGGCTGTCCTGAACTTTGGATGGAGATTTGAGGGTGTCAGTGTAGTAGCAAAGGCTCTTCCACTGTTGCAGGCTCTCAGCAATTAAGGCCTGGCAGCAAAGAATAATTCTCTGATTGTAATTTTCCAGATGATTCAATAGGCACGATGTTCAAAAACATAGCTTTAAATTCTGCATTGTTACAACCTACAACAATCAATCTCACAGCAAATCCCCTATATTCTACTTTACTCCTTCTGTGACAAAAAGTGAACTAAATCTAGACCTGCTGCAGGAGTGATTGTAGCATCCACTGACTTAAAAAAGAATCACTAAAATTAATTTGGTCCCTAAAAGCAATTAGCTTGTATTTGGAGGGAGCAGATTATTCTTTATTGACAGCGTGAGTAATCATTTCTGCTAAACGTGTGCAAGAGGGGATACACTTCCTGAAGGAAGCTGTGGCAGAGAGATCCCATGACAGTTCTGTTGTGGGTGCCCACACTGTTCAGAAGAGGACAGCAATCTTCTGAAACTTGTCTGAGGACAAGACAAGTAGATGCAGAGGCAAGTAACCAAAGCAATCAAAGAGTTCTCCCTGAACAGCTGTCAAGACCACCAGTATATACGTCCTGTGCCATGGGTTTGCAGTGGTGTGCATGATATGCATGCACCATAGCAACAAGATATTAATCGTCAACACATACAGGCACATGTTGGGGTAAGCCTTCAGAGGTGCAAGTTGTAGGCTGTATCCGGTATACACAACAAGCCCCAACGGTACCAGTTTCAGCGCTACCTCCAGCATCATTGCATAGCTGAATTCATTATGGTTGGGCTTGCATCTTCCTCAGAAGGATCCAAATGTTGGGCCTGGCATACGAATGCCTGGACATGAAGAACAACTTCTAGTTTCGTGCCCCTCTCTCTTTGTAGTTTTCAGTTAAACACCCAGGGCAAGTTCTTTGCTGGTGAGACACCACTGACTGCGGTGGCCCTGTGCCAGCGCAGTGTTTGGCACTGTGTCCTCAGAGTGATGGTAGGGATTTTCAGAAGAGCTCAAGTGAGAAGGTTAGGCACCCAGTTCCTGTTATGTTTGGACACTAGCATCCTCTCAGCTCATCAGCTTCTCTGCAATGCCACTGATGCCCAAGGCAGGCACTTCCCGCTTGCCAGAAACCTGGAGAGAATTAACAGACAATTTAGTGGCACAAAATTTTGTTTCAGCATTCTTTTGTTATTTATTTAGATTTTTCTTTGAAGATGATACACCAGTAAAGTGCATCTATACCAACCAGAGTAGCAGGCCTCGCATGCTGAAGAGTTACGCACGCATTTTCAAAGGTGATTCACCACTGGAACAAAGACGTATTCTTTTTCTTGCTGGTGTCTTCACACTGGGGCTGAACATCCTCCATCCATCTGGATGGTGCTTTGCTAAAGTTTTTGGGCTCAGAACAGCTCATTGAAATGTAATGACTGAGATACACAGATCAGGCTATGGAGTCTCTTCTGGCCTGGTTATCGTACTAATGCAGCTACTGTCTGCCAAGGAAATACACATCCCTACAGAGAAACACCTGGACGTGGGAATATTGGTCAAGGCTGGAAGTACACACTGCAAGGTTATGAACAGCTTTGACCATAAAGGGGTCAAAGGGTTCAGTTCCCGGGAATTTCTGACCCTATCCGGAACTTTTACTTGGTGTTAAGATGCTGCTGATGTCAGGGTCTCATAGGCACCGGAGGGTGGGCTTCCAGTGTAGCTGGTATTCTCTGTTATGGAATAGGGAAACAATTGTTTCTTCATGGTGGTAATGAGCATTTATATAGCAGAGAGATTCTAGTATCCATAGGTGGAAAATACACCAAAGACATTTGTGTTTAAAGTTCAAGTGATAAAGAACACATGAAGGCATCACCTGAAATAGGTCAGATGCAAAAAAACTCCCTATGAAATTAAAGAGGGGAACGTAGGCAAGTGGGATATTGTTATCTGGACTGGAATTTAATCAAGGCTTAACTATGAGGTGCTGTGGTACTTCAGTGGTGGGATCACCGCTTCAACAAAACTGTACTAGATTCTGCCTGTCTTTTCACAGATGTCAGGTGTGTGCTGATATAACTTGTCTAACCTCAACAGAGCTGATCTTGATGTACACAAGGACACTCATATTCAGATTTCCCAGCTCTCCCTATCCTCTTGCCCTCAAGGTCTCTCTGCTTGTGTCATGTGGAATGGCAGAAGTTCAGGTGTGGATCAGAGAGACTTTGAAATGGAAAATCAGAGGATACCGCAGGCCATATTGAAGAAGAGCTGGCAAAGCTTAGGAGGAGGATAGCAGAGTGGTGAGGGTTAGGACTAAGGTATATCGCCAGGCTTGTATGGGGTGCAGGTTTGGAGCTCCAGAGAGATCTGCAAGCCAAGAATAATGAATACTGGCAGAACTCCGTGTGAGTAACAGACGGCTTATCCTGCCTAGGCTAATGACAAAATGTTACGTACTGGCTTTTTTTAAACAAATACTTTTTTTTTTTTTTTTGAAAAAAAGAAAGATTAAAGCAACCGCTATAGCTAAATACCCTGCTTTGCTCTGATAAGATGCCAGAATTACATGACTTTTACTGTGTAACAAGGTTCCTCATGTGGGCGTAGCAGCCCCTCCCCATACCTAGCGGATACACTCTAGGGAATTTTTACAAGTGTGAGTATTGCCTCTGAGTAAGGTCACTGAGTAAAGAAAGTTAAATACGTTGCATGAAGAAATTGCATGTCTTGCGTATTTCCATGAAAAGGCCACAAAACAGTCCCATGAAAAGGTTATTATCACTATTACGTGAACAGCAATGACCTCCCATGCATGTTATTTTGCAAAATGTTTGGCCTCTGCCATGCCCTCCATCACACTCATATTTGTCATTTAAAAATGCAGGACGTGATGTAAATGCAAGTCAGTTCGGTTCACAAGACACCTCCGTCACTTGGTCAGCAGGTAGACAGAGGCTTGGCATTGCTTTCCGACTCCATTGATCAGGGTCCTCAGCTTACCGCCATTACACTGCCACGGTACTCCTCTCTCCTGAGCCCCTAATCAGACAGACATGCCTACAGGGACCTGCCGGTGGATCCATTTTTCTCCTGCTCCACAGCTGCACCCACATGCCAGTTGTATGATGCAACACTCGCTTTCTACCCAACCTTCCCATTACCAAGTGCCTGGTTACGCTTGGGACACACATGCAGCCTGGAAGGGCTCGTTGTCTCAAGGGATGTCAAACTTGATCTCGGGATGGTAGGGCTTGTTGTCTCGAGAGACATCAGGCTCGATCTTGGGATGGTTTTCCAGGCGCGAGGCATGTATTACCAAAGGCTCCAAGCACACCACCTCGATGAGAAGGTTGCTAGGCTTTGCTGGGCAATGCAGAGCTGTGGGCTGTGGGGCTACTTCTGCAGCTGGGAAAGCAGGGGGAGGTCTTCAGGGACGTGTAACCTGATGAAGTTCAACAAAGGCAAGTGCAGGGTCCTGAACCTGGGAAGGAACAATCCCATGCACCAGTACAGGCTCAGGGCGGACCTGCTGGAGAGCGGCTCTGCAGAGAGGGACCTGGGTG
>Ga0181612_128194_pt1 | contig 15254 bp, 8 predicted proteins | sample HoacroProtozoa21_FD_119630 | JGI IMG/M metagenome (GOLD analysis project Ga0181612, IMG submission 119630) | Hoatzin crop microbial communities from Cojedes, Venezuel. Combined Assembly of Gp0051906, Gp0051904, Gp0051908 | reverse complement strand
GGACTAGATGACCCACAGAGGTCCCTTCCAACCCCTACCATTCTGTGATTCTGTGATTCTGTGAATTCTGTGCCTTCACAGCTGTCTGTATGACAGCTTTTCCTGTGTGAAATTAATACCCTTGTGCAAATACATCCCTACATACATGTCCTCACTGCAACACCATGGGAAAGCCTTCAGGCCTTTTTCTGGGCTGCAAGGAAGCCATGCATGAATGCAGCTGTACAAGTACAAAGTGCGACTTCAACACACTTTTCTTCCTCACTGGTATTTCTAATGTTTCTCACAGCTATTTTTAACACAATTATTATCAAGCATGTTATCTACCCCCGTCCAAATCACTACTGGAGCTGTCAGTGCAGATCAAGACAAACTAGTTCATCAGCATTTAGAAAATATTGCAGTGACAAGACACCAATGACAAACTGAAATTGTGGAAAAGACATCATCTCCCAAACAGTGTCTCAGTGTCATGCTTTGCAAACACAAGATGAGCATCATCTCCTGGCAGTGCTGGGAGAAAGCAAATAGGAATATTCTTCATTAAAAATGTATTCAAAGTACATACGATGTATCCCAAAGGCAAGAACTATGTTTACCCATCTGTGATACAGGAGCACGTGCATTGCTCTAGAAAACCTCCAGAACTGCATTTAAAAGCCTCCATAAACTGTGTTAAAAAACCATCCGCAGTTGAAAATATTTGGCAATGTACAGGTATGAGAAACATTCTTCTCCTCTATGAGTTTGACAGTAGACTCCAGCTCTACTAATCTTGCTGGGACTAGAGAATTATTTGGAAGCCAGCTATTTCAGCAACAAACTGATGAGCAACCTGGGTTGGGAAGAAGGTTTCATATGGAAACATAATTACCAGATCTCATACAAAACTAGACAACTGATTATCCCCTCGGGCCCAGGTAGACTGACTTTGTCAGGGTTGGGAGCACAAAAATCTTCACCTTCCATTCTGGTGGTTTTCTTAATTTTGGAAACAGAATGCAACTAAAGAGCCATGTTGCCTTGCATACTTAGCTTCTGTAATGATGAGACCCATGAAGCAGAGGCAGCTAATAGCCACCTGTTTATGCATAGGTGTATGTAAAGTTTCATATGTTTCTCTCTTACAGAAAAGAGGTAAATATTTGAATAGTTATGATGGGTGAAAGCCACTGTGTTCCTATCTAACTGCCATCATCTGCCATGGTATCTTTTCATAAATGCTCTCCTTACTACGATACATATTAAAAAAAAAAATAAACAAGCAAAAAAAAAACCCTAAATAATGCTATCTGGAACCCTCCAAAACCTTATTAAAATCATTATGAATCAAACTACAAAACCAAATGTTTTCCAAACTCGAGATAGCAAGGAAATCTCCTGAGTAGGAGACATATGGTGAGTTTGAGATGGTGAAGTTTGGACATTTTGAGGTCAAACTTAGGTTTTTTGTACTTTTTCATAGATCATAAAATGACTGAATCAAATTCATTTAGACTTTCCTAAGAGAGCTTAGTGGACTGTTGGAGGGAAAGACAGATGGAAATAGCAAACCTGGAAAAAAGTCCAGCTGGTTTATTGAGAGCTGGTATTATTGCTCCTATAGATCTACTAGCTAAATGTAAACTGGTCTTCAACCGAAGTGCACTGATGCCCAGTAGTTTTGGGGAAAATTACAGACAGAGACAAGGACAACTGCACATATGTAAAAACTGCAGGAATGTGTAACTATTGTCACACTCCATGAATCCTCTGCACTTAGTGACATTTCACTTAGGTGAAGTGCCTGCCTAGCCATAATATGACAATTAGTAAGCCCCAAACTGAATCAGCCCATCATTTTCAAGAACAGTTTTAGGCATTGATGTGTACATTGGTAGAGAGGAAGGGTTTGGGTATATGAAAAAAATATTTTCACTGGTATGGGACAGAAAACATAGCCCAAGGATCACTCATTTAGTCCTGTGGGAAAGCGTGTTCTGAGAGAAGGATGTTTCCTTTTACAGAACAGTGTATGTAGCTCTCTTTTACTGGTTATAGAGTGATAAAGTGTACTTCCCTGGAGCTTTATAGACTTCCCATTTTCAGTCTTAATTAGAGTCTTGAAGGAAAGGAGTATCCTTTTTATTCTCTCTTTTCCTTCTTTTTCCCACAGAAAACTGAGAAAAGCAGTAGTCAGGTTCACCTAACAGAGCAGCAAGTAGCCTTCAAGGAAAAAAAATCACAGAAAGACCTTCTGTCCCAGACTAGCAGTTTCTGTTCCCCAAGGTAATGAAGAAGACTGGAAAGAGCTCAGTTCCCAGCTTCTCTGGAGATGGCTTGATTGCTATTCCTCTTTTTCCTCACCTCCACCACCCACTCTGCTACCTCCTCTGCTCCATCTGCTTCTTGCCTCCCTCCTCTCCCCATCCTGCCCCAAAGGCCATCTCTCCTATCTCTCCATCATCTCCTATGAAGAGGAGCCTTCTAGTGCCTAATGCCTGTTCTTCCACGCATGTGCTGCGTGGCCACAGACAAGTCTCCTGTCTTGTGGCTCACAGAGGCTGAGAGCTCAAAGGGGCAGCCGTACTCTGCCATCTGTCTGTCAGACCACGTAAGAATGGGCAGCAGCAGCAGCCAAGGACCTCCTGAGAACAGGGACAGCCCAGCAATATTTTTGCAGAAGAAGGAATATAACAGAACAAAATGAAGTCATTTGTGCTGGCACACAGTTCAGCTGTTGTGCAAATTACCTGTCGCTGCTAACTTGTTAGTAGTGAAAATTGTAGTTCAAAATGCTGTTAGATGTAGCCGTTGAAGTGCCTAGAGTAACAGCAGACTTCTTTTTTCATCCAGTGTATGAGCATAGAAAGAATAGCCTGGCCCTCTGAGGCATGAAAAAGAACAAATTAGAATGAGGATAAAATGAAATAACATAGATAGTGAACTTGCGGCTGCAGCGGTTTCTCTAATGCAAAGGGCAGATTAGGCCTTTATCAAGGATCTGATTTGCCAGAGCAGAAAAAAAGGAATTCTGTAGATTGCAAATACATTCAGAAAGACAAAGAGTAAGGCTCGTTTAAAGCCAATGAGCCCAGCTCTTCGCTCACAGAGACGCTATCCCCAGAGTAACCTAAATAGAAGCATTGCTTATTTATGCCAGCATGACATGATGAAAGGATACACGAGCCCTTCGCATGCAAATGATAACTCACGACAGAGGAAATGGAAAATAACATCAAAGCTAAAGATTTCTTTGCATCAACACTGGCACGAGAGCACTGTACGTACAATGTAAACACAGTGCCAGGCTCCCAGAGACCTGCAGCTATTTTTATTGAAGTAAGTCAACAGCAGTGTGAAAAAGATATTTGTAATTTGGTTCTGTGCTGTGTTCTGGAGACAGGGGCAAGCCAACAACGCTCTAATATGATGTTTCATTTGGAGCATACAATATGCATGTAATAAAGTGGAAAGGAAAAAGGTCAAGAAAAAGCAGAGACTGGGACATCTTGGTTTTGTAAAGCTAAATCATTCTTCAGCTAAGAACTAAATTAGACAAATGACAAATTTACATTTCACCAAAAATCTCTTGAATGCATGAGTACATATACAGAGAGAAACAAGAGAGCGGTGCTCCCTGTTGGGCTAATAAGAAGTGTCATTAAGCTCCTCTTCAGTGCTGCTGTTCAGTAATACCCGTCATATGGAGTATAATAATGATAAATTTCAGAAAAATGAACTCTGAATTTATTTTTCTAGTGAAATAACCTAGTTTTCTAGAAGACTTGTTGGGAGACTTCGTAAGTATGCATGCAAATTGTAGTAATTAGATCGAATTTGAAAATGTGCTCAATAGGGCAACAACATCCAAATGGCAAGTTGTAAAACTGATCACTTGAATGCAAACAAATCCAGATTCACCAGGTTCAAGCATTTGAAATCACAGTTCATTCTGTTCTAAAAAATCAGAAGGTTCAACATTAATAATTGTAGGATTACATTTACCACTCAGTTGTGTTGGATATTTTAGGATTCAAATGTTCAAACTTATCTGCCAATCAAGATTTAGAATATGACTTCCTATACGTATCTGTGTTTTAGAGATAGAAGAAATTTTAATAATAGCAAAGAAGCTTGGATTTCAAGAAAAATACCAAGTATCTTAAAGATTTCACAGTACAGCAGTACTTCAACATCTCTAGATAGCCACATATAATTAAAATGGCTTTGATCACTATGTTTGGGTCCTACTAGTGCTTGAAAATGGCATTCCAAAAAGTCTTTTAATAAGTGGTCATACAAATGATTCTGATTCACCAAGTAAAAAAACCATGCAAATAAACTGAGGATAACTGGGGAAAACAAAATGATATATAGGAGTATTTCAGAGAGAAATCTGTATTTTTGAGATGGAAAATGAAGACACAGCAGAAGATATTTTCCTGTGGGATTCAGATGAAACATTGCATTCCCTTGTGTTTTTACATTTTATTTGCTTCAAGAAATGTGTCTTGTCTCCCTCTGCAGAAAAAGCACATACCAGTCTGGGCACTGGCATAACCTAAACCATATCTATGCATGTGCACACGTTCTCACGTGCACAGCAATACATTAGAAGAACATCAATGAGGTTGCTAAATCAAGCGCTCAAGCACTAGAAAACACCCATGTTAAGTTTCCCTGTGCGGCATCAATTTAACCTCCCATGTGCTTGCGGTACAATACAGTGTTAATTAAATGTCTGCATTTTATTTTGTTGCTACAAAACTGTAGTCTCATTCAGTGCATTAGCTAGACTGCTGACCAAAGTGAGTCTTGGACATGATCTCAGGCTCTCGAGGGCTGCTGTGTCCTTGTGTGTGCTCTGTCCCAGTGTATCCCACTTGCAGGTGTCCCATAAATTCCCTCCCAGACCTACACAGGCTCTCTCCCACAACCCACTGGCCTGCCCTCTCCTGCTGTTTTCCAGCCCCCTCATCTCCTCTCCCCAAGGGGCTCCCATTACCTCTGCTGCCTGCAAGACTCCCAGCCTTGGAAATGCCCTACATATATATTTGTGGGGGGTGCAGTCCTCCTCTGATGTTGGTAACCACCTCCACTGCTGTCTTCCAGTCCCTGATCTTTGCATATCAAGTCTTGATCCTTCTGCCTTGGTCTGAGGTCCGATCTTTTTCTATCAGTTACCTAACCTAGATTGCCTCCTCCACTTCCCACACATGGAGACTCGAAGTCCAGCACTTCTTGCTTTGCACTACAATCACTTCCCTATTAAACACAGCTGGGCCTTAACAGTAGAGGGACTGAGGTGAAAGCAGAATTGAAAAATTAATAAATATGACACGATGACCTGGGTACAGTACTTGGCCAGCTCTCCCTAACAAGGCCACATGAATAAAGGAAGATATGTTTCAAATAACAAGTCAGTACCACATGCCAGATTTCAAGTCCATGCTCCAAAACACGATATTTTGGAACTTTTCTATAGAAAAGCTGAAGTGGCTTTTAAGAAGAAAAACACATCTGTTTTCCTCTAATCCTGTGTCCAGGCATGGAGCAGCCACTTTGGCCACTGGAATTAAAATAAATAATTAAAATAAAACCAAAACATAACAAAGTATTCAAAATTTTTCTATCCAAAATAATTAAATAAAGATATAGTAATAGTAAATAAATTGTAGTCTGAGCACAGAGCAAGGTACATTTCCACTTGGACAAAATTTGGCAAAGTCATAAGTAACTGGAAAGAAGATGTTTGTAATAATTCTAACACTGAGTGGCCTCAAGCATAGAAAGCATTGCTAGCAAACCTTATAACATCAATGATTTCTATCCAGGCTTGAAAAATAACTGTAAGAGTCGAAATCTAAAAATTAGCCGATCATGTCTTGTGCCACCTGACAGAATTGTATCTTTGACAGCTGAGTTGTAACCTTGAACAAATACCAGTCAAGACAACAAATCAATAAAATGAACAAACATGATTACTCAGGGTTATAATTCCTAAAATATACGTATTCATGAAATACTATACCAGGAAAATTTAGTGGCAATTCGACTTTGGCTGAAAACTGGGTGACTTCATTATTCTCGCAGATACTTGCTATGAGCTTATTAATTTTGAAGCCAATAACTTTAATGACTTCTCCTGTTGACAGGCAGCATTCATTTCCAAACATTTCATAGATGGAGCCTGAAAAGAAATACAAAAGGAAAGAAAAGCATTATTCAGCTTTTTCTCACTTTGTCAAGTATCTTTATCTCTTTGAATGAAAGCAAAAAACTCTTAAAATAAGTTATATGAAATAACACTTATCCTGCAATAACTAACTTAATCCTCATTTTCTTCCTTACTGTCACAAGAAAATCTGTCTTGTGACTTCAGGGATCTCTAGATCAACTCAGTGTGTACGCTGTTCTTATATGCATGTGTGGAGAACAAGGTCTGAAGAAGCTTCATTTCCAGGTTATTAGACCAAAATGTAATGAGCCAGAGCATAGGATAGCCTGGGTCACCAGGAGCTGAAATCAGCAGGCAGTGGAGCTTGGGCAGGAAAGGTGCCTCTGCACGGTACACGGCATAGCACGCCTCATAGCAAAAAACAAACTACAGCAGAAGACAAAAAACCTTAGACCCTAGAAGGTGCCTAGAGGGAGGTCAGGACACATCAAAGTGCAACCAGCATTTGAGCTTTCTGAAGTAATAGAAAACCTGAAGAAAATACAATAAATTGGAAAGTTGGCAAATTGACAGTGGTAATCCCTGCCCCATGTGCAAACCAGCCTACCAATTCTGACCTGGCAGGGAAAAATTCCTTTTTTGTCTGCAGCATTCAGAAGTTCAGAAGGAGCAAGGCAAGCCAACCAAGCATTTCAGAGCTTCCTCAGCAAAACCTGGAACTGCAGCTTGCCCTGCCAAAAACACCCTCCCTTCTCCATTCTTGCTGTGAGGCAGAGAGGGAAAATAATGCAAAACCAAAACAAAAGCCAACTTGTGCAGAAGAAGGAAAATTCTTCCTGGTTCATGCAGGAGATCAGTAGAAGATTTGAGGCATGTGATTAATTAATTACATATCAAGACAATGGAGCAAACACATGCTGATAAAGTTTTCTTTCAGTTCCATTTGTGGACAGAATTACATTGAGCACAGCACATCAGAAATGCTGACTTTAATGCTAGCTTCTGTTCTTCTGATGCTGTGCAGTTCCTTCCAAGAACTTAGCAAGCTCTGTCCTGAAGTGATGTGGAAGTAAGCTTTCTAGAATCCCACCTCAGATTTTCATTTGCCTTGTGGTGAGAAACCTTATTCCCATTTCCACTCCCAATGCCTCGGTGAGTGTATTCATTTGCTCTGTTACTGACATTGCTCTGCTACTTAAAATACTTCGGTTCTCATTTCCACTTCTCCCTTCCCCAAAGGGTTTGAAAGGTTAATTTTGCCCTTCTTTGGTCACATTTATGACAAAAATCTAGAAGAAACAAATTCTCTTTATGTCCTCTAAGAAGACAGATTTTCATTCCCACAATCCCTCTAATAGCATTTTCTTACATCTTGCTCAGTTTAAAGTTTTTTCTTTTTTATTTTTTTTCCCCCTCTTTTAACCTAGGTAACCAGAATGGTCTCAGGCAATGAGAAATATTTAAAACCTGACCTCTGGCTATACAGTAGCAATCAATAATTGAGATGGCCTGTACTGAAACATTACCGTTGCCTGTAGAACTCACTTCACAGAGAAAGTAACATTTTCTACTGCACAACTCTACTTGCATTTGGGAGGGAGAGAAACAATCTTCTTTTTTCTTTTTTTTTTTTTTTGCCAGGTGTCATATCAGAAATGCAGCTATTAGCTGAGTGATTTTCCTAATGCTCTCAAAATCAGTTCCAGTCACGATCACAGCCTGGGCTAATAAGCATCTCTTACTGAGTCTGGCATATATTTATCAACTCTGCTGCAGCAGTTGCAGGTGAGAAGCACTTGGCTACCAGTCTCACTGGAAGTCACTGGGAGACCAACCTGAGCATAAGTTGCTCTGGTTTTAGCCTAACCCAAAACCTCAGTAGAGCACAGAACAACGGGCTTGTGTCAGGACGATGAATGAGAGTAACACTGAGCCACTGATTAAGTTTACTCTGTTGTGAAGATGTGTCCAGGCAAACTTGTCTGTAGCTTGTGCAATGCTCTCACAATTGAGATGGACTCCAAGAAATCCCCAGCTGCTCCCTGAAGAAGACACGTACTGATGTACATTATTAACCCTATGTAGAAGAATCTAAGTTTAAAAAAAAAATTACAAAACCTTGTGGCAGATGCTTTCAGCAGGCTGAATGTGACAACATTGTCTGCTTTCCCTTGCTGAGAATCCTACACAGGATCAAGGGGACTGCTGTACCTAGACTCTAACCTTGCCCAGCAGGCTACTGCCTTTCTATTGCACACCAGGATGATGATTAGCACAGAGATATTCTGGATTATAGTGCCACACAAATATCAACCACAGCCAGGTGAAAGAACGTGTTGTTTCTGCATCCTTTCAACCAATCTTGTACTAAGCTGAAGACCAAGAGAGCTGCTGCCCTTTAACTAAAAAAGAACAATTTGGTTTTCTTGTTGTAAAGACAATGCATAGTTTTTTGCTCTCCCTTTAGTACCTGAGCAATTCAACACTGACTAACTCAGATATCTCCACTGGATATTGCTGCAGCTCCCATCAGTCAGCTGGCTGTTGCTCTAATAAACATATGAGGAATTACCATAGCTCTCACTGCTTTAGCTGATCTCCACGGGATATTTTGTGACAATCAGAAAAGTGTATGTGCAATACTTATTTCATATTTGAGTGAAAGGGAGAGAAAGATTGAGTAGCCGTGAATAGGGTAATACTCCTTTTGTGCTGAACCACCTCACTCCTCACATCAGACACAGCGGAGATCAGAAGCAACCAAGATATTAGATACAGGGAATCCCAGAGGACCCAGCATGATGAGCTCTGCATTATAGAAACATGGAAAAATGAGAAAAGAATTCCAGTATTCTCACCTCTGGACAAATATTTGCAAAACTCTACTCAAAATGGGAGCTCATGTCTTCTAGAGGCTTTTTTCCTTCAGTTCAGATTTAGATCCAGCTTCTCCAGATTACCTCACTTGAATATAGACCCCTAGAAACTATTTAACACATGAAGATAACTACACTGACTAATTATGGGCTTTGGGCATATTTGCTTTCATCTCTGCTAGACAGCCTTTGCAAGCGTGCCCCCTGATGCAGCCGGGACCCACGAGCGGGCAGTGCCGCTCCTTGCGAGCACAGGCACCAAGTCACACAGGCTCAGTGGCAGTGCCGGCTGTGGCTGATTCCCAAATAACACGCGAGCTGGAGGACAGCAAACCAAGCAATGGCCTGAGGGGAAGAATGGAGCAGTTAAGAGGATGAACCTCTCAAAAAAATGATGTGATTGAAGAAGATCTAGCTACTGCTTCACTCTATGTCCTCAGCAGAATGGTGCCACCAAGAAATAAAGAGGGGAGTCAGAGGAGGGCCCTGTTTCTGATCATGGCTGGTTCTGAAGGACATACTAGTTTTATCAGGTTTGCTTTTCCTCAGGCACAATAGCTTAACTACAAATGCTGCTACAGGGAGTTTTAAAAGTCCTACCCTCCATCACAAAATAAAAAGTATAGGCAGCGCTTGCAAAAAAGTGAAAACACTGATCAGTTAGTGACAGGTCCAAGGCTGAAGATCCAACCTGGCAATATCCATGAGAAGAGAGTAGCTCTGCCAAACACTCAAAAATAGGTGATTGGAGGACACAAAGATTAGCCTTTGACAAAGCAATCAAAATCTGCAAAACATGAGAAATGCGGAGAATAACCTACACAGGGTAAACAGCGGCCTGGCACTGTAGAGATGGCACAGAATCTAAAGCACTACAAGAAAAGGGCAAAATACACACGAAAAGAAAATCCGTACTCATAAAAAGAGAAAGTACCTGAGGCAGACAAGCATATGGAGTTCAAGCTGGAGTCTACAAAAAGCATTACATGGACCTGCAGGCTCTGTTTGAAACATCAAGGGCCAAGATAATGCATTCAGAAAAAAGATGGATTATAAATGCCAGACTGCAAGCCACAAAAGAGTGTGCACAGAATAGACACACAGGGCTGTCACAGCACCTTAACTCTCAGGGTTTTTCATCAGAACCAATCAAAACGTTTTTGAGGAAAACAAATGGATCATTCATCTAAAAGCATCAGTTTCAGGAAAAAGTGAGATCAAAATTAAAACTTAAAATAGAAGTCATGGTTATAATTAAATTTAAAATAAAAAGAAGAAAAACAAGGGCGTTGGTTTTCTTATCATCAAAGAAATAAACTATTGCATGGGTACATAATCCACTGGCAAAGACAATGCTATGTAATAAAACTGAGGAAAGTGAACCCCTTCTTCAGTTAAAAAAAGAGTAAGAAAGAGATATTTTTTGGCATCATCAAGAAGGGAAGGAGTACTAAGCAGCTAGGAAGGATGTTTTAAGTCTTCTAGGAGAGAGGAAAGCTTTTAGCTGGGCAGAAGCGGACAGCGTCCAAGAACCCCAGGACTCCTGGCCATAGGACAGTACCTTTCATCCCAGAAGAGAAGTTGGATAAATTTCTTGAGTAACAAGATGGAGTAACAGAAGTATGCCACCACATTTTCCATCCAATTGAGGAAGTCAGAGACCAATCTTAAGAGCTTATCAGTAGTAAAACTTATGTATGTGAATGGATAGATAGATAGATAGATAGATAGATAGATAGATGTGTATATATGTGTGTAGAGAGACATCTACCTAGATGACCATTTTCATGGGCAACTTGTAGGACTTTACTTACCTCCTCCTTTATCAGCTTCATTTGAAACAGGTCAAGAGGTTGAAAGATTATGAAGGTGAGAGGCTGGGAGGAGGATGGCTAACAGACCAAGACTGTGATTGCAGAAGCCTCATTTTTAACAACACCAGGATAAAAAAAATCATTAAAAAACGAAACTCTGCCAGCCATACAAGAACAGATTCATTTTTGGGGGTGCAATTGCACATACAGTATTGATTGTAATTACATATTTGTCTGCAACTAGATTGCCTTAGTCCTGATTTTAGCCCTTGCTTGGCGGTTTGCCTAGAATAGTACAATGAAGATTACATTCAGACAAGAAAAATGTTACCTATGTGATTTGTCATCTAGGCATTTGCAGCAAATATTTGTGCTGATAAAAGGGAGGGAGGGAAACTGTATGGTTTTCGAAAGGGACAATAAAAATCCTTTTTTCCTTTAAAAGCCTCTATAATTAGTCTTAAAACATTGTGAAAATACCCACTGTGTGACAACGTGACCCTACGAGATTTTACTTCAGCTGCATGATGTGGACCCACGTACATAATATATTGAAAAAAAAAATTAAAATTAAAATGGACCTTTTAGTACATTTATTTGTTGTTGCACAACAGTAACTGTGTTTTTCCCACTGAAGCCACAAAGGAAGTGTAAGATGTTGAAAATGTAAATCATACAACCTTAAGGACTGAATCTTTTTGATTTGAGAAAGACGTAGGCAATATAATGCAAAAAACATTTTAGCAGAACCTAGAATAAAGCAGCTTATTTACAGTGATCAAACAATGCCCCTGAAGGCTGTAATTAAAGAGCTTGTTGCCTTTGAAACCACCTTTTCTGAATTGTTACTTTGTTCAATAAAAAACACATTTATATCCTTTCATAAGCTCATCTCTAGTTTGACAATCCATATTAGCAACTGCTGTGATCACATCAAAGCAACCATAACAATTGGTTCAGTATCTTTTTCCTCCATCTTTCCTAAAATGCTAAGCAGCCACACCACCATCCTCCCTAACATGAGCCCTTTATTTGATTTCTTTCTCTTTATAGGTACGAGATGAGTCTTTTTGTATTAAAAACGACAATATAAAATGGAAATACAGTGAATGCCTGCGATAAAGAATGTCATTCTTCATGTCAGGCCATATGATGGTACCACTGAGAGAAATACTTTACAACACAAGGTAGAACAACAAATATCTCAGTAATATTTCTCTTTTCTTCCCAAGAGCTTAGAGCCCTATTCGGTGACTGCTCTCAGAGTGACCGCTTCACCGATGCTGATAGGAAGTATAGCTCAAAATCAGGTCCATGACTAAGCAGCAATAATACACCACTCCCACGTAACTCCCTTCTGTCACACGCCCCTGGGAAGTTTAGCAAGGAGGGCTAGAGAGAGCAATGAAAACAAGATGAAAGGCTTGACTAAGGTGGCACGGAGGACCATTCAGCAGGGCTGGAGCTCAAGCCCACGCTGGCTGACTCCCAGTCTAACCATCTGTGTGCTACAGGGTGCTGCTAAGCATTTCCAAATATCCCCCCATTCTTTTTTTTTTTTTTTTTTTTTTTAACGAAGACCAAGCTTTTCTCCTAAGAAAAAGAAATGACTTTGCAGGCCAAACACTAGACATTGACTCCCTAGCCCCATGAGTTTGAAGCCTTGAAGGAAAAAATTCTCCCTTTCATCTCTCAGTAGCACCCACTGAATTCATTGCAGCTGGTAGGCTGAGCGGTCTTTGAAAGAAGATCCAAAGAACCAGGAACCTAGCTGCCTTGCAGCGAGATGAAAGATCTCCCAGCATGTCCTGAAAGGGCAGAACTTTGTCCGAATGTCCTTCTCCCAGTGCTCCTGTCTCCACTATTATGCTGTCTTCGATTGCCCATATGGGTGCTTTCTTCCCTGATCAGAGGTGACTCTGTTTCAGGGGCTGGTGCAATGACGTTGCTTCCACAGAAAGACACAATTCCCTGGTGCAGCCACTCAGCCAGGATTACAATGGCCTGCTTTCCCCTACGATATCGCTCAGATGAAATCACAGGTTTATTAAGGCTGCTGCAGGCACCCAAAGTAAAATGAAGGGCATGACGTATCTATAATTAGTGTCAATAAAAAAGATATCATTCTTTATGGGCATTATTTGGGACTTAGCGAATTGTTCAGAGTTTATGCTCTTTGCAAGAAGAGAGATCTATTTTAAAGCTGCGGGGAAGAGAGTTTTGCTTAATACCTTCACATACTATGCTCTGATTAAGCAGTAGGGAAAAGCAAACAATTTCTGACAGTGAGATATTAGGTGTCTTTTTTTTCAGTCAAATACCTCCTGAGCACCGGAGATTCTAATCAGCATGCTGGATTTTCCCCACTAACCACAAATAAACTAGTATCTTGCGGGGAAGATACAAAGAGACTGAAAATCAGATGCACAACGGCAGGCAAAGAATGAAGCACGCCCCAGCTTCTCTCTCCAACCCCAGGATGTGAAAGTGACTGCAAATAGTGTAAAGCACCTGTATGGCTTTTATCCACCCCTTCTTTTCCCCCAGACTGTGTACCCACCAAAAGCAGGCGAGCCCAGCTCCCCTGTGCCCATGCAATGCTCCAGAGGTCTAGCACTAGCAGTGGTCACGAAGGCAGCATGAATTTGTGTAGAAGATCCTCTATCAAGTGACAGAGCAACTTACTGGGATTTGTAACAGCTCTTCTCTCTTTAACATGTCCTAAGCAACAAAAATCTGCGGGTTTGGTGAGTCTGGGACACAAATCCTCCAAGCAGTTCAGCTGCTGAATTGCCATGGAGGTAAACTCCCATCAAAAGAAAGGCTCTGTGCAAAGAGGGCATCTTATCTTGATCATATCTAATTAGGCTACAGAGGGTCTGATTTTTGCCAGCACAAAACCATCAAAAAACAAAAGCTGTAAGATTTATCTTTTGCCATATAGAGTCAAACTTTAAATGTCAAGTGCTGTAAGCCATTTCAATCATAATGGAATTTTTTAAAAAATTACTTCTGCAGTTTCTGATTTATTCCGTTCCTGATAGGTTTATGGCTTTTTTTTTTTTATACTTTTTAATACTTTCTTCTGATTCTCATCTAACCGGAGGGCTCAGCTCTGCATGTGGCAACAGAGCTTTGTGCATGCAGCACCCACTACAACGGAAAGAGCAAGTGAAACCATATCTCCAAATGCAACATCTTTGACCTTTTGTTTAGGTTTACCCACACGAGCTGGCATTACTGCAGCAATGAAGAGAGTGCCAAAAAGCTGCTTTTGAACAGCATTAGACACTGTTTTAGCTGTTCGTGATTTATTTAGTTTTATTCATTTTCTTTGCAGCGTTAATTACTTTGACTTAAGGTATGTTTAGCGAAGGGTATGTTTAACAGCAAATCTGTGCTTTGTTGGACTGGGTTTAAGAAGGCTGCTTAAATTGAGCTGCGAGATCAGGCCAGAGTGTGGAGAACTTCACGGGTAGAGCCCAGAACTGGAAACATTTTTAAGCATCTTCCCCTTACTGAGATCACAGCACGCTGCCCCTTTTGCCATTACTGCGTCCCCATCGGAGCTAACCAGAAACAGTGAACCTGGACTAATGCCATGTTTCCTCGTGCATAGATCAGCAGGCACTGGGAGAAAAAAATCCCTGGAGCCCAAGTTAGTGAAAATTGTCTTGGTATTTTTATAGGATGGGAGGTTCATGTGCAGGGAAACAGGGCTCCTGCTGCCGCAGACCTCCTCCGCGCATCGCCAGGGGCCCAAGTGCAACAACAGCCGGGGAGCCCTCTCCACTGCAGGAAACCAGCATGCCAAGGGCAGCTTCAGTGAGCCAAGGCAGGGGGTTGACCCCCGCGTCGAGACGAGCCAGGCAGTTTGGGTGTTCTGCCCACCTCCTGTGCCATCCACAGGGAAGCTCGGAGCTGAATGTCACGGAAAGAAAATCTCCACAAGGAGATCCTCGAAATAGCTTTGCCCTTAGTGCCAGCTACCCAGGGTCAGATTTTTCTCACTGTATCTGGATGAGTCATCCCATTGAGGGCAGCAGCATGAATAAAATGGCAATATTTGACCCATAAAAGTCAGGGTTTGTTCTCATATTGCATTCACTGAAGGGCACTTTCCCTCTTGTTCAGAATAAAACATGGTTTTGAAGCAGCCTGAACAAGTGCAGGAGAGTTTCAGTGGCACATATTAATAGAGGAAATTTGCCAACATGCTCTGACTGCTGACCACAACAGAGAAGCCAAACTATCTGCTACTCTTGCTGTACCTAGGGCTCTTGCTCCTAACTGCTGAATCGAGAGTAAGGGAAACAACTATATTAAAGGGGAAAAAACCCTTCCATTTTTACAGACAGATTTGGCTTCCGTCTCTGTAAAAAAAAAAAGATGAATTAGCAAGTG